>Ga0213870_1000689_pt1 | contig 15734 bp, 9 predicted proteins | sample WICALVC2017_Meta_FD_160119 | JGI IMG/M metagenome (GOLD analysis project Ga0213870, IMG submission 160119) | Freshwater microbial communities from subterranean cave lake in Wind Cave National Park, South Dakota, United States - WICALVC2017 | ecosystem: Environmental > Aquatic > Deep subsurface >... | reverse complement strand
GGGATGGGGATACTGGGTCAACTAGAGAGTTGAAAGAAATACCTGATAGCCCGGCTACTTACACTAAAAAAGGTTTTTATTTAAAAAAACAAAGTGCAGGGAACTGGGGGTACGCACAAGACGGTGTGAAAGTAGAACCTAACACAAAATATACATTAACTGTTTGGGCTAAATCCGTGATAGCTACAGGTTCTACCATAAGTCTGCAAAGTGGTAACGGAACTACAGACCCTTGGGCAACTACTAATACGGCTGTTACAACAGTTTGGACGAGAGTAAGTCACACGTTCACTACTAAAGCAAGTTCTGTTAGTTTAAATATCTACGTAGGTATGACTGGTGAAACAACGGGAGAAGCATATATTACCGCTCCTAAACTAGAAAAAGGAGAAGCTACGGTATTTGTTCCTAACGCAAATGAAAGTGTATTAGAAACAAAGATGAAGTATTCTGGTACGTTTGTAAAAGACAGTGATATTCCTGCGGACTACGTATGGTCGCTTTCTACAGAGTACAGTGACGCAGATAAGCAAGAACAAATTAACGGTAAGGAAGGTACATGGATTTACCAACCTATACCGCCTAGCAATCCTTCAATTGGTCTTGTATGGGTAGATACTACCAAGGTACCATATCAGCCTAAACGATACACTGGGACTGAAAACGGATGGGTTCCTTTAACTCCTGAGGACGTATCGGACTTACCTTGGGGTGATGATGGAAGTAGTTTAGCTGACTGGATAAATCAAGCGGAACAAAAAATATCAGCTACATCTATTGTAAACACAGTATTATCCTCAGGAGACTTTACCGATTTGTACAACACCAAGGCAAATACCTCCGACTTAGATACACTAGCATCACAGAGTGAGTTGAAAGCCATGAGAGAAGAATATAACCGCTTGCTAAAAGAAGGTATAGACGGAATTGACTTCACCCCTTATGTTACTCAGAGTGAGCTGGAACAGTTAAAAGATAGTTTTAACTTCTCTATCCAACAGGCAGGAGGAGTAAACTTATTGAAGAACTCTCTAGGTTTTGCTGATTTGAGTTTCTGGACAGGTGGGCAAGGTGTAACGACGACTCAAAGTGATAGCCTAGCGGCTTTAGGATTCGGCTCAGGATTCCATTTCTTAAACCAAAGAAGCACACTTCTTAAGCAGAAGGTAACTTTACCTAAAGTTGGTGACGGAGTAAAATATAGTTTGTCTCTATACATGCAGGTTTCGGGAGAATTCGACGCTACAGCTAAGCTGGGTGCTAGAATATATGAGGGGGACACTCTAGTTACTACACTTGGGATAAACTCGGAGGTGGGACAACAAGCATACCCCGTAGGGTACCAACAGTATGCTACCGTATGGACACCTAACCAAGAAGAGGTAACCGTGGAGCTATTTGTTCAAAACGGAGACAGTTTAGACATCATTATATCTGGTGTGATGTTAAATATTGGGGACTTAGCTCTAAAGTGGCAACCATACCCATCTGAAATTTACAATACGAGTGTTCGTATTGACCTAAGAGGTATTACTGTTAAAAACACCAGTACTGATGGCTACACTGCCATCACACCACAAGAGTTCTCTGGGTACGCCCGAGTAGATGGTCAGATAGAGCGTATATTTACACTCAATGGACAGACAACGGAAGTGACTGCACTGAAAGTTGATAGAAGCATAACTATGGCACCTATCTCTATATTTACTATGAATAGTAGTACGTCAAAGGGATGGGCATTCGTTTAACGTTTTTGTATACCATAGTCCAGTAGATACACCGCTAGACTATGGTATACTATAAATAGCCACAACAGAATGAGGGGAGAACAAGAAACATATGGGACAAACAGAAGCAAGTAGATTCACTTCGAGTCCTGATGTAACGTTACCGAATAACATTACGTTTAACATCGCTCGAATCAATTCATCATGGACACACACAGTAGAGTTCGCAGTTCAAAAAAGACCTGACCCTCGACCTGAGGATGACAGTCATTATAAGTTTATTAATAAGGTAACTAATGTAGGGACTTCGGGGTCTATACCGCTTACCCCAGACATGGTATCAGACATAATTAGTACAGGGTTCCCTAATATATTGCCATCGGGTGAAGTTGAATGGAGTACTGGACGGTTGAAACTGTACACAGAACAGCTAGGACAGTACACAGACTGGGTATCTGTTACTCTCCGTCTACCTGCTTCGGCATCTGCAACGGGTGGTTCTGGTCAGTTAAAAGAAGGACAAGTAATTAGTGGTACATTAAACAATTTCCAAAGCAACACGAACTATTCTTACGACCTCGTATTTAACTTTAATAACTATGCTATTACGGTAGCTACTGATTTAAAGACGAACGCGTGGTCATTTACGTTAACACAAGAACAAGTAGATAGCATGTTGGCTAAAATACCAAATGCTAAAGATTCTTGGGGGCAAGTAACCGTTCAAAGTAAGTATAATGGCACGCCATATGGCAAACCAGTAAACGGGGCTAGAATTAGCTTAACTACTGTTGAGTCGGAAGTTCGTCCTATTTTTAATACGAACCCTACTTATGGGGATACTGTGTCACTTGTGACTGACATAACAGAAGACCCTAAGGCTTTGATAGCAAGGTTAAGTAAGCTAAATGTGACAGCCCCTAGTGGGTATGCACAATCTCGTGGAGGGGCTACACTAGTATCCATCCGACTTGTTCATGGAGCGCAACGAGTTACGCTAGCCTACAACGCATCAGGGTTCTCTTACACGTTCGAACCGCCAACAGCAATTACAGATAACACCGTAACTGTTACATTGACCGACAGTAGAGGGTACGAAACATCCTATACTGCCGACTTAGCTGTATATATGTACAACGCCCCTATTGTAGACTTTACTGTAACTAGAAAGAACAACTTTCAATCAGAAAGTGACGTAGTACTATACAGTACGTGGACACCGCTAGTAATTGGTGGTGTAAGAAAAAATGGAATTCTGTCAGCTAAAGTTCAGTATAAGAAGACTAATACAACTACTTGGAGCACTGCTGTGGATATTCCTTATGTACTAAACGGTGAAAACATTGGTAACGACAACTTAGTAATCGAGTTAGATAATGAGTTCTCATGGAACGTACGAGTTATCCTACAGGACAAACTCGGTGCATTAGGTACCAGTTCAAAAGACGTACTAGTTCAGCCGGGTAGACCAATGATGTATATTGATAAGCTAAACGACACTGTAGCATTTGGAGACTTTATAAACCCAGATTTTCACCCGGGAGCCCTTACTGTAAAAGCCAACCAGTATCTAAATTCTGGAAGACCCGGTATACAGATGAGCAACAGTGACATTGCAGGTGTCAATAGCATTCGTTTTGCTGACGCTTCTGATAATAACGGAGAGGGACTTGCCTTTTTAAAACCAGGTAAACCTTTAGACTCAGTAAACAGAGAAGATTATGATTACATGTATATGCGAGATGGTGGTGTTTTTGTCAATAGTGACACTAATCCAATATTTACTGTTAGCGATGATGGTAAAAACATGATGTATGGTAGCGGTTGGTTGTGGCAAGGGGGAAACTGGCCTAATCCAAATCAGACAATAACACCAGCTAAGAAACTTTCGGAGTGTCGTAATGGGTGGATGCTTATGTGGGCTAAACATGACAGCGGTACTACGTATGACACCGATATTGTGTTTACACCTGTGCATAAAGGTAGCTTAAAACACGGTAATCAATGGAGAAAGTTCCTAATCTCTAATAACACAGACACTATTGGTGTGAAGGCTCTCCATATTTATGATGGCTACCTAGTAGGGGCTAGGGATAACTCAGCAACAACATTAAATAATAACAAAATTGTACTACGGGCGGTGTTTGAATTTTGATTACAATTTATCTAGATTTGAGCGAAGACAACACTGTACAAGGTTGGGGAACGAGTCAAGAAAGACAAGGAAACACTTTTCCTGTTAAACTTCCACTCAACCATCCTTTCCTAGCAGAACCCGGATTTGGTTACTGGTACGTAACCGAGTTAGGTGAGTTAGAAAAGGACGAAAAATTGCTACTAGATAGTGCTAGACTGGAAAAGTTAAACGAGCTAAAAGACTCTTGTAGAGAAGATATTATTCATGGTTTTGACTTTGCGATAGAGGGAACTACGTATCATTTCAACTACTCAGAGCTAGACCAACAGAATATGATTCAAAATAAATACACATTAGAGTTAGGGGAGCGTATAATTCCTTGGAGGGGCTATGATGAAGAAGGAAACTCTTATGGCTTAGAGATTGGAAATGCACAGTTTAACACTATGTTCCAAACCGCAGTTAGGGTCAAAAATAAAAAATTGCGGTTACTTCACGAGTACTACCCTAAGTTACTCAACACCTTAACAGACGTGGAAGAAATTAGAGAAGTAACATGGGACAGTAGTATTGAAGTAGACTAGTATAGGTAAGAGGGTAGCTAGTGAAGCTACCCTCTTTTTACACTAGAATGTACTATATTAGAGAACGAAAGGACGTGAAACCATGGGACAATCAGACGGAATGGGTGGAACTCTTAGACGTATCGCTCTCAAGGTTGGAGACGGAGATACAGGATGGTACAACTTTAGAGTAAACCCTGCACAATATAGTCATAGTAAGCCACAACGGGTTACTATTTTTAAAACAAAATCAAATATCATTACAGAGGACTTCGGTAAGGATATTGAAACAATTCAGTTTAGTGGTACTACTGGGTTCCGTAGAGACGCAAATGGTAAGACAGGTAAAGACCGACTGATGGAGTTAGAGGCGTTCATAGATGATTATGCTAACCAAGGTGGCAACGGAAATCGTTCGAAAACAGAGATGACTTTCTACAATTTTACCGATGACCAGTACTTTGTTGTTCACCTTGCGCCCGAAGGATTGAAAATTGAGCGTAGCGTAGACCAACCTTTGTTGTATACTTATACTATAAGCTTAGTTGTACTTCGTGATGCAGGAGCTCCACCAGAACGTGACCAAGCAAACCCTGAAATCGGAAATGCAAAGCCGAGTGTTGGGACGGATACAATAGGCAACTTCACAACGAGTAACACTCGTTCGTACTCTGCTAGTGTTCTTCCACAGACTATTGTTAACCCTGCCGGAACGCAAGGAGCCTATCAATATGGAGTCGATGAGCTTAAGAAACTAATCGGATATGGGGTGAATTAACATGGCTATTAAAAGAGCAAATATTTATCAGTCAGCAGACTTGATGCGGTTTATCCGTTACATCAATGTAGATACAGCAGGAGAAGTAGTAACCAATGTAATTGACGATGAACTAAACTTCATTTCACGGTTCTACACCCCACAATTCCGTGTAAACAAAGTGTCTAGTACTATCTTAACGCTTATCAATAATAATGAAATTGGAGAGATTAACAAACAGTTATCTAAAGATTCGTTGACTTATAAGTTACTAAATAGTGGGTTGAAACTTAGTGCACCGTACGTGTACCAATTAGCTCAAACAGTGGTTTTAGAATGCTTTGCACTTATCTACGCTGTAGAAGAAGACCAAAACATGTTTAAATACATTGATGAGGAAGATGTTAAAGTAACACGGGAGAATGTTAAATATATCATTGATTACATGGGTGAGAACAAAGACTATACAGATATTGTGATGGACTTACACAATGTAGACGTAGCCCTAGGGTATATCCAAAAACAAGTCCCAGTAATCCAAGGAGGTTTAGAGGTAGATGGTACGATATAAGAAACATCAAGTCCGTTATGGAGACACAATGCAATCTATCGCTCAGTTGGAGACAGGGGACGTAAATGACTGGATTAAGATTGCAGAGTACAATCATTTGAAATACCCCTACATTGTCTATTCAAGAGAAGAGAAGTTGCAGGATTTAGAGCACTTAGTCACTCTAGGAGACGAACTTATCATTCCTATCCAACAATCTATCCTTGATAATGACGTGTACAAGATGAATCGAAGAGACCAAGACTTTATTCTAAGCTTAGCTTTAGGTAGAGACCTTGACATGACAAGTAAGCCTCAGTATTATCAACAAGCAGGTACGAGTGACGAACTCTTTGAATTGACTCATAATGGTGCAGGAGACCTTAAGAACATTGAAGGAGCAGAGAACATTAAGCAGGCTACCTTGTCTCGCTTAATGACGGCTAAAGGGTCACTAATCTTACACCCCGAATATGGTAGCAATCTCCACAGATTGTTTAACAAAGCTACTTTAGAACAAATGAAAGTAATTAGTTTAGAGGTAACAAGTACCGTGCTTAAGGATACACGAGTAGCAGAATGTGTGCTTGTAGACCACTATATTGAAGCAGACACCTACTATGGTTCTTACAAAGCAACAGTTCATACCTTGAAAGACCAATTCGAATTTATTGTCACTAGTGATAGCACAGGCGCTATTATCGTAATGTAGAGAGGAGAAAACCAGTGAGACTAAAGAAAATTTCAGAAATCTTATCACGCTTAATTGACGTGACTATGATTAACACAAATGAATTGAACGACTTTTCCGTAGGGTCTACTATCCGTTCTATTTACGAAGCCGTTGCTATGGAAATGGAGCAATATTACATCCTAGGTAGAGAGAATATTATGTGGGGAATCGAGCAAGGCGTTTTAAATGCTTTTAATTTCCGCAAGAGAGAGGCTAAGCGTTCTTGGGGTCTACTTACCTTAGAGTTCCATACAGTCACACAGAACGAAATATATGTGCCAATTGGAACGATGTTCGATTCTACCCTAGCTAGTGCAAGTAATCGGATGACTTATGTTACTGAGCAAGACTACTATATCCCTAAAGGTGTAGTAACTGCTAAGATTGAGGTTTACTGTACAGTTGCAGGAACACAAGGGAACATTCAAAAAGATAAAATTAACCGAGCAATCAATAATATCAGCAATCTAAAGTCTATCTACAACGAATACGACATCTTGACAGGGACAGACGAGGAAAATATTGAATCTGTTAAGAAACGGTTCCATGCCTTTGTAGAGAGTCGTGGACGGGCAACCATCAAAGCCTTAGACTATGGGACTCGTCAAGTAGAAGATGTCTCTGGTGTTTATATCCGTGAGGAAGTTGGGTATGTCCGTATCTACGCTCATGACCGTAACGGTGAGTTGAAAGACACTACCTTAGAGAAAATCAAGTTGGCTATTGAAGACTATCGTCCGGCAGGAATTAAGTTAGATGTTTTCCCAGTGGAGAAGGTTGTTGTGCCAATTGATGTTACAATAACAGTAACGAACACAAACAGAATCAATAATGCTTTGAGAGACCGGGTAGAGACTGTAATTCGGAATTACCTAAATAGTCAAACAGTTTCACAAAACTTAATTAAAGCTGACCTACTTCAAGCAATCATGAATATTGACGATGAACTGATTTACGATTGTGTGTTCCATAATTTAGATGCGAACCTCACAATCCGGGATGAAGAAATCATCCGTGCAGGAGAGGTAACCATCGAACTAGTATAGGAGGAAGAACATTGGGTAACTTTTTCAGAAACATCCATCCGCTTTTGCGTAGAGATAAGCGTAAAGACGAGTATGACGATACAAATTTCTCTGTCTTGAATGCGTTAAACTACGAATTGACCCAAGCGGAGCAAGAAACAATTGCAAGTAAAATCCAATCTTCTCTCGAAAGTGCTACAGGTGAGTACCTTGACACATGGGGAGATTGGTTCGGTGTGTACCGTAAAGATGGTTGGGATGACGACTACTACAGAGGGCGTATTATTCGTTACTTGCTATTAAAACGCAGTACCATTCCTGCTATCATTGACGCATTGATTGACTTCTTAGAAGACAATGATGCACACATCGAAATCTACGAACCATGGAAGAACATCTTTTACACGAACAAATCAAAGCTTAATGGGGAAGACCACTTAATGGGATATTACTATCGCTTTGCTATCATTGATATTTCTATTGACCGCTCGTTCCCACCTGAAATCATTGAGGTGATACGAGCCTTTAAACCCGCAGGAGTATTGTTCTATGTCAGACTGGACATGAGTAAAAATCCCAGTACAACCCCTGTTCAATATCCTTTCGCCTTTATAGACGTATCTAATAAGACAGAGTTAGATATTATGAACGGATTGACTTATGATATTAATGGGAATATTAACCTTACTGACCAAACAGAACAAGTGGTCACAAATGACATTTTCCATACCAACCGTTCATTACTAAATGGTGATGATGTTCTAGCAGGCTCATTTACGCACGATAGAGGCTATTTACACTTAGCTAGTACAATTATACTAGACGACTACTTACCGAAGCCTGAGGATACTATGACGGACGTTAAACTAGCTCTTGGTGAGTCTAACCCGGACTTCTATCTTCAAACAAAAAATACAGATGGACGTACAGCAACAATCACAGTTGCTAAGGCTGACTTGTATACTGCTTATGCTAACTCTACGGATGGTACCGTAGATTTCTTAACGGAGCACCCTAATCCTAATATCTTCTGTATTGAAGATTGGAGAGTAAAACCCGAGTTTACTTCTAATGGTATACCGGCAATGTTGTACCATTTGAAGCCTAATACAGACTATACATTATCTACAAATATACCTATAAATGCTGGTGGATTTTATGATGTATTTTTACACCCAGAAGGAGAGCACGCTAGTTCAAATATTAATGGTGTGCGTGCAGGTAAACCTAGAACTATCACAACTAATGACCAAGGTACATTAATCATTGCTCAACGAGATTACTCTTTAGATACAGGTGAATGGTGGATGAAACTAGAAGAGGGTACAGAAGCTACGTTGCACCTAACAAACCCTAAAGACAGTGTAGAAAACTCTCGGATGAAATATGTAGGCTACTCACCTGTAGAATCTACTAACCCCGCAGACTTTACATGGAAACCTTTTACAGGAGAGACCGAAGTATTTGCGACTAAAACCTATGCAGTGTTTGATATTAAAGCATTTATAGCTAATAACTACGCAATCGAGTTTGCTATGTTGCAAAATGAGTTAGGAGAAGAAGAGGCATTGAATACTTTATTTAGTGAGTTTGATGTTTCTACTAGTTTGAAAGCAATGGTATCTCCTAGTGACGGATTAGTAACTAACATCCAGATTTACGATTTCCAAGCAGACCAGTGGCACGGTTTACTTACAACTACACTTGATTTGAGCACACAAACGTTTAACTTATCTGTTAACCAAGTGATGAGTTACTTAAATGATAACAGACTAATGTTTATTCGTTACGTATTTGGGGCTAAAGAAGGTAAGGACGTTTCTGTAGAACTTGACATGCTTAACGTTCTGTTCCACTATCGTATGGGTAACGGATACAGCATGGGGCTACAATATAGCGTAGTTAGTTGGCAAGACTTCCCTGTGGATTCACTTACACTAAACAAAACTAACTTAGACCTAGCAATTGCAAGTAATGAGAAGCTAACTGCTACTATTTTACCCGAGACTGCTACAAATAAGAAAGTTGAGTGGGTAAGTAGTAATCCAACCATAGCTACAGTAGACGAGTTAGGAAACATAACAGGGGTCGCAGAAGGACAAACAGAAATCATTGCTTACGGTGACAATCGAGAGATAGAAGCACGATGCACTGTAAATGTCTATAAACCCGTAACTTCGATTGAGGCAACCCCTAGCGAAGTGAATTTAACAATCTAAGGAGAGAGGCAAATGGTAAAACAAACTGTTAGTCTAAAGGTATTACCGGAGGACGCTACAAATAAGGAGCTTACATGCACCTTGTCGGATAAAAGTCTTGCTACCATTAAGCCAGTAACAGGTGGGGTAGAGCTAGAGACAAAGAAATCAGGAACAGGAGAGCTAACAGTAGAAAGTCACCATGGGGAGGTGACTAAAACTGTTCCTGTAAATGTAGGGGAAACTAATGACATCTTAATAGACGGAACTAACGGAACAGGTAGTAGATATGTGAAGGACTTGAGCGCCTACGAAAATCTGATCAGAGATAAGAATAACTTCGAGTCGAATGTTTGGCTGTATGACCAAAGTGGGAAAGCAGTAGTGAAAAAAAACGGGTTCGCCAATGGTATTGATTCATTAGTACAAGATTTCCCGAGTGATTCTACCGCTAACTACCGCGACATCATCGTTCAGATTCTAAACTACAAAAGTAAGAAAGTAGAACGTCTTTTACAAGGCGAATGGTATACCGTTACTTTTTATGCTCGGAATATCGATGGTGGATCGCTGAATACCTATGTTTATCCTAAAGCGGTTGATTCGGCTACAAAGATTTTTGTTGACGGTGTAGAAAGAGCAGTCGCGACAGCCGCTGACTGTGCAATTCATTGGTCGCTGACATCTTCGTTTAAAAAATACTCTTTCTCTTTCAAAACAATCAGTGGTATTTCTGATGATGATTTTAAAGCTCAGCTTTTGTTTAGACTTGAATCTAAAGGTAGTAAAGCAGAAATTGCCAACATTGACGTTTGTAAAGGTAAAAACATTGTGAAAGAGCCGACTGTGGCGCCGGAAGACGTGGGGGTTATTCACGGACAGCCGAATCTTTTGAGTGGGACAAGTAATGAGTGGGAAACAATAACATTCAGTGGGTGGAATGCTGGGCGGATGGAGCTACTTATAGATGGTACTGCTATTAAAGCAGGGGATATAATTAGTTATCGTTGTGAAATTGATGCAACAGAAACGGTTGCAACTGAGGCAACGTCAACGCCGTTACTAGCTTATACTGTAGTTAAATCTGACGGAACTACTAGTAGTAGTAATTCCGGAAGCGTGCTTATAGGTACGAAAGGTGTAGTTGTAGGCAGCATGGCTATACCAGAAAAAGCAACCTCTATTATATTTAGGAAAGCCGCAAAGAATAATGATACTGAGACTATTACAGTTAAAATTAGAGGGTTTAAAGCTATCCTCGGTGCAAAAACAGCAATGGACGAATGGACACCTACACAAGCTGAATTCGAAGGGTTGCCTAACTTATTAGATGGGACAATGGGCACTTGGCAAGATTTTAGTTTTACTGGTTGGCAGTGGTCATATGTTAGACTACTTCTCGGAGAAGACTTTAACATAGGAGACACCTTTACGTTAACAAGTGAAATTGATAATAAAGCTAGCATGCCTTTGTATGTACGGTTCGCTTTTGCTACAGCAGATAACGTAGTGACCTACGCTAATAGTAACCAAATCAGTGCAGGGTCTACCGGAGTAGCTACCGTTACAACTACAGTACCGTCTAACTGCGCTATCCTATACGTACACCTTGTCGTTAAGGGGGATGGCACTTCAACTGCCACCGGAAGAGTTCGTAAGATTAAGCTAGTCAAAGGAGACAAAAGCCAACTAGGTATCTGGACACCTAAGAGTAGAACAGAGTACGATAAAAACTTAGGTATAGTTCCTTTCACCGAAGCTGACTACAATACACTTCAAACTGCTGATGAGATCGTCAGAGCGGAAACGAAAGTCGTGGGACGTGGTGCTGAGATTCAATTTGACTTTGATGTAATCGGGGCGTTAGAGAATAAATACCCTTATCTTTTTGAAGGACTTACTACGGTTGCTGAGAAGATTGCTAAGTATAAAACGATTGTAACAAGAGTCAATTTCACACATAACTCAAAAGGTTACGGGGTGAGTAACAGATTAGGTACAAAAGCGTGGTTTGCAAGGTCATACATTAGACTAAACGACAATTATTGGTGGTATTTACCTTCATACAATACTACTGCTGATTTTTTGAAAATGTCAGAAGACTTTTCTGTCACAAATGTAAATAGATTGTCGTCTACAGGAATTTACAAACTTAAAATTGCGTCAGCAAACAATTACGAAACCGCACAGACAGGCGCAATTTCCGATGGCGTAACACCTGCATGGGTAGAAGTGAAAGATATTAGGCTAGAAGTCACTATACAACTACCCGAAGACCCTAACGCTCAACCTATTACAATAACGATTCCACCAAGCTAAACATTGTAGGTATGCTATAATATAAATAGGGCACGAGTGTGTGTCCTATTTTTTTAATTGCAATGCTATATTATCTAATGAAACCATAAAGAAAAGAGGTTAAAGCATGGCTATTGCTACAAATAATTCACGAGTGTATGCTTCATTACAACTTAAAAATAAACAAGATAGCATGTATCTAGTAATTGGTAAAACCTCCCCTTGGACAAATGAAGACGCTCCACCTCAAGCAGACCCCAACGCAAGTACTTTGCAAGAAGTAATTGGGTACAAGAAGGTAAAAAAAGTGTCACTATGTCGTTCATATTTTGAAAATGATGAATCACAGTATCCTATCATTGAATACGGGGTTAACAAGTTTACATTGATTCCTGATGAAAAAGCTTACCAAGAAAAAGCTTTTATGGTCTACGTAGAATCAGAAGTAATCGGGAATGAATTACCACTAGGTACATTTAGACAGGTTGGCTTACACACAGACTTAGTTCCTAAGACAGGCGTAACAAAAGATGCGTTGCTTCCTAGTGAGGTAACGAATGCAGGAATATTACAAGTCTTTGACAACCGTAAACAACAGAATCGTACCGAAGACGTCACAATCCGTGAAAAATTTATTATTTCCATGGAAAACGGGAAAACATTGAAGTAAAATAGGTATTAGGAGGTGTTTTGTCTTGGTACCATCTAGACTAATTAACACAAAAACACAAACCAACCTATGGGCAATCGAACAAGATGTAACACTACTAGACGAGATTACAGGAGGTAGACAACTAGATGACAAAAGAAATTAATAGCCCAGAAGAACTAGGTAAAGAACCTTATTTAAACCGCTTCTATCAGGGCAAGAAATACGATGCGGTACTCTATAACCCAGACCGCCCGTTGCAGAACTCTGAACTTTCAGAGATGCAGTCTATACAAGAAAACGCATTATCCATGGTAGCAGAGTCTGTCTTCTCCGATGGAGATATGCAAACAGGTATGGAATACGTACTAAACGGTAATGACTTAACAGTTAAATCCGGTAAAGTTTATCTTAGTGGTAAAGTACGAAATTTTAGCGAACAAACTATAAAGATTAAAGGTACTGGGACAGAACGTATCGGGGTTACTCTAAAACGAGAAATTATTACCTCGGAGGATGACCCTGATTTACTAGATCAAACTAGCGGAGTGCCTAGTCATTTTTCAGCAGGAGCTGACCGATTAAGAGAAACAGTAGTGCTAACATTAGACGAAAATGCTCCTACTATTTATCGTTTTGAGAATGGTAAATTATATATTAACCCAGATACACCAGAAATGGATAAAGTCAATAAAGTCTTGGCGGAACGTACTTATGATGAATCAGGCTCATACCGTGTAAATGGTTTTGACATGTACACCGAAGTACACCCAACTGACCCTAACAACAAAATTCAGTTAGTGATTGACTCAGGACGTGCGTATGTTCTAGGGTTCAAGGTGGATAAACCAGTCACAACTCGTATCGATATTGATAAGTCTCGTGACACACAGAAACTAGAAAACGAAGGTTACTACTACAAGAACGAAACTCGTAAGTCTAAGCTAGGGAACGCACCTGTTAAGTCTGTAGACCGAGTAGTAGCTCAAGTAGAAGTAGCTAAAGAACTTGTTTCTCGTGGTGTTGTCGGAGGCGGTACGGACTACCTTAAAAATACCGCTGTTACCAAAGTTGCTCGTGTATGGACAGAAGGTAGCGGAGCACACGAATATATACAAGGAGAAGATTTCCAAGTAGTTAACGGACAAGGAATCTCATGGGCTCCTACAGGACTAGAACCACCTGCCGGAGTTACTTACTTCGTACAATACGTTTACAACAAGACAATGATTGAAAACACTGACTACAAGGTTGTTATTGAAGGTGAAGGCGATGACCGTCAATGGTACATTGACTTTAACGACATGGCAGGCTCTAAGCCAGTAGATGAGTCATTAGTTAACGTAGACTACACGTACTACTTAGCTCGTAAAGACTTAGTAGTTCTTGACCATAACGGGAACTTTACCTTACACAAAGGACAACCAGACGCATTGCGTTTAGTTGAAGCTCCTAATCATGTTGACCCATTAACTTTACAAATGGGTACTGTAGTTGTTTACCCTGATTCTTCAACAGCGGAAGCTAACCAATGGACAATTACACGGTTAACCATGGAAGAACTACAAAAGCTCTCTGTTCGTGTAGAAAACATTGAGTACAACGAAGCAGTTAACTACCTAGATAACGGAGCTATGGAAGGAGAAAACCCTGTGTACCTGCGTGGTGTATTCTCTGATGGATTTATTTCTTTGGATAAATATGATACAAGTCACCCTGACGCTACAGTAGCTTTTGACTTTGACACCGCAGAAATCACACTGCCTTATAAAGAGATTAATAAGAACGTACCAAGTATTCTTGAGGGTTCAAGTGAAGCTCATGTATGGGGACGATTAGTAACTGCGCCGTTTAGTGAAGAAGTTGGTATCCGTCAACCATTCGCAACGGAAACAATGAACGTTAATCCATACAACACTTTTAATAAGCAAGGGGTACTAACATTAGACCCATCTGCCGATAACTGGATTGAAGAAGAACGTATCACTATCACTAAAGAAGAAACGTCTACTATGAGTGTAAGGCAATGGTGGAGACACGGAGGAGCCTCTTGGACAAACGATGAAGTAAACATGGTGTCAAACATTACGTTGGACAACGGTCAAAAATGGGGAGGTAGCTCTGGTACAGAAGACCTACGTAAACGTGGTTTATCTGGTACAACACTAACAAGTGGTGGGCAACAAACCAAGGAGTCTATGATTGAGTTCATGCGTCAAATTGACATCACTATTTACGCTGAGAATTTAGAGCCTAACACAAACAACCTACAGGTTTACTTTGACGGGTTGGCAGTACCTGTAACCCCTGTCTCAGGATGGAGAAAAGGTTCTACTACAGGAACTGGTATGGCTAACGCTGATGGGACATTTAAAGGAGTCTTCAAGATTCCGTCAGGTATTCGTTGTGGTACTCGTGAAGTAACTATCCGTAATGACACTAACTTAGCAAGTACAGCGTTTACCGCTCAAGGAACAATGAAGACTACGGAAGATATTATCATCCGTACACACGTTACAATCAACCTAGTTGACCCGTTAGCACAATCATTCAGCTTCAACACGAACCGTATTGTATCTAGCTTTGACGTGTACTTTGGTTCTAAAGATACTGCTAACAATGTTATCTGTCAAGTACGTGGAATCTCAGAAGGTGGTCAACCTAACAAAACCGTTTATGCTGAACGTGTATTGAAACCCGCTGACATTAAAGTATCTGATGATGCAAGTGTAGCTACTAAGATTGCTTTCGATGACCCATTGATGTGTAAAGCAGGTCAAGAGTACTGTCTAGTATTCTTAACTGACTCTGACAAGTACACAATGTGGATTGCTACAATGGGACACAACCGTATTGATGACCCAACACAGCAAGTTGCATCGAACCCTTACCTTGAAGGTGTACTATTCAGTTCATCTAATGCTAGTGCATGGTCTATTCACCAAACATCTGACTTGAAGTTTACTGTATACACAGCGAAGTTCAATGAAAATGCAGTACTAGAATTCGATGTAATGAACAACATCAAGGTAGACCGTTTGGTATTGATGTCTACTTACCTAACTAGACATCAATACCAAACGGTCTACCTTGATGT
>Ga0213870_1000688_pt1 | contig 15739 bp, 13 predicted proteins | sample WICALVC2017_Meta_FD_160119 | JGI IMG/M metagenome (GOLD analysis project Ga0213870, IMG submission 160119) | Freshwater microbial communities from subterranean cave lake in Wind Cave National Park, South Dakota, United States - WICALVC2017 | ecosystem: Environmental > Aquatic > Deep subsurface >... | reverse complement strand
GTGTATCATTGATTTCTCCAAGATAGAGGACTTGTCGTTGCACAATCCGTTGGCGAGCAATGCGCCGATTCTCCACGACATTCCAGTAGCGATGTGATTTGCCGTCTTTCTTACGCGTGTTGCATCTTAAAAACATGCAGAAAATTATACAGGGAAAATCCAATTAGGCAAGGGGGTTGGTCTACACTACACGCGGTTTTGAGGGTTTTTTGACCTTTTCAAAAAATAAAACCACTTAATCTCAATCCGTTAGAAATCCTAATCTGATCAAAATATTTTTCGGAAGAGCCCAGTTGCGAAAGTCGGGCTAGATGAGGGGTATGGTGAGGATGCAGGATCACCTAATGTGGTTGGAGCATCTTGACGTTCTTTAAGGATTTTTTCCCATATCATTTTATCTTCTAGCCTTGAGTTTTATTTTCTGGCGCAATTACCGCACGTAATTGAGCTTTTCTGGATTTCTCCGTGGAGAATAAATTCTTTCTCGTTAGGCTTTCCACCTTTAACCGTCCTTACATGATACCGGGTACCGGGTGAAACCCTTATCCTCTCCCAATTTGAGACCCTATGGCCGATATTCAAGTCGCGCTGTGCGTTTGCAGGAGATGGTTTCCTTCCTAGTTTGACACGCTGCGTGAATATGTGGGGTGTCCCATGCCTTCTCGTCGGAATGCCCTCTTTCATATCCATGCGCGGGCGCTTGCTCCAACGAATGAAAGTCCGAGATTTGCGCAACCGGTACAATGGGCCAAGTTTCTGTGAAATCTTTCTCATAACTCTTTTTGTGGCTGACTTCGTAGCCGATCGGGCAACTGACTTGCCAAGAGCCGCATCAACAGAGTCAATACTGCCAAATAGCGCAAGCGTACTGATCAGTAATCCAATAACCCATTTATTCATAAACGATATCCTCCATGTCATATCACTCTCTGCCTCATGAAACGGAATATGCCACCAAGAAGCCTTATGGGTAGGGTAAGCAGAAAAAAGATTGCACCGCGCAGTACAAGCAAAAACGAATCATAAGCTAGGTGCCCCATGAAAGCACCGCCCCCGTGCTCGCCTAAAAGCAGGGTCATCACCATCCGTAAGACGTAAAGAACGGTCATGACAGTGATTAAAATTAACACCCAGACATCAAGACTATCAATGAAGCTCTCAATAAAGGGCGTAAAAATACAGATGGCAAGAATTGAGATAATAAGCCCAAAGGCAGTTCTGCCCGACACGAATCCTAACATTAACGCAAAACCAACCCCCATAATCACAAGGGGTAGCCAGTGGTCTGGAATAAGAAATAGAAGGAAGTTTGTCATAGTGTCTTCCCAGAGTTAATTAAAGTGGCTCCACCAAAGTCTTTCTTCGAAAGGGTTGTTCCAGATTCTTTAAAATACTTCATCCAAAAATTCTGTAGCATAAAAAACTTTTCCCTTGTGGGGGCGGCTGTGCCGACTATGTTGACAAGAACACCGGTCAACTCCGGGAGCCTGCCATGGGTTTTCTCTCGTGCAATGATTTCAGTAATGCGGTTATCGGATAGCGTTTCCTTTGCAAAGTTATACTCACCGTCCTCCTGCACCATATCAGAAAAAATTATCAAGACCTTCTTGTCATTTTTATAAGTATGAAAAGCATGATCTGCCATATAAATAGATCCAAAAATATCGGACTTCAAGACCTTCCGCTTTAGATCCTTCCTCAATAATAGGTCCTGGGCCGTATGCAGGATTTTCTCTTTTATTTGACTGAGTTTTGCGTCTGCCGCCGCCTTCTCTTTTTTAACGAGGAACTGATTATCCGTAGAGAGAGTGAAAGGTGGAATTGCTTCATTTATAGTGAGGGCATGCGAGATGGAGGATTCCATGATGCCGCACACCACAATTACATCGCCGTAATTTATGCCCGAGAGAACCGTTTTCAACCCATTAGCATAGTTTGTCATCGTCTCCTCATTGTTTGTACTGCCAGAGAGATCAAATACCGCAACCACTGTCTTCGACGGTTCCCGCTCGTTACAGGAGATTAGGACTATGTTCAATATAAGAATGAGTATCATTGATCTAGTCTTATTCATGTTTTCTTTCTCCCTTTTGTGGCAGCCTCCTCTAACAAATCTGCATATCTCTGTTCTTCACCTGTTTCCCATGTAAGCGCATTGAAACAGGTCGGCATTGTGATGATGGTTCCATTCAGTTCAGCTTTAAATAGATTTGGACACGATTCCCCTGATTTCCGGACCGATACATTGGCATCTCGGTACGCCTGCATAAGACCATACCAGCTGTCTCTCTTCGATTCTGCTTTTTCGGTAATTTCCTGAAATCCGGCATTTCTTGCGGTTAGCGCCGATCTTAGTTCTGTCCGTGCAACTTCCATCTCCTTCGCCGTACGCTCTTCTTTTGCCAGTCTGTTGCATGCACGTTGTAGATGCTCTTTCGCTTTATGATATGCGTTGGGATCGTCATGAGACATTGCATATTCGATGGCTATGATCACCATAAAGATAAACATATTGATACCAAAGAAGATCATTCCCATGGTGAATGATTCCATTTCTATTCCCATAGTATCCTTTATCTTGATGGCTTCAAGGAATGTTTCTCGCAGTATCGTTACGCTAGACAGGCCACCAATCACGGCAAGAGAGGTAATCATCATCATGATGACACGTGTGCGCGTCTTGACTTTGAGCGCCAAGCCGCTTCCAATAAACCAGCCAGCTAGAGGGATAGCAATAAGGACACCCATAGCCATTAGGAAGGTTCCAAATCGACTTTCTCCCAGAACGTTAAACGCAACCAAATTAAAAGATCCTTCCGCGAGCGCCATAATAAGAATAATCGGGAACCCAACCCATGAAGGAAGATGCGGTTTAGGGTACTCATCAAACGATTTCTTGGCGGCGTTATACTCTTGCAACGATTCTTCTTCCCCTTCTTTCTTTTTTTGAGACTCACGCTTCTCTCCTACGTTTTGGCATACTTCGCCAGCACGGTGACAGCGGGTATGGAGCTCTTGATCCGTCTCTGCCCACACTTGAGCAAGACGTCTTAAATCGCCGTTTCCACTCTTTATAATTTGTTTTTCGTAGGGAGGCAAATGTTCATCGTTTATAGCTGGGATTGCGTCCTTTGCTTCCCATAGAGGCCATCCCAATCTCCATCGCCATGAGCGGCCATCATATTTTCCCTTCTTTCTAACCTCTCGTTCCGTATAATATTTTATCTTTTCTTTCGTTTCAAACATTTTCTCTAATCTCCTTTTCTCCTGTGGATGTATACTATATTTGCAATGCCTGTGCCAGTATGCGAGGCAGGACGAAAAGATATGCTTGATAATAGAAAATATAGTAATTACAATATGTTACGATCAGACATGGGGACTTGGGAGGAGCAAAATAATTTGAAGATTGTTATTAGGGCGTAACATGGAGGGAATAGAAGCGTATCAATCCGGCTACTTCTTATCTATCTCCAACCGGCGGCACAATTCAATGAAGTCAGGACCTTTTAGATTTTTCACCCAAACCTTTATTTTTGGCTGGACATATCTACTAAAAGAGAATTTGTCTGCGGCGCTTTCCGTAATGGCTTTTGCCGTTTCTGTAGCAATGATCGCGTCAACCCATTGCCCGTTATCGGCCGCTCGACTTGCTTCAAGCCATCCGTTACTGTACTCAACCTGCGTATTGAACCCTTTCTCAAACAATAGCGCGAAGGATTGCGGATATGGATTTCGTTTTTGGCTTGCCCAGCGACATACAATATCTGCAAGATAGTGCGCCCTTCGAGGCATGCGAACATGATCTTGCGTCCTAGGCATAACCTTCTTCAGAAATCCTTCGTGAGTAGGACATTGTTCCCTCTGCCCCCTTTTTGACCATACTCTGGTTTCTGGTTCACAGAAATATGCTAACTGAGTGGCACGTGCGGTGATGATTTTGGGATGAAAATCAGACGTTTTGCGTCGCCTTTTTACTTCAGCGACAATTGGATAGATATCATTATCCGATAATAAATAGCAGCCTTGTATACCTATATCCTCCCTGTACTTCAAATCGACCCCAAAGTCTTTATGGTAGCGCTCGAAATTTTGGACCCTCTCCTGTGACTTTTTGGAATCATTATGCTTTGTGGGGAGATAACGCGTTGCCGCGTATATTCGACATTCCGGTTGGAGATTCTTGATTTGTACGCCCGATATTTCAAGATGATGGGGCAGACATTCAAAAAGTGCCATTTCGAGCGCCACGCGAAGTAGGTGCCTATAACGGTTATCAAGAGAGAACGGATTTGTTAAGTCGTCAACCTCCGAGCTAGTAGTGGAAGGGAACTCGTGTTTTTCCTGAACAAAAAAAGCAGAGAGAATAACGCTTAAAGATGTAGCGGCTGTCTGTAACGTCTGCATGACTTTGGGCTCTTCCACGTTTGGATTTTGTGGTTCCTTAATTCTGTGATCTTTCAGGAATGTGAGGGTTCCGCCATCGCGCGTGTATCCATAGTTAGGCAGTTTCTCCTGGAACGTTGCGATGGATGCTTCCGATGGATAAACTGCTAACAGGCCCCCTACCCCAAACTTTTTATTGTCGGCACTGCCACTCTCGTCAATATAGATTTCTACTACTGGTTTGTTGTTGGATTGTTGACTCGGAACGGAAGACTCGTTTTCTGGTGCATCATGCACTAAATATGGACGGCAGAGCTTTCGGCCATGCGCCAATGCCACAGCCTGCCTCATGGCCCGGACAAATCTTTCTTTTGTTTCTTCGGCTACAGCCATATCAGATGCGTCTCCAAAAAAGCGGGGTTTATGAAAGTCTAAAATGATATTGCCACAGTGCTGAAGGGCCTTCACCGTCTCCGGTTGGCCAGCGGTGGAAAAGATCACAATGGGAAGCATCGGGTCCGCAATGGCCAGCAGGCGCGGCAGAAGCGTCAGAGCAGTATAATAAGCAGGAGAAGTTATCCCTTTTTCTGAGGAAGATGCCCACTGTTCGACAGTATTTAGCTCCTCCTTGCTGAAGCCGCCTTGAGGCCAAGGAAGCTTAAGATTATCTGGCACATGCTTTGCCACCCCCACCAAACGCTGCAAAAAAGCCCGCTCACCACTGCCAGACATGGTAAAAAGCCTGAGGTCTAGGAAAAGAATTACCTTCTCTTCCCCACAGAGCGTCAGACCCGCGTTGTTCATCTGGTTTAGCCCATTTGCGCATTCTCCTTGAGGAAATTTTTCTTCCAAAAGGGCTATCAATGTTTTCCCTTGCTTGGTAATCCCCTTGTCTTCAATATTATCAAAGGCCAGAAGGTGATTGTCATCATTAATAATACCCAATGCTCTCCGAAGAAATTCCGCCCATCCGAGTTCGTGCATGTCATCCAGAAGAACAATCTTTTCTACCTTCTCAATCCATTGTTCTTTTGGAAACCACGGAAAAAGATTGCCCGTTCCTTTCCTCACCAGCCCAACGGATTGCATTAGTTGTGTGAGGGCATTGCGATCCGTTCTGGTTTGGCTATAGCCTTTTCCAAGCAGAACCATTGGCCCAACAATATTTGAAATCGCATGGTGGTCGGCAACGGCGGATGTTTGAGTTAGGTTATGTTTGATCGTTTCTACAAAGAAAGAGGGGGGTATCGAGGAGGGATGGGAGCAGAATGGAATCTGTTTATTTTCAAACGGAAGATCCAAGATCGGGATTACTCGTAGCCATGAAAACTTTTTCTTGTCGCAGTGGGAGTAGATTTGGCAGGTGGGCAGGTCTTCGTGACCGTCTGAATTCATATCAATAACCGTCACCTGCACTTGGCCCGGGTACTTGTTGGCAACACATGTAGCCCAATCGAGGGGAGTTAAGTAGTCACTGGTGGCCACCGGAGAAGTCGTTGTATCATTCGGTGCCTTCTGCCAGACGATCCAGACATGACATCTTTGAGCATCCTTACTGGCCTTTAAATACACGAGGAACTTTTCAAATGACGATTCCTCAAGGGATTTCCATAGGGAGGGGAACGACTTTTCATAATCCAAATGAATTATCCCCATACCGCTCTTTATTTTCTTAAGATATTGAATGATAAATTTTGGTGTCATGGTTCCTCCTCTGGTACCTTTCCCTCACTATGATTTCTGTGTGATTGATAGCTTTGCTTTAAGATCTTTTCTAAAAACCGCAAGATTATTTTTGTTGATTATCTGGGCAATAACCTCACGAGTCGTCCCGAGAGAAACCGCCAATAGTCTTTCTGTGATCCCTTCACCGGATTCCACTTTTTTTTCCATTAGCCTTTTGAGTATCGCCTTCATGAATTCGCTTTTTCGATTAATACCCTTCGCATGGATTTCATCCCACGAAAGCTTATTTTCTAGAATGCGATCCACAAGCTCAGCGACATGCCAACTGTCATCGCTAGACCTGCTGAGGCCTAGTTTAAACGCATCAGCAGTTAGGACACCAGCATTGCATTGCAACATTGCGAACTCGATGGCATTCTCAAACTCGCGAACATTGCCAGGCCACTCGTATCCATGGAGAAGGACACTAACATCCTCTCGAAGATCCGGCAATATGGCCTTCCCGAGCGCATTGTTTTTTTTCGCCACCATATATGTGTATAGGTCGCGGATATCCTCAGTTCGATCTCGTAGAGACGGCATCAGGATGTGAAAAATGGCCAGTCGATAATAAAGGTCTTCTCGAAACAGTTTTTTGGCAATCGCGGCTTGAAGGTCTTGGTTGGTTGCCGCGATGACGCGAACATCCACCTTGATATTGACAGTCCCGCCTACACGCGTGAACGTGCGACCGTCCAAGACCAGAAGCAGTTTCCCCTGGAGGGCCAGATCCATATCACCGATTTCGTCGAGAAAGATCGTTCCCTTGTTGGCCAGCTCGAATTTTCCAATCTTCTTAGCCGTCGCCCCGGTGAATGCCCCTTTTTCATGTCCGAATAGCTCGCTTTCCATCAGCTCCTGCGGAATAGCGGCACAGTTGATCTCCACGAAGGCCTTATCCTTTCGCGAGCTTAAAGAATGGGTCGCGCGCGCGGACAGACTTTTTCCAGTTCCGGACGCGCCTAAAAGTAAGATAGTTGTGTCCACTTCGGCGATCCGAAGGATACTCTTTGCCACTGATTTCATCGCTTCGTTACGGCCGACAAAAAAACCCACTCTCTGGTCAAGAGGAATTAGACGATTCGAAACCTCTTCGATTTCAAACCTAATCTGCTTGGCGAGCTCACAGTATCCGGCTGGATACTTTCGTAGATCAAGCTGTTGCTTCGCGAAGATGTAAGCCGCACCAGGAAAGTCTGCGGGGTTTAACTCGCGGGAGTCAGTCAGGGTCGCGGTTAGCATAATCACCGGCAGGTTAGGGTTTTGGCGCTTGATAGCCTTTAGCGCATCTTTCCCCTTATTTGCCCGGTTCGGCTCTTGACCAAACCAGACATCCAACAAAATCACGTCGAACGTATCTTTCTTAATCCGCGATACGGCGTTCTCTGCGGATTCCTCTGAGTAAATTTTGATGCCGAGCGGTTCAAGATGCTCCTGCAGAACGGGCATCCAGTTCGCCGCTTCGTCATCAACAAAGAGAACCTTTTTGTTCGATGCGTTGTTCATTTTGCCTCGGACATCGGCACACGAGAAAGCGTTAAACCAGCCACCTGATCTAACGCACCGAGGAGAACACTTTGTTGAGAGAAGGGATATCGCCTACTTTGTGTCTGTTGCAGTGCCTTCCGAGCCTCGCCGATGATGGAGTGGGCCCCCTTGGCCGCATCCTTAATTTCATCTGTCCAGAACTCATCAGAGTCTGGTGCCATGACGCTCGCCAGTAGCGAGTCGAGCTTCATCATCTCCTGTTCAAGGGAACGGCATCTTTCTGCATCGAGCGTTTTAGGATATCCACTCAGCCGCGAAACGGCGTTGTTAAGGAAGTGGCGTAGAACACTATTTTTTTTTACCTGTTCCCCATAATCCACCGCATGATCAACGATTTCCGACAACGCCTCAATTACGTCCAAAGCACCGTTTAGTTTTTCTTTGGTAGGTGATTTAGACTGCTCGCCTCCAACTGCCCACTCAAAAAGATGATTAAGCACGGAATGGTTATCACGAACCCATTCTTGAAGTTGCGTTAATGGCTTCGGACAATCTTCCTTTCCCGGATGCGGGACACCCATGATCTCGCACAAAGCCTCCCCCATCTTGCCCTGATTTGACAGAAAGTCTTGACCCGCCTTCAGGCACTTCTTATCGTCATCTATAAGTCCTTTAATAAAACTTCCCTTTTCTTTCCCCTCCATTGTTAGCCCCAAATGCAGGAGGACAAAGGAGGTGAGGAAGCGGGAGTGGGGGGTAAGCCCCCCCATACAGGCTGGCTTGCTGTGGGCTTTTGGGTCTGAAATATATTTTAAAATAGCCTTCCATGTCTCGGCTTTTGTGAAAATAGAACTCGCGATCGGATACAACAAAGCAAATACCCGCTCCCTATCTTCACCAGTTTCCTCTTTAGTACCACCACCACTGAACTTTATTATTTTAGGGCCGTTCTTATTTGTTAAGTCCATTTTGGCACTGTTATAGAAATGAGTAGAAATGTCATTTTCATGGATTAGGAGAAGATCGCTATTATTAAATGTTGTAGCGAAGCTCTTTCCTTGATAGCCTGATAAGATTATCTCGACTGATTCCTGAAACATTGCCTTACTTGCAACTTCAAGTTCATCAAATCGTCTGGTGCACGTCTCTGTCCACCGGCTTTGGTTACTGTCATAAATAATGATCTTCATACTTGAGCTTGACCACCTCTTCGAACTTCCCTTTCGTTTATTTCCTTCCAAAAAATAACTAATTTCCCATCATTCCCGATGCTGAGTCCAAAACGTTCAGGAGACTTTTTAATCTCGCTGTATTTTACAAATGCTACACTTTTTTTCAGGCTACCCCACAACGGAGAACTACCAGTTTTTTTTTCAGTGTCCAGTTTCTTGATATTCAAGTTCCCCCTGCCGCCACCCACCACTTGCATCGTAATATAGCAAATATCTTTTACTTTAGATATGGCAACCACCCACTTCTGATCTTCCTCTGGCACACATTTGACAAAAATTAAGAGAGCCGTCAAGAAACCTCTTTTCCCTGCAAAATTATTATTGTTAGAAGCATTTATTGGAATGTCTACTGCGTCTCCAGATGTCTCCATTTTTTTATTGACAGATATCTCCATTTTTTTATTGACATACTTCATTAGCGCAAGCAGAAAAGTCGATGGCATGCAATACGCTTTGTTATCCAACATTACAGCTTTAACACCTTCGTGTAAAAATTTATCTTCGACGCCTTGCTCTTTTAAAAATTCAAATTGTTTTCTTAGTATCGTGCATGCTGCAGGCGTGGCATCATGCATGTTGCCAGAAGCCCAACCTTTTATATCTTTATATGAGGTATCTAATGCGTTTATAATGTGACTTACTGGGTCGCTACTACGACCAATACCAGGATAAATGTCCAACAATATCGATATTAACCACCTAAAAAATAATTGTGCTTCTGCCATATGTTTAACAGCAATTTTCAGGTTTCCTTTTTTAATGCCCCATAGCAAACCGCCGGCAAGTATAGGAGCATTATCAGCACTACGGTGATGATTAATCGCCGGTATATAAATAATAGACCCCGAAACAATTTTTTTTATTTCCGTATTATATTTTTTCCACGCCTTTTCTTTGTCTTTTTTATCTTTGATATACTGGATAGCGGCATTAAAGTTTTCAACTCGAAACCACTTTGATATTCTAAGAAAACGATCTTTTTTAATATCATCTTCAATAAGACCAAAACAGGGAAGACTCTCCACTCCACTTGATTCATAAAAACAATCTTCTGCTATATTCCCCAACAAATAATATTGTTCAGGATGTTTTTTAATTTTATTGGCGAATTTGTCAATGCTTTTTCTCAAGGTGCCTGTACTGTCATTTTCACAAAAAAAGTGCCACTTGTACTCATATTCGAAAGAATTTGCTCTTTTTTCGTGAATAATTCCTATGGCCCCCCAATCAACAAAATTAGGTATAAAGAGTGGTTTGAACACAGCACATGTTAGAGGACAATGTTGGCCATGAACGTTCGAATTATCGGGAAAGAGACTATTAGAGTTGAATTTTTTGGGTAGTGGATGCGACATTTCATAAAATATAGTTCCGTCTCCGTTCTGTATCCTACTACTGGGTTTCATCGTATTCCCTCCAACAATGCCACCTCATAGTTCCTAAATATCGTCTCGCTTTTAAAGCCTGCCTCTTTAAGCCATGCGACCATGCTATCTGCTGGGTGGGGTATATTTATGTTATTCCAGTGATGAATCCATTGCTTTCTACATTCCTCATCTTCAACATGTGCCATCATGTGTTCGATGGTCGCCTTGCGTGCTAGTTCCCTCAGGCATAGGTCGTTAAAGGTCGTTAAGTCAAGCATCAAAAATCTTCCGCCCGGTAAAAGCCGGTTGTAAATAAGACGGAAGATTTCTTTCTTGTCTTTTTCATCCAGGTGATGGATACAAAAGGCACTTACAATCACGTGAACCTTCCGGTTAAAGTTTTTTATAAACTCCGTATTGTCAGACTTAATGAGCGTTACCCTTTTTTCAAAGGATTTAAGCCTAGTCCTCGCGGCATCAATCATCTCATCAAAAAGATCAATACCGATGATTTTTGCATTCGGTAAATTTCTAAGAATGTATGCAGACGTTACCCCCGAACCAACCCCTAAATCAATAATTTCGATTTCCTGTTCCCTATCAAAATGGAGAGAGGCCACTAACATCTTGTGTGCCTCATGATAATAGGGAAGGGCGTTTTCAGCCAGAAAATCATAATTCCCCGCAGACACATAAAAAAAGTCTTCTATGCCAATGATACTCATTGTCGTATCTCCTTAAATAATCTCAGTCTTTCCTTGCGAAACAATGTCCACCCTTTGCTGTCGCCGTCATAGCCGCAAAAAAAATGTGTTGATGATACGGCGTCTCCAAACTTCGACATGATGTGTGTCACTTTGTCTGCATTAACCATAACCCATTCCGGGTCATGGCTGACCATAATAACCATCCCGCCGAGGGAGGTAAAGGCTTTAAGGATGTTGGATATGCGTTCAGACCAGTACTCACTCTGACCGCTCATAACTTCGTCCAGCAAAAGTACCTTTGGAGAAAGCACTAATGCACGGGTAAGAACCGTCCTTTGCTGTTGTCCGGTGGAGAGTTGATGGGCATAGCGGTCTTCAAGGTTCTCAAGCCCTAATAAGGTGATAGCAGTGCGTGCCCTTCTTTCCGCCACATCAATGGAAATGCCCGCTTGAATCTGTGGCTCACAAATATTTCGCCACACATTCCAGTGAGGCCATGGGCCTGCTTGAGTAACGAGAATATAATCTTTCCCTGGGACGGGCGCAGTTAAATTTTCCCATCGCACAGTGCCTTCCTTAGCGGAAATCATCCGGGCTAATAGTTTTAGCAACGATGTCTTGCCGCAGCCGTTAGTCCCATAAATACAGTGGATCGTTCCGCCAACTATTTTTAACTTTTCAATGTCAAGTGAAAAAGAATCATTAGAATTCCATGTGGCATATGATAGTTTGACCCCTTGGAGTTCCACAGTCTGTTGTGGAGTAACCAAAGAGAACAAGTGGTCGTCAGTGTGATTCATTTATCCCCAAATCCATGTCCAACGTTTTATCCTGCCGCTCACGCTGACACGCCTTTCAGCCCATTCAAGCCCAATCGTTACTAAGAGCAGAGGCACAAAGAGGACAAAAGCGAGCATGGTATACATTTCAAGAGGTTTATTGGTTTGTTGAATCAGGTCGGCAGTAACGTGATAGACCTCTCGTACCGATATTATCGCTGCCAGTACTGTTAACTTAATAGTTTGAAGAACCTGATTAAGATAAGGAATCCCTGCATTGCGGTAGGCAAGGGGAAGAATTATTTGACCCCAAACAGCCATACGTTTAAAGCCTAATAATTGCGCCGCCTCTACATGTTCTGGCTGGACTTCTTCAACAGCCTTACGGAATATCTCAACACAAAAGGCACCCATGTTCAAACCCAAGCATATTACCGCTACCCACCAGGGGGCCAGTCTAATTCCAAGCCCCATGGGAAGAGAATAGAAACCCCATACCAATAAAACAAGAACAGGGACGATCCGAAAGGGGTTTATGAGTGTCCAAGAAAACCATCTGATAAAAGGGTTAGATGCTATCCTGAAAGGCACAAAGAACAAGCCGATAAATGTGCCTAGGATGATGACCTCAATTGACAGAATGGTGGTCTGTAAAAGACCGACAAGTAAGTCAGGAAGGTATCTCAAGGCAACATTAAAGTCCATGTACTCCCTGTTTCAAACATTGGGTGATATCTGGAGCACATACTGCCTTAACGTCTTTCTGCGTTCTGAGCATCGTAAATGGCCTATTAATACCCAGTGGTTCTTTTGCCTTGCCACCGGCACCACAAAAGTGAACATTCCCAATTTAATGCAGTTGGCTCCACCGATTCTTTGTAATGTTTATCAGTATCCCAGCGTCGAACAATAGTCATGATTCGTCCTCTTTTTTTATCTTTCTACTGTTCCCTTATGCTCGCCCGAATCAAACTGAAACTGACGTTTTGCATGGTAAAGATAAGGAATCTTATATTTTCTTTCCCATTCCTGAGTTCTGCCAGTATCTTCGTAGTGCTTGATTGCAGTATTTACGAACTCAAGCCATTTGGGATCGCCCTGCCTTACAGCCCAACAAATTCCTGTAAACTCTACTGGTTGACCGGCTAATATCTCTTTGACATTCGCTTTTGGGTTATCTCTTAAATATGTATGCACCGTGATCTGGTTCATCAGACCCACATCGGCTTGTCCCGGCACAGCGGCCAACGGTGCGCTTAATGACGGTTCTTCCAATGCCACGATGGTGGCCTTGATAAAGTTTCTCCTCACATAGTCTCCAATAGCGGAACCCTGCTTGACTGCCACCTTAACGCCGGGTTGATCTATATCTGCCCACGTTCTAAATTGATTCACCTTGTCAGGCGTTGTCACGCCTGTATAGCCAAGGTGGAAGAGCGGCTGGGTAAATGCAACCCCTGATGCGCGGTTGGGTGAAGAAAAAGTGGCTCCGATGGAAAGGTCAAAATCACCTGACTGAAGCGCCGCAGCAAAGTTCTTTAAATCAACCTGTTTATATTCCACCTTCCAGCGAAGGTCTTTTGCAAGCTGTTCCACAATGTCAACAAACAGTCCGTAGGGTTTGCCATCTTTATCATGCATTATGGCAGGCTCGAAAAGGAAATAGCCCACCTTGAGAACGCCGGAACTTTGGACATTGTCAAAGACACTTTTCTCCTGCATTCCATTCTCTTGAGAAGGCGCTTTGTCATCCCCTTTTGTACATCCTGATACAGATATAAGTGCGATAACACCTAACATTAATAACCACATAGAAACTTTTTTTCTCATTTTTTCCCCTCCTGTGTATTAAAGAAGCTTGCTACATCAAGCCTCGGTTTACCAATTGGCCAGAACTCCCCTTCTGTGTTAAAAAAATAGTTCTTGCTTTTCTCTGGTGTCTTAACAATTTCAATAAGGGCATCGGCAAAACGGTCTACATCTTCCGGTATATTCCCAAGGCCAAAACTGGCACGAACAATCCCGAACGAGCGGTCTGTATGCCCTGCAAGTATTTCCTGTCTGGCCACCTGTACTGCCTTTGCATTTAATCCCAAAAGTTTTGCCACAAAAGAGAACTGACATATTGCGCCCTGCCTTACTCCTATACCGAATTCGTGACCAAGTCTTGCGGCGATAAGGTTAGGATGAACGCCCTCTACATTAAAAGTAATAATAGCGCATTTCTTCTTCGCATTATAATCAAGATCGCAATATATTTTAATTCCATGCAATACTGATATTTTTCTCTTTGCCCTATCAAGTATTTCCTGTTCATGAGCGAGTATATATTTAAATCCAATCTCCTTTCGTAGGATATTACAACTCAATGCCATCGATACAATGCCCATTACACTGGGAGTTCCCGCTGTTGTTCTCTTAGAAAAATTTTTAGCAAGGTCGTATGAGTCGTTCATAACAAAGTCCACACTACCACCGCCTGTATCGTCAGGGGTCAATTGCTCCATAAGTTCTCTTTTGCCAACAAGAACGCCGCCGCCAAAAGGAGCGTACATCTTGTGCCCTGAGAAACATACAAAGTCTATCGCATCGTCACGATTTCTATTTCCCTGAAGGTTAATCTCTCTGTGTGCAACCAACTGAGCAGCGTCAACAAGTACATTAGCTCCGTAACTATGGGCGAGCATTGCTATTTCATGGACAGGCGTTAAAGCACCCGTGATATTAGAGGCCCCTGAAACTGCAACAAACTTTTTCCCCTTACGATTCTTTACTTTCAATGCCTCCTCAAAGTGGTTCATGCAAAACTGACCGGATTCATCAGCCGGAATTCTAATAATTTTTGCCCCCTTCCGCCATGGCAAGTCATTTGCGCTATGCTCAAATTCTGAGAGGAATATTGTATCATCCGCTGAAATATTAAGCATTCTAGCAATTTTATTGATAGCAGAAGTTGTATTATGGGTAGGCGTTAAGGCATATTCTTTTTGGGTAACACCGAGAAATCCTAATATGACCGAAATGGCCCCTTCGTAAATAGCAGTAGACATCTGAGATTTCTGCCCGCTTCCGCGATGCACACTGCCGTATATCTCCATGAACTCAGACAACCTGTCCATTATAGGCCTAAAGGATGGCGTTGTAGCTGCATTATCCAAATTCAGATATCTTACTGTCTGATTATGGATTGTATTGACTGTATATTCCGAACCTATTATATGAGGAATTTTCATGTTTTTAACGCACACTTGTTATGCCACTCATACACCCGTTTATGATCAGGGGGCAAGGGCACGCAAAAGACCCTGAATCACTCCATTCATTAGAATCTGCAACAACAACCATCCATTAAGCCCTCATAGACCATAAGACTGGGCTTACTCAAAGTGACAACATGAATAAAGTGAAGCAAATTATATGCCAAATTCTTTATATTGGATATATCATTGCAATTTAATGTTTTTACAATGCAGAGAGGATTTGATTGCCCTGACAATGTTACGCTAACATATCTTTCAATGTGATCAATACGTCACATTCTGAAAGTTTCGGTTCATGGCATATTCACGGCATATTTATCCAAAATGTGCAAACCACCCCTTCAGCCAGTCATGTAGCTCGAGACCTTCACCCGATGATCACTGCGTTGAGCCGCTTCCCGCAACATTTCAACGAGGAGCTTCTGTCTCTGTCCTCCACTCAGCAAACTCGCCGTGCTATGGCCATTGTGAGAGTCCTCATTGCTACTAATCCTCCGGCTCTTTCGGTCTTATATCTTGATTTGTACAACTCACTGATTGAATAACGCATCAATATATTCCTTTCTGTGTGGATCGTCGGCGGTAACCTCGTGCTTACAACCAACCACCGGCTCTGGAAAACGAATCTGCCTCCGCGTCCCATACATCGCCCTTAAATAGTGCCTGTCGCGAAACCCTCCTTATCATTTCCTGATTTTTGTAAAAATATCTATTGATATTTTTGTAATTTTGTTATAGGAATAGTGTTTGAGATGCTGATTTAGCCTTTAAATATAAAGGGGTTCAGCATTTGAG
>Ga0213870_1000687_pt1 | contig 15756 bp, 13 predicted proteins | sample WICALVC2017_Meta_FD_160119 | JGI IMG/M metagenome (GOLD analysis project Ga0213870, IMG submission 160119) | Freshwater microbial communities from subterranean cave lake in Wind Cave National Park, South Dakota, United States - WICALVC2017 | ecosystem: Environmental > Aquatic > Deep subsurface >... | reverse complement strand
ATCATGGTGCATTTGTCACCTGCCTGTTCAGGCGGATAATGACTACACCATCTTTTGCGCATGGCCCAAGCCGTCGCTTCGTTCGGAGGGGCAATCACCCATGCGATCTCCCAGAAATTTTTGATCTGCGTGTTCCATAAATCTTTGTTTACAGGAATCTCCCCTAATTTGTCGTGTCCCCAAACGGCTTCGGCAATCCGTTCCCATTCATCCTGAACGGCTTTGGCCACCTTGTCGCCATTGGCTTTATCGAAATCATCAGGAACCTCTGCCTTAAAACAATTTGGCAACGAACCGATTGTCGGCCCAGCGCCAGATGCGGCCTTCACCCTTGCCAGCATTGCGTCGCCGGAGATATCAGGCATGATGATGGTACCTGCTTGATCTATTGTCGCCTTCATAGCGTGGGCGGTCAGGTACGATAGCAGAAATGACCCCGCCCAGAAGTCTCGCGTCCTTCTTGCCTGTGAAACAAAACCCTGAACCGGGCCGAGGGTAAAGTAGAAATGGTTCATGGCAGCACCGGCACTTTGAATGGGAATGGGAAACGGAATGGTGCCATTGGTTTTGGAGTGGTTGGCGTATCACCAACCCTGCCATCGAGGAAATCAGGAATAAACCTCGGCCTAACCGCATTAGGAACAGTGACCTTGTTCGCCACAACCCCCTCCCCACTGGGCAAAAACTGGGCCGGGAGGTAAATGCTAACGCCCCAAAAAACCTTGCCTATCAGATGAACATGAAACAAGAGCGGGCTTGCGCGGCGGTCATGTTTTTCTGGAATTACGTGGTGATGGCCTTTGTGATAATTGTGCGGCAGTCCAAATTCCACGCGCTCGGGGTGGAAATTGGGATTCCTTATCAGCCCTTTAAACCAGTCATGGTCATCTTTGAATCTCTCTTCAGATGGACTGCCACTTGGAAGTATGTTGCCCCTTGCTCTTTGTCCCCAACTTCGGTAATCCATCATCTTCTTTCCAAATTGGTCCAATACCTCGTAAGGGTTATTGGCAGACAGCAAACGATCAATTCTTGAATTTTGCCAGAAGGCCGAAAATGGCGGTTCAGTTTTGGGAAAACTCAAACTGGAAAACAGACCTCTAATTTCCGCGTCGTAGCTACGCTCGTTTCTTGGGAGAGACCATATCTCCTTCGTTCCACTCATCAACGAAACGAGTGCAACGCTTCCCATACCATGACGCGAACGGCTGCCAAGACTACCCAGCAACCCAAAAGCCTTGAGCGCGTTTAGGACAGTGTTGTCAACCTTGTCGCGGAATGTCAGGGTAACAGTAAAAGTTTGATTCTCATTGATGCAACCTCGCTCAAGTTGGCCATATCCGCGTATTAGTCCATAGCCAAGGTAGCAAGCGGCAGGTTTCGTTTTCAACTCCGGATGAACCAAATGTGGTTCACGCGAAGTCCATTTAACGGGTTGTTGCACAGTCAGCAGAAAACATCCTTGTCCGCCTTTCTGTACGTGATTTTCTGTGTTTGCAGAGCCGCCAAACAATTTCACCTCCTCCTCATGCAACGCCTTCAATGCCGAAACGTCATCTGTGTGCACAGATCGAAACCGCCCCCAATTCAGCGCCCGCCACCAAAAACGCAATGCCCCTTTCACCGAGGGGGGACGAATACCATCGGACGGGCTTTGGTCGGCCCCGCCAATAAACATCGGCGTGACGATCTTAAAAGTCGCTGTTATAACCTCCATTCAATCTCCGTCATGGCTAGTTGTAATGAGTGCAGTCAAAACATCATTCAAAAGACGACCGCATCCTGACACTGAAGTGGTTGGTAAGTCAAACAGGCGACGTTCCAATTTGCCCAAAATCTTATATTGGAATTTAGGATAAATAAAAGATGACACGAGGATCATAAATTGATAGGATGAGCGGACAATGCCTGCATTCAATACCATTACAATCAAAGGTTTCAAAAGTATTGCTTCCATTGAGAATCTGGAACTTAGGCCTATCAACCTGCTGATTGGCCCAAACGGTTCCGGCAAATCAAATTTTATCGAAGTATTTAATTTCCTCCGCGCCATCAGTGAAGGTGGCCTTCAGAATTATCTGCTCAAGGCCAACGGGGCAAATAAGGTGTTGTACTTTGGATCAAAACGGACAGAGACGATTCAAATTCGTATCTCGTTCAACGAGGGAGATCGCCAATACAGGCACGAGATTGACCTGCATCTGGCCGATAACGACCAGATGGTCCCGCAACAGGAAAATGTTTATATCTATGCGAGGATCAATTCGGATGGGAAGCTCAATTCGGAGCCTTATGAACAGAACATCATTTCAAGCGGAAGAGAGGAAGCGGGTATCAGTGATCCGAAGAGGTGGAATTCAGGGCATGTGAAATATATTCACTGGGTTCTAAACCGCTTGCGGCCATACCATTTTCACGATACGAGCAGGAGTTCCCCCATGAGGGTGACGTCGTCATTGAACGATAACCGGTATTTTCGATCAGACGGATCGAATCTTGCCGCATTTCTCTACTACTTGCGCAAGAGACACGAGGTGACTTATGGACTTATTCGAAGAGCTATTCAGCGGGCCGCGCCTTTTTTTGATGATTTTTTGCTCGAACCACTGCAGTTAAACGAGAGTACAATCCGTTTAGAGTGGAAACATAAAGGTTCAGACATCCATTTTGATGTGTCATCGCTCTCCGACGGCACGCTCCGCTTTATGGCACTGGCCACCTTGTTTCTTCAGCCTGATGAGTATCGGCCTCCCGTCATTCTGCTGGACGAGCCGGAGATTGGCCTACACCCTTACGCGATCGGCTTACTGGCCGAGCTCATTCAAGAAGCCTCGACTACAACACAAGTGATTGTTGCCACCCAATCACCGTTGCTATTGGATTATTTCAAACCTGAGGATCTGTTGGTGGCAGACCGAGTCAATGAGGTTACACGGCTTACCCGGCTTGATTCTACACGGCTGGCTACATGGCTAGAAGACTACAGCCTAGGTCAATTATGGGAAAAGAATGAGTTGGGCGGCCGGCATGGGGACTAGAAAACGGATGGCTAGACTCTTCATTCACGTTGAAGGCAAAACAGAAGAAACCTTTGTTAATGAAGTTCTTAGGCCGTATCTTTACAATCATGGCTACATTAGTGTGAGCGCACGCAAGTTAGGAAACGCTCGTTTGCGCAAGGATCGAGGCGGTATCTGCCCGTGGGGTCAAGTCAAGAAAGAGATACTCAATCACCTTCAAGAAGACTCCGATTGTATTGCAACCACCATGGTTGATTATTATGGGTTGCCGAGGGGATGGCCGGGTCGTGCAGAAGCAAGGCGTGCGCCCTCTGCGAAAGAGAAAGCCGAGTGTGTCGAGCAGGCATTGTTGACTGATCTGGCTTTTGATTCAAGGCGATTTGTGCCCTTTGTCACCATGCATGAATTTGAAGGTCTGCTATTTAGTGATTGCCATGCCTTTGGAACAGGTATTGGGCACGCAGATTTGATTCCATCATTTCAGAAAATTCGAGACGCATTTTCGACGCCGGAAGAAATCAATGATTCCCTTGATACCGCACCCTCAAAAAGAATAGAGAAACTTATAGCAAACTACAGAAAGACATCGAGTGGCAATGATGCCGCCCTCGCTATCGGACTGGGTAAAATTCGTGAGGAATGCCCTCATTTTCGGGACTGGCTGACCATCCTATTGGAAAAAGCCCTTATTGGATAGCTCATGCCCACGGATCGACAGTGTCTTGTCGGTCGAAACAGGAAACGGGGTCAGAAACGGGGTCAGCAACTGTCTTGAAAGTCAAGGGGAGGGTACCTGAGTAGTTTCGATAAATGCATGATTGCAAGACGTAACCCTGATTCTTTTTAGCGAGGCATCCTTTCCTACTTAAATCCTCGACATTTTTGTGCCTGTATTAAGACCAATAAATCGCGCTGATCTGTTAATCGCTTTGTTTCTTTTCTTAATGGAGAAGCAATCGCCTTTTTCTTGTTCTCTATTTGCCATTCGGTTGTTGCTATACGGAGGCCATTCTTGATTTCCGATTCAGCAATGCCATTGACAATATCGACGATGGGTTTATTGTCGTTCATTCCATCGACATACAGGCGCGTTAAGTCTGGATAGACGGAATGTTTCTTTAGCCATACACCAAGATTGGCATAGATATGAGCGATCAGTTGAGTCTGGACATCTGCATTTGTTGTCATTAAGTCGATGTCTGCTGTCTGCCTTTGCTCTTCATCAGTATCAATAGAATGGATATTAACCGCCCAAGCGCCAATTATGGTTATATCGTCGTGATTTCGCACAAACTCAATGACACACCGCTGAATCTGCTCGGTTGTTACAGGCGACTTATTTATGAACTCCTGCATGGTCATCTGTTATCACCTATCTCGCAATGATCGGCCGTGGAAGGATAATCCAACCACTGCCGTTTCAATCCTCTTTTAGCGAGGCATCCTTTCCTAGCGGCATAGTATCTATGAGAAATAATAGATAGATTGTGGTTTCAATCCTCTTTTAGCGAGGCATCCTTTCCTAGAAAATGATATTTTCGCTGATTATATATCTCCGAAAATAGTTTCAATCCTCTTTTAGCGAGGCATCCTTTCCTAGGTGTCAAAAGACAGTAACACCGGGAAAATTATCCTGCGTTTCAATCCTCTTTTAGCGAGGCATCCTTTCCTAGCCACGGATTACGGGCTGGCAACCTTTTAGCGCATTACGGTTTCAATCCTCTTTTAGCGAGGCATCCTTTCCTAGAGAACCGTCGGATGAGGGCTGCAATTGTGGCTACACAGTAGTTTCAATCCTCTTTTAGCGAGGCATCCTTTCCTAGGTGGGGAACCCGCATACTCGGTTGGGGGGTCGTTGTCGTTTCAATCCTCTTTTAGCGAGGCATCCTTTCCTAGCGGTAACTGAGCGTTGCGTGGAAAAACCATCTATCTTTAGTTTCAATCCTCTTTTAGCGAGGCATCCTTTCCTAGGGTATACTCTTTTTATTCAAGTAAATCAAGCCTTTTAAATGGGCAAAATACAAACCCCATTTTATCCACAGGCTCCATTACCTCAATCATCCCATTTCTACACGAAAATATCACTTATTCCCATTTATAATCAATATGTTACGCAAAAGTACAAACCCCCCACCTCTTTTAGGCCATTTTAAAAATCAACTTAACCTATTATAAAATATAGACATTTTTATCTTCTAGCGGCTTACCGTCCAGTACATATCCCCCCATCCCAAATGTTGCCCCTTTCCCCAGATGAATCAGTTCGCCCAGCTTGAGAAACGGAATGAATTCTGCCAGTTCTCCCCTGAAAGTAATCTCTCCGACGAATCCGCCTTGCGGCATCCAACGACCATGAGAACGGCGCGATTGATCAACCCACACAAGATCACTGCGCACGGTCATCACGCCATCGGCCCGTCCGATAAGCCGAATATCATCCGAAGTCGCCCCAGGCGCATGATAGAAATGCTGGAGATTACGAATCCGCCGCAAGAGTGCGCGAAACAGGATAGGAAATGTAACAAGGCGCATTACTTTATGCTCAATCTCTAACCGCGTCGGTGTTAGAAAACGTAGGGTCTGCTCCTCAATTTTGCTTTGGGTTGTGGAGTCGTCTGTAACCAGCTTCCATTCATCACACCCCAAGGGTGTATATCTTATAGGTAACTCTGTAACCGATGAAACATCAAAACATCCCAATCGATTCTGTATCCCTCGACGGCCTAACGCTTCAAAAGCCGAAACGAAGACCGGTAGATACCTAATGGCCTTTCCGACCAAGACCAATCCTATGCGAATCAACTCACCGGCATAATAAATCGATTGGTCATTAAAAGGAGGTTCCAGAATATATGGACGAGGAATGGCCGAAGCCTTTGGCATCCTCATTGCTTCCGTTGTGCCCCCGCGCGTCTCAAAAAGATACTGGTAAACGTCGATCGCATTTGGGTTACCGGACTTTTCATCCGAAGGGGTTTGATCGGCAATCGTTTTAAGCGCAAATCCGATTCCCCCGTGAATGAGTGAACCGATGTTTTCCGGCACAATAAAGGTCGAGGCCAGCCGCAAGTCCAAACGGTAACGGGCAATGGGCAATAGCGAAACAGATGAATCAATCTGGTCTGCATCGAGTTTGACAGGCTCCCCACGAACGGATAAGTGAACAGTATTAACTCCAGAACCGTTCTCTTGAGGGTGCAGTTGGGCAAAATTCCGATCGGTTTTAATCATCCTCCACTATTACAGTGATCGTTGAGGTCATGTCAATAGGTAGGTGTGTAAAATCCACGGCTAAGAAGCCGTGTCATTCCATGTAGAGTAGGGAACAGGCTCAACTATAATTGTAGGGATTGACAAGTTTATGGCTGTCTGATAGGTTTCTCACGCATGAGTGGCCTATTCTATGACAGACGAAAACAGTTCTGCCCCATCCCTTTCTGGGTCGGCGCGTTTTTTTTAATCTCACTCTTTTTCTGGTCGTCTGCCTTTTCGGAAACCCCCTCTGCTCCTATATCACGCACGATTTTGTCGGTTGAGGTGATCGGAAACACCCTTCTGAGTCACAATCAAATTGACCAAGCGATACACCCCTTTATTGGGAAAGACTTAAGTCTAGCTGAAATCAATAAGATCGTTGCGGCCCTGACAGATGCCTATCGAAAGAATCGGTTTTTTCTGGTAAAGGTTTATCTTCCTGAACAGGAAATAGAAGCAGGAAAGGTTCAGGTTTCTGTTTCGGAGGGGATGATTGGCAATATTACAGTGACGGGCAATCGGTTTTATCAGACCTTGTTTATTAAAAAACATTTTGAAGCAGGGGAACGGCACGCCATGTCCTTGCTCGAATCGTATAAACGGGCGACCCTTCTTTTGAATGACTACCCTGACTTAAAAGCCGAGATCCTCTTTAAGCCGGGTGCTGCCCTTGGCACAGCCGATCTTGAGGTCATGGTAAAAGATGAACAACCGATGCATTTGTCATTCGATTACAATAATTTTGGATCAAGGTTGATTAGCCGGAATCGGTTTGGGATTGGTCTTGATATGGGAAACCTCGTTCAGGATGGGCATATGCTCTCCTTGCGGGCAAATTTTGGTTCTCCCATCCATGACCTAAAATATTATCAAGGTGAATATACGGTGCCGTATGGTTATACCGGAAAGAGGGTCCATCTGGCTTATGCCAACGGTGACTTTGATGCGGGAGAGGCGCTTTCACAGCTTCAGATCAATATGAAAACAGAATCGGTTGGCCTCTCTGTGTCGTACCCATTTTTAAAAGCCCATCTCCAAGAACTTTTAGGAAAGGTTGGTTTTGAGGCCAATAACTTCATGCAACCCGTATTGGGGAGAAGTGATCGCATCCGGGTCTTACGGGGTGGGGCCGATTACAAGCGGTTTGTGGAGCATACACGCGACCTTCTGTCGGTTACACTGACGCAGGGGTTTGGATCGATTTTTGGGGGAGATGATGCTTTTACAAAGGGGACAGTAAACTGGGTGCGTGTGAGATCCATACCGCAGCCTTATTTTATCCCGCATCGGTACGCCCTTATTATTGCGGGGTCAGCGCAGGCGAGTTCTGATGGTCTTGCAGTTTCCGAGCAGTTTGCCGTGGGAGGCCCAGATGCGGTGAGGGGATACCCCTTTGGCGCGTTTCTAGGGGACAATGGGTATCTTTTCTCTACCGAGCTTCGCGCCTCTCCCTTTCCTAATCCAGAAAAGATTCAAGCAGCTATTTTCCTTGACCATGGCGGAAGTTTCAAAAAACAACAATCGTCGATAGAAGAGACGAATCACTTCCTCACAGGGGTTGGTTTCGGTGCGCGATATAATTTCCCTGGAGCGATATCGCTTCAAGAACCCGATCCAGAAACCCAAACATCGGGATATCGGATTGATTATCGTTTTCAAATTAGAGCCGATGTCGGATTTCCCGTTGGCGACCGTTCCGTATCACAGGGCAGAAGCCCAATATTTTATCTTCAAGCGGCAGGGAGGTTTTAATGACGATACAAAATAATTCTACGCAGGCTGGCAGGGCAAACACAAGCGCTGTCCCTACATACTTACTCTCTCTTTTGCTTCTCCTTTATCCGGGGTCTAGGGCAAGCGGCGCAATGAATATAGATGGCCGCATCGTTCTTGACGATACGATAGCGAATTCATTGCGATCTGATTTATCGCCGAACATCATCAATGAACAGGGACTACTCGGCAAACTTCGTCTTGATGTTTTGACCGAAAAATTTGTTATACTGCCCGAGTCCCCTTGTAAAGGGGCGGGAGAACTCATGAAAGAGGCGACACTTCAAAGTGGCTGTTAATAGCATATCCCCCTCCAGTAGGGGGTGGGTTGTCTTGGGGTTGTCCTGTTTACAAAAGAGGGGCTAGGGGAGTTTATTTATGGAAAATTTCTCACCGGGGTTGGCAGGGGTTCCCGCCACACGTTCTAAAGTCAGTTGGATTGATGGACAAAAGGGAATCCTAGAGTATCGTGGCTTTCCCATCAATATGCTTGCGGAAGAAAGCAATTTTATTGAGGTGGCCTATCTTCTTTTGTTTGGATCGCTTCCAACAGAATCCCAGATGACACGGTTTGATCTTGATCTTCGCATTCATCGCAGGATTAAATACAAGATTATCGATCTGATTAAATGTCTTCCCGAGAACGGGCATCCAATGGACGCGCTTCAGGCCGCAGTCGCTGCGCTGGGGATGTTTTATCCTGATAAAAACGTTTCGGATAAAGAGACACAGTATCTTTCTGCCGTTCGGTTGATAGCGAAACTCCCCACGATTATTGCCGCTTGTGCCAGACTTCGACGCGGGGACGATATGATCTTGCCACGCGATGATTTAAGTTATGCCGATAACTTTCTTTATATGCTGACCGAGAAAGTGCCAGATAGGGTTCAAGCAGAGATTTTAGACACCTGCATGATCCTGCATGCGGAGCATACGATGAACGCGTCCACGTTTAGCGGACTGGTAACGGCGTCAACACTAACCGATCCGTATACTGTTGTTTCTTCGGCGGTAGGGACGTTAAAAGGGCCACTGCATGGCGGCGCAAACGAGAAAGTCTTGTTGATGCTCAATGAAATTGGCTCTGTTGAGCATGTCCGTCCGTATATTGAGGCGAAGGTCAAAGCGTCCGATAAGGTTATGGGGTTGGGGCATCGAGAATATAAGGTAAAAGACCCGCGCGCGATTATCCTACAACGGCTTTCCAAACGGCTTTTTGACCATGTTGGAAAATCGCCGTTGTATGAAATTGCATTGGAAGTGGAGAAAGTAGGTGAAACACTTTTAGCCGCCAAGGGGGTTTACACGAATATTGACTTTTATTCTGGAATTTTGTATCAAAGAATGGGCATTGCGCCGGACTGCTTCACCCCGCTTTTTGCGATGGCACGCGTGGTGGGCTGGCTTGCCCATTGGATTGAACAAGTACGGGACAATCATATTTTTCGGCCCACAGAAATTTACGAGGGAGATCACAATCAGGTGTATATACCGATCTCCCAGCGATAAAATGGAGGCGATACGAGGGGGCAGCCATGAAGAAAAAAACTTTAAAGCGTCAAGTAAAAACAGTGAAGAAACCTGTCGCAAAAACCAAGAAGCCAACTGTGCAGGTTAAGAAGAAATTGGCCGTGAAGACGGTTAAAAAGAAGCCAGCCGTTAAAAAAGTGGCGCAGTCGGCCAAGGCAAAAAAAGAGATGAAACCTGTGAGGGCTAAGAGGGTCGTTAGTCCAGTGAAGAAGTTAAACACAAAGAAAACAGTCAAGAAGACTGCTCTTGCCCCCGTCATGACTGTTACTGCAAAGCCTCCGTTACGCATTGTGAAGAAAAAGTCCGAGATCCAAATTGGCGTGGTAACACACTATTATGCCCAAATTGGTGTAGCAGTAGTACAGCTTGATCAGAAGCCTTTGCGTGTAGGGGATACGATTCATATCAGTGGCCATAAAACCGATTTTACGCAATCAGTTGCGTCGATGGAAGTTGAGCATCAACCTGTCACACAGGCAAAGGCAGGGGAACTTTTTGGCATGAAGGTGACACAGCATGTCCGAGAGGGCGATTTGATTTTGAGGTAGGGGCTGACCCATGTGTCCACCCATGATTACGCTCCCCAGTATCTCCTGACTGACAGCGGACGCGCCGTCAACTTTGTAACGTCTCCCACATAAATTGTTCGTTGGCTTTTATCGGCCAATCGGAGTATGAGTGCGCCCTCTTCTGAAATCCCTTCCGCAACGCCTTCATAAGTTTTATCGGGGGTCGCGACCCGAACTGGTTTTCCTAAAGTCTCACACATTTCTGATAATCCTGTGATGACAAGGTCAGATTGATAATTGTCCAAAAGGGTAATCTGTTGCGCGAGGGCAATCAGAATTTCATTCACGAGACGATTTTTATCGACAATGCGTCCCAAAGCGATTTTTAGCGAAGTGGCTTGGGCGCGTAATGCTTCGGGGATATCGTCCGCGTTCCAATTAACATTTACACCGATGCCGATAACGAGATAGGGGTCTTCCCCCGATTTTTGCCCCGTTTCTAATAAAATACCAGAGACCTTCTTATTATCGAGTAAAATATCGTTTGGCCATTTTGCGACAACAGGCAATCCAGTCGTAACTCGGATTGCCTGAACAACCGCAACTGCCGTAGCCAAAGAGAACAAAGGAAATTCTCGGACGGGCTGAAACGGACGAAGTAGTAAAGAAAGATAGAGATTTATTCCGGGAGGTGAGACCCATTCCCGATTTAAGCGGCCCTTTCCCTGATCCTGAGCCTCTGCTATGATCAGGACGCCACCGGGCATGCCGGTTGATCCCATTTGTAGGGCTATTTTATTCGTAGAGCGTACCCGATCAAACAGAAGAACCTCGCGCACCCTCTCTCGAACGCGCGGGTGCGCCGCGATTCCTGCCTCTATTCTTTGTAGATCGATTTTTTGTGGGAGTTCCTCGTTCATCATGTCGCAGTCGGCGTCCCGACTGTTATTTCCAAGCTAATATCAACCGCAGGCGCAGAGTGGGTAATGGCCCCAATGGAGATCATATCCACCCCGCATTGTGCTACGCGGGAAATGTTTTCTAAGTTGATTCCGCCAGAGACTTCAATGGGGGTCAACGGGGCTGTTTTGCGAATCAGCGCAACTGCATTTTCTATTTCGGGGATCGACATATTATCCAGCATAATAATATCCGCTTCGCTTTTAATAGCCTCTTCCACCTCTTTGATGTTTGTGACTTCCACCTCTATTTTAAGGGGGTGAGAAAGTGTGGCGCGTGTTGCTTTGACGGCATTGGCAATTCCATTCGCCAACGCAATATGATTGTCTTTAATCAAAATAAGATCGCCCAAGTGAAAGCGGTGATTCATTCCGCCTCCTAATAATACAGCCTCTTTTTCCAATGCGCGAAGCCCGGGCGTCGTTTTGCGCGTATCCACGATCGATGTTGTTTTTGGGACGCACAAAACAAATTGACGTGTTAATGTTGCAACACCGCATAGATGTTGAAGAAAGTTTAACGCCGTTCTTTCCCCTTTTAATAAAACGCGGCCATCGCCAGTCAGTCTTCCGACACACGTCCCCTTTTTTGCTTCTTTCCCCGGCTTGACGAAGGCTTCAAAAAAGACAGAAGGGTCTAAAACCGTAAAGACCGTTTGAAATAATGCTAGCCCAGCAACGATAAGATTTTCTTTTGCGATCAATTCTCCAATAGCCAAGATGGGGCGTGGAAAGAGGGCGTCGGTCGTCTTATCTCCATAGAGAATATCTTCGGCGAGCGCCCGTTCTACAATTTCTTTTAGGAGAAAATATTCTGCCATTTTTTATTTTAAAATCTTACAGCCAGTTTTCTATCTGGATGCCGATGTTTTGGAAAAGAGTTACCCTAAAAGCGCTTGCATGCGAGAAATCTGTTCTATGCCATTCCTCTTTTTTTGTTTTAATTCAGTGTGGGAAAGATGCGTTTTGTCCTGAACCGCTTGGGGGGCCTTTATAAATTCAGGGTTATTGATTCTGTTTTCTACCGAGGCCATTTCTTTTTCCAACTTTTGAGCAACCTTTAAAAGCCGGTCAATCTCTTTTTGAATATGTGGCTCCTGCAAGAGAAGATAAACCAGACCATACGTTGTTGTTATAACGGCAGACCTTTTAGGGGGTGTCCCCTGCAATAAGGTTATCTCTTTAATTCGTGCCAGCCGCTTGATATAAGGCAGAAACAAGGACAGATCGTTTTCCGCATCAATGACGATGTCCATCTGCTCTGAAGGGGGAATATTCATCTCGCCCCGAACATTGCGAATTTTTGTGACCGTCTCAATAATCCGTTCATCAACCCACCGAGCCATCGTAATATTTTCAGGATTATTTAAAAAGTCTTCATCCACCTTTGGGAAAGCAATTTTATACTCCAAAGGCAAAAGCTCTTGTGTGATAAACGGCATGAACGGGTGCAGGAGACAGAGAATATCATGTAGGACCGACGTGAGGGTATCAGCAGTTCTTGTAACTTTAGACAACTCCAGATACCAATCACAAAACTGATGCCAGACAAATTGGTAAGTGATTTCCGAAGCCTCATCAAATCGGTAACGCTCCATAGCGGAATCAACAGCCGCAATAGTTTCATAAAGACGCATTTTAATCCAAACATCAGGCGGGAGCAAAATATCGTTCGCATTGACAGGGCGACCAACGGGAGCACTATTATCGGGGTCGGCGTCCCGACCGGCGTACCGACAGGCGTTCCAGAGCTTATTCGTGAAATTTCGGTATCCCTCGATTCTTTCTTCAGACAGCTTAATATCGCGTCCGGGGGACGCCATTGAGGCGAGTGTGAACCGAAGCGCGTCTGTTCCATACTTTTTCATAAGCGTTATGGGGTCAATGACGTTTCCCCTTGATTTGCTCATCTTCTGCCCTTTTGCGTCACGGACTAGGGCATGGATATAGACATCTTTAAACGGAACCTCTTTGGTAAAATGCAGACCCATCATCACCATCTTAGCCACCCAGAAAAAAAGAATATCAAACCCGCTGATGAGGGTTGTTGTCGGATAGAACTTTTGTAATAACAGATTTTTTTCATCAGGCCAGCCGAGCGTTGAAAATGGCCAGAGCGCAGACGAAAACCATGTGTCTAAGACATCAGCATCTTGCCGCAGATCTGTAGAGCCGCATTTGGGGCATTGCTCTGGGGAAGTGACTGACACGATCGGGTCCCCGCAACCTAGCCTGCATTGACCGATATCATTTCCGTGACAATACCATGCTGGAATTGGGTGTCCCCACCATATCTGGCGAGAGATGCACCAATCTTCAATATTTTCCATCCAGCCAAAATAATTAGGTTCCCATGTTTCTGGAATGAGACGCACTTTTTTTTCACGAACAGCGTCAATAGCAGGTTGCGCCAAGGAATTTTCGGGATCATTGACCTTTACAAACCACTGTAACGAACAAGTCGGTTCAATGATGCCTTTGCAGCGGTAGCATTTTCCAACAGACATCAGATGATCTTTTACGTCAACGAGAAGCGATCTCTCTTTCAAAGCGGAAACAATCGTCTCTCTTTTTTCCAACACGGGAAGCGAAATGGTTGGGAGTTTATGTCGTTTCCCTGCCTTTTCATCATTAAAATCGTGCCCCGGAGTGATCTTGACAGCGCCTGTCCCAAACGTACGATCCACTAACATGGGGTCTCCCACAATCGGGATTGTTCTGGTTGTTAAAGGCAATTGCACGAATTTTCCAATGAGCTTGTTAAAACGGGGGTCTTCAGGATGCACAGCAACGGCTGTATCGGCCAGCATTGTCTCTGGCCGTGTTGTTGCCACAGTCAGAAATTGGGTTTTATCATTGGCCAACGGATATTGAATGAAATACATTTTGCCTTGCGTTTCTTCGTGTTCCACCTCAATATCGGAAAGGGCTGTTTGACATGCTGGACACCAATTCACCAACCTTTCCGCGCGATAAATGAGTCCTTCATTGTAAAGCCGCACAAAGACTTCTGTCACCGCTTGGGAAAGCCCCCCATCTAATGTAAAGCGTTCGCGGCGCCAATCGCAAGAAGCCCCCAATTGTTTCAACTGACTGATAATGGTTCCACCAGACTGCTTTTTCCATTCCCAAATTTTTTCAATGAAGGCGTCTCGGCCAATACCATGGCGGTTGGTTCCCTCTTTTGCCAGTTGTCGTTCGACGACATTTTGCGTGGCGATTCCTGCATGATCGGTTCCGGGGAGCCAGAGGACATTAAACCCTTTCATCCGCTTGTAACGGGCCAAAATATCCTGTAGGGTTGTATTGAGGGCATGTCCTAGATGCAGGACGCCTGTAACGTTAGGCGGAGGGATCACCATGGAGAAAGCGGGATTGTTTGATAGTGGATCAGCGTGAAAAGCGGACGACTTTTCCCAGACGTTTGTCCACTTCTCTTCAACGACAGATGGATTGTAAATCTTTTCTAACGGCATTAAAACAGGCTCCAGACTATATTGTATTGTCGTATTGATTGTATTGTACCTACTTGTCTGAACAAAAACCAAGATAATTTTTAAAAAGGGTGCATGGTAATCTTGTGAGCCAGTAGCGCGACAACGTCAAGGAGGTTGAATAAATTGGCTTGACAGACAAATCTGGGTATCTATCAAACGGGGTGGGCGAGGTGATTGACACTTTTTCTCCCTACTGGTATTCTGCACCACATGGTTCACTCAAAGGCTCATACGCTGGCAAGACAGATTGGGGAACATCTCCTCAAGGAGGGTCTCGTCTACTTTACGCAGAGACATGATCTGCTTTTTGCAAAAATTGAATCGTTTCTGCTGCCTGCGTTTGAGATGGAGACGCGTGTCAACAGTGAGGCAAAAGAGCTTTTAGAAAAATACGAACGCGAGATGGATAAAAGTCAGATTGACTCGCATAAGATGTTTCTGATGATTAAAAAGAAGCTCATTCGAGAGCGTCATTTGATTTTGCAGAGTGATCCAACGCTGACGCCTGATGACAAAATTAACCACCTTGCACATCTGATACAAAATGGCCTTGATCGTGATGAAGATGTCGATATGAAAGGAGATGGGACTGCGCTTTTATCCACGATCAAACATGTCCTGACGATGGAAATGCAGCAGGAGGAGGCGATTCGTGATCTCGTTAAAAAGAGGCTTTCTTCCTACAAAAAAACGATTCTTGAGGGAACGGACGAATGGGATCTGCTCTATCAAAAGACCCTTGCAGAAATGTTGAACAAAAAAGGATTGGGTTCTTAAGGGGTTTAGTCCCACGATCGTGTTAGGTAAAGCTCGAAGCGCCTCGCGTTTCCGTTGGGGATGATGTACCATGCTTTGTAAGGGTGCGTAAAATAATAACTGCTGGCGATCCCTATGGCCATGCCAGATAAGACATCGTGAACAAAGTGTTCTCGTGATTCTACCCGGCTGTAGCCGACAAACGCCGCTGCGATATATGCCGGACATCCCACTCTACATCCGTAACGTTTGCGAATAAATTCCGCCGAAGAAAACGAGATGGCGGCGTGTCCCGAAGGAAAAGAATGGCTTTCTCCGTTGGGTCGTTGTTCCGTAATAGACTGCTTCAAGCCGTAAGTGACGCCCACCGTGAGAACAGATGCCTTCCCAAATTGCAATGTGCTGGGGAGATCATGATGCAGAATGGCCATTCCAACTGCTGTGGCAGGAAGAAGAT
>Ga0213870_1000686_pt1 | contig 15760 bp, 16 predicted proteins | sample WICALVC2017_Meta_FD_160119 | JGI IMG/M metagenome (GOLD analysis project Ga0213870, IMG submission 160119) | Freshwater microbial communities from subterranean cave lake in Wind Cave National Park, South Dakota, United States - WICALVC2017 | ecosystem: Environmental > Aquatic > Deep subsurface >... | reverse complement strand
TTATTTCTTGTGGTAATTATCCAAAATGCAAGCACATCAAAAAAGACAATACTACGGCCCTGCTAAATCACACCGGCATCGCCTGTCCCGTTTGTGGGGGGGAAACGTCCCCTGCGAAAGGTTTTATGATAGAGCGCAAGGGCCGTTTCGGTGTTTTTTACAGTTGCACGGGCTATCCTGATTGCAAAAACACAACCAAAACAAAACCAACGGGAAACTATTGTCAGTACAAAAAAACAACAGGCGTACCTTGTGGTGCCCTCATGATGGTCGGCACTAAAACCATCCCCGAACGCTGTTCAGACAGAACATGCCCAAACCACAACCCACACAAAAATTGACAAAATGCGAAAAGGGATGATACGGTCTGGTTGCGATGAAACGAACTGATTACTGTGGAACGCTGACAAAAAAGGATGCAGGACGTGTTGTTGTTCTAACCGGCTGGGTGCACCGCCGCCGCGATCATGGCGCCATTATCTTCATTGATTTAAGAGACCGCGAGGGTCTTGTGCAGGTTGTCTTTGACTGTTCCGATCCCACAAAAGAAGCTTCGCCATTTCAAACCGAATCCCGTGCGCTCCGATCTGAATACGTTATTGAAGTGCGCGGAGCAATTGCTGAAAGGCCCACAGGGACAGAAAATCCAGAGATGCAGACCGGAGAGATCGAACTCCACGCAACCGACATCACCATTCTAAACCGTTCCATTACACCGCCTTTTTCTATTGAGGAAGACAAAGAAGCGGCGGAATCATTACGCCTACAATATCGTTATCTGGACTTGCGCCGACCCTCAGTGCAACAGAAATTTATTCTAAGACATAAGCTGTCAAAGGCCATGCGCCACTTTATGGACGACAATGGTTTTCTTGAAATCGAAACCCCGTTCTTAACCAAATCGACCCCCGAAGGGGCACGGGATTTTTTAGTGCCCAGCAGGTTAAACCCGAAGACGTTCTACGCGCTCCCCCAATCACCACAGCTTTTTAAGCAAATTCTAATGATTTCCGGGTTCGACCGCTATTATCAGGTCGTGCGCTGTTTTCGAGATGAAGATTTAAGGGCCGACCGTCAGCCCGAATTTACACAATTAGATATTGAGTTTTCCTTTCTTGAGGCGCAAGATATTCTATGTCTCATGGAAGCCATGATCGTGAATATCTTCAAAGAGCTAAAAGGGATTGATCTGCCAACGCCCTTTCCCCACCTCACATACCAAGAGGCAATACACCGCTTCGGTGTTGATAAACCCGACATTCGGTTCGGATTAGAATTAAAAGAGATCACTGATCTTGCGGCGCAATCCCAGTTTAAAGTATTTCTGGATGTCGTTGCAAAAAAAGGCGTTATTAAAGGAATCAATGCAACGGGTTTTGCAAAAAGTTCACGCAGTGAAATAGACGCCTTGGTTGCAGAAGCCACGACGCGTGGCGCAAAGGGTCTTGCTTGGCTGAAGATCACAGCGGACAGCGTAACGACACCTGCGGGGGTTGAATCCCCTATTGCGAAATTTTTCACGCCAGAAATACTCACTCAAATTAAAGAACGCTTCAACGCTGTTCCCGGAGATATCCTGTTTTTTGTTGCCGATTCTGAAAAGGTCGCTCATGCCGTTTTAGGAGGGTTACGGTTATTGCTTGGGCAAAAACTAGGTCTCATCGACAAACGCCAATTTAAGCCGCTGTGGGTGACCGACTTTCCGTTATTAGAATACGATGATGACGAGAAGCGGTATGTCGCGATCCACCATCCGTTTACGGCACCCGTAGACGAGGATATCCCTCTGCTTAAAACAGATCCATTGTCTGTTCGTTCAAAGGCTTATGATTTTGTCTTAAACGGTTCTGAGGTCGGTGGTGGATCAATCCGAATTCACCAATCTGATTTACAATCTCAAATTTTTGAACTGTTGGGGATTAAAAAAGAAGAAGCCGAGTTGAAATTTGGGTTCCTGCTTCAGGCATTGCAATATGGCGCACCGCCTCATGGCGGGATTGCGTTTGGATTGGATCGTTTTGTCGCCCTCCTAACCCACAGCGAATCAATCCGAGATGTGATTGCCTTTCCAAAAACGCAAAAAGGAGTCTGCCTAATGACACAAGCCCCATCGGAAGTCGATCCCAAACAGTTAAAAGAGCTTTATATAGGGGGCGACGGCCCCCGGCGATGATGACAGCCCTCGTTGGGGCTGTAAAAAGAGGAGATCGATTTGACTCTTAAAATCCAAGGGATATCTGCGCCAGTGTTCGGCGGTCCTCGCGTTGACGGAAAGACGCGCCAATCTCTTCGGAAAAGGTGGCAATATCCAATCGAACAATCCAAAAATCAAACGTGACCCCGCCTGTCAAATAACCTTGATTGAGTCCCAATCGCGCCGAAACCATCTTTGGAAATGTAAATTCGGCCCCAAGATGGATTCGTTTTCCTAAGTCGTTATCGGTTCCAAGCCTCTGGGTTATATCCACAAAATCAAGCGCAAAAGTTGATTGAACCATTTCGATCTCTGGATGAATCGCCACACCCAAATTCAGTTGCATCGGATGGAGACCCACCTCGTCAAAATCAAGATCAGTAATATTTTGCAAGACGACACCCACCACGGGGTCCCCCCATTGATCTAGTTCTGTCCATTCAGAAAGGTGTATCATTCCACCAAGGTCAAAAGAAAAGTCCGAGCTGGTTTTTAGATCAGCTTGTGTATCGAACGTATTGCTGGAAATATCAACTGCTGTATATGTTTTAACAATGCCCTTGCGTTGAATATACTTTGCGGTCATGCCTCCAAGAAGGCCGCGGCCAAAATCATGGGCACCCCCTGCAACGAGGCCGACATCCAATCGCAGATCGGTCGCAACCTCTGGAAGGACCGGGTTCCTAAATTCCATATCCCCGGTTCCTTGTGACAAAATCCCAATTGCAAACGGAAGAACGAATAGATGAGGGAACAAACTGGTCCTAAAATGTTGATGTTGACCTATTCTCTCCTGAAGAAAAGCGGTTACCTCACTATTATTGTTCTGATTGAGGGTGGTGTAATCGTTGTATAGGTCAAGACTTTCCGATGAGATTTCAAACAAGGGGTTTAGCACCGCAACCCCCTGATGGGCATTTTCCAGCTTTAATCCAGCCGGATTGTAAAAAAGTGCATTTTCGTCGTCGGAAAGAGCGGTAAATGCATCTCCCATCCCCAAGGGCCTAATACCACGATAAAATGTTGAAAGCTCTTTGGCCTGGGGTGACGGGATTCCAACAAAAAATAGCATTAAAAGCAGAAGAAGGACACCGCAGTGCTTCTTCCACAAGGCTTTTTCATTGACTTGTTTTATGGGCACTGATTAACAAGCCCCTGTAAGTATGTAGAAAGATTCGTCCCGTTAATATCAACGTTAGGATTCCCGGTAATGTTTGATCTCAAGGTATTGATCGCCTTCAACAGGTTACTGCTTAATATCCCTGATCCCGCAAGGCCATCCAACGTGTTGACGAAACTCAGTGCCACTTTATTGGCTAAATCAGTAAGCTCTGTTCCCGATGGGACATGATCTGGCTTGTTGTCGCGGGGGGGGGCGTCAGTCGCGACAATAATGGCCACGATTATTCTCGCTGCGTTTCCAATTGCTTTTAATAGATTTTCCAGTTTTAGTTTATCCGCATTGCTCACCAAGTTTTTTGAAATAATAACGTCTACTATTTTAAGCCCTAAATCAAGATCAGTGAGATGTTGCTGGGTGAGAATAACTGGAATCATGTCAGAAACAACTTTGAAATCAGCATCTTTAATACAGTCAGCGGTTTTCTCAATGGCAGAGGGCTTCGGAGCCGATGCATTCTTTTCGGCAAGATCAAGCATGGCGGTGAGGTCGATACCGGCCCGACCAAATCGGGCTGATGCTGAGAGATGGGCCGCCTCCGCATCGTCTCCCGTCATGGGATCTTTATCACTATCAAAGATGCCATCTCCGTCTTTATCTAACAGCCCCTCTGTGAGCGAGATCGCTTTATTAAAATCGCGGTTGTCCATGGCAATTCTAGCGTCTTCCAGTTTTGACTCTCTCGTATCCTTTGCGCAACCTGCAAAGCCAACGAACATCACAAGCGTAAACACAACGAAGCAATAACTATTTTTATTCATGACAACCTCCTTTTGGGACACCCAACACTCCCCAGATTATACCATCTATTTTTCGCAATATCACTTAATTATTTATATGGAACTTTTAGCAGTTGTCCCTCTTCATTTGTAATAAGAAGCAGGGAATCATTGAGGAATGCAATTCCCTCTGCTTGCCCAAAAAAAAGATCAATCATCTTATGGGCACCGGCCAGATAATTATCATTCCCTTTGGGTTTTTCAAAAAGATGAATGCCAAGGTAGGTCAGCACGGCCAGCGTTTTTCCATCTGCGCTGACATCCGCCCCAGTCGCCATGCCGCTCATAGCATACTCCGAAACCTTTTCTGCAACTTGATCTTCTTTAGCAGGATCCAAGCGATAAAGCGCTGTCAGCGATCTCCTGTGCTTTGTTAGGATGTAAAGCTTTCCAGACGCAAAAAAACAGGCCTCCGCGTCAGGCTGGGATCCACTTTCATAACGAAATTTTATTTTTCTGGCGACTTTAACACTCGCATGGGTGTTGTAATTTGGTTCGGGAATCAGATAAATGGCTAAATCATCACGATTTTTTCCGCCATTATTATTGCCAATATCGCAGATAAAAATCTGGCCTACATTTCCCACCGCGATATCTTCCCAGTCGATATTGTCTGCCCCTGTTACGCTCACTTGGGCAATGAGCGTTCCATCTTCATGGATAGCAAAAATGCGCGCTGTATCTCCAGAGTCGTTATGCGTCCAGAATATGTTTGGATAACGCCCGCTTTTGATGATGCCGGAAGATTCATTAATCTCGGACGAGCTAAAAACAGACGAAGGGGGAGAAGCAAAAAGAAGGGGGGCACAACCCACATTGAGCAAGGCGAATAAACCAAATATAAAAGTTAGAATTGGGCGCATATCGACTGTCAACTATACGGCGTTTGGGGTATGAATGCAAGCAACCCAAAATAACCCAAGAACAGAGATAGGAATAATCTTGACAACAGCTAAAAAATACGGCAACTCATAGAAGTTATTGCGGAATCGCTGTTAACGTGATATCTTTCCGAGCAACAAAGTTTAGGGAAGGATAATTGGATGGCTATGGATGTCGCAGGGATTGTTGGTGCAGGACAAATGGGTCGGGGGATCACACAGATTCTCTCCACCAGCGGGGTTCGTGTTGTCTTGTTTGATATTTATGCCAAGACGCTGGAAGAGGCGGTCGGAGAAATTACGATGCGGCTCAATGAATCAGTTCGGAGGAAGGATCTGACCGAATGGGTTCGAGATAAAACCTTAAAAAACATTAAAACAACAACAAGGCCGGAGGATCTCTCTGGAATGGATATTATTTTTGAAGCCGTTCCAGAGAAAGAAGAAATTAAGTCAGACGTGCTTGAAATGCTAGATGAAATCTGCTCTGAAGAGACTCTCTTCGCAACAGTCACCTCTTCTCTCTCCATTACCCGGATGGCATCGCTTGTCTGTAAGCCAGAACGATTTATCGGAACCCGTTTCACGCATCCAGCCTATGTGTTTTCCCTTGTGGAGGTTATTCGCGGTTTTCAAACCTCAGATGAGACCTTTGCTAAAACAAAACAGTTTATGGAAAAGCTTGGAAAAACGGTGATTGTCTCAAAAGATTTTCCGGGGTTTATCGTAAACCGACTTGTCCTGCCGATGATTAATGAGGCCGTTTTCTCGCTGATGGATGGCGTCGCTTCGGTGGAGACGATTGATGCGGCAACCAGAATGGGGACAGGTCTTCCCATGGGGCCTTTCCGAATGGCAGATATCATGGGGCTGGACACCTGTCTTGATATTATGGAAATCTTATACACCGAGTTTGGGGATAGCAAGTATCGGCCTGCGCCACTGCTTCGGAAATATGTCGAAGCGGGTCTTTTGGGCCAAAAGTCAGGAAAAGGATTTTACGACTATACCCCCCCCACTGCCACCGCACCTGAAAAAGAGAAGAAATCAATGCGTATCGTATGAGCCAAACTAAAATTGCAGTATTGCTGATGGCGCATGGAGGACCTGATTCCTTAGACGATATTGAGCCATTTCTCGGCCACATTATGAAAGGCCGGACGCCCTCTCCTGAAATAATCGCAACGGTAAAGGATCGGTATCGACAGATTGGTGGGAAATCTCCCCTTCTGACAATCACAAACCAACAAGCAACAGCGCTTGAAGCGAAACTCAATGAACGCGGCGAAACATCGCAGAGGCCGTGTCTCTTTCGCGTGTATGTTGGGATGAGGCACTGGACGCCCTATATCAAAGAGACGGTGCAAAAGATACTCAATGAAAAGCCCTCCTATCTTGTTGCCATCAGTATGGCCCCGCAATATTCTCGGTTGAGCGTGGGGGCATACATTGAGGCCGTTCGCAGCGCACTGGTTGATCTTAGTGGTGCTGATCTTTCCGCTTCCTTTGTCCCGTATTGGCACACGCAACCCCTGCTACTGGATGCCTTTGCTAAAAAGGTAAAAAACCGACTTTTGGAATACCCAGAATCGGTGCGGCCTCTGGTTTCGCTTGTATTTACTGCACATTCCCTTCCAGAATCGATCTTGGCGGAAGCGGACCCGTATCCAAACCATCTACAAGAAACGATGGACGGCATTGTCAGTAGATTAGGGGCACTCTTGCCTCCCCAAAATATACGATTTGCTTATCAAAGCAAAGGAATGAGCGGGGGAAAGTGGTTGGGGCCTGACATGGAAGACGTATTAAAGAACAGCCCCTCCCATGTTTTAATGGCACCGATTGGTTTTGTGGCAGATCATGTTGAAATTCTTTATGACATCGATATCCTGTACAAAGAGATGGCAAAATCCAAAGGGATCAATCTCAATCGCATTGAGTCGCTTAATACTACGCCCCTTTTTATTCATGCCCTTGCGGCTGTCGTTTACGCGCATCTTCCTCTGAATGGCCCTACCCCTAAGCCTCCCGAACAAGCGTAAATGAAAAAGAAGATAGTCATTATTGGCGGCGGGATTACAGGTCTTTCCACGGCGTTTTTTCTGCAAGAGAAATTAAAAGAGCAAGGCATATTAGCCGACTTAATTTTGGTTGAATCTTCCGAACAACTCGGTGGAAAGATTGTCACGGAGCGTGTGGGCGATTTTATTATTGAGGGAGGCCCCGATTCGTTTCTTTCGCAAAAACCGTGCGGGCTTGCCCTTTGCCGGAAGTTGGGTCTGACAGATCGCGTCGTTCAAACCAATCCGATTGATAAGGCGATCTATATGCTATCGCGGGGGAAATTGCAAAAATTTCCAGATGGAATGAATTTAATGGTTCCCGGAAAAATCACCCCCTTCCTCCTCACACCGCTTCTTTCTTCTGCTGGAAAGGCGCGCATGGGGCTTGATCTATTGATCCCTAGAAAAAATAACGCAGAGGGCAACCTGCCCTGCGAAGAAGAAAGTATCGGTTCATTTGTTCGGCGACGGTTAGGAGAGGAAGCGGTCTCAACTTTTGCGGAGCCGATTCTCGCAACCATTTACGCGGGCGATGTAGAAAAGCTCTCTCTTCAAGCAACCTTTCCCCAGTTTTCAGGGATGGAACAAAAATTTGGAAGTCTGATCTGGGGTGGATGGATGAGGCGATGGGATGCCCACCTGGCAAGGGAGATCGCGGTTAAAAAGAAAGAGGCATGGAGTGTATTTGTGTCATTGAAAGATGGCCTGTCCACCCTGATTAACGCCTTGCAGGATCAATTAAGAGAGGTGGCGCTACAAACAGAACAGCCTGTGTTGTCGGTATCCCCAAAGGGCAATTTTTATGAAGTGGTTTTGCCTGGTAAGAGATTTCACGCCGATGCCGTGGTGATGACCACTGACGCAATGACCGCTGCTTCTTTTATAAAACCGTGGGATGAACAATTATCAGGGCATCTGTTCTCCATTCCGTATGTCTCGACGGCAACGGTTTCATTAGGGTTTCGGCGGAAGGATGTCGCGCATCCTCTGAATGGATTTGGCTATGTCATTCCCCGTACGGAGAGAAAAACAATTTTAGCGGCCACATGGAGTTCCACTAAATTTGAAGGCCGCGCCCATGCTGAAAATGTCCTTATCCGATTATTTATAGGGGGCGCGCACCAAGAAGAGATGGTCGATCTTGCTGATAGTGAATTGATAAATATGGTTGTGAAAGAATGTCGACCTATTTTAGGGATTGTCGGCGAACCGATCCTCTCCCGTGTTTACAAGTGGCGAAAAGCCAATCCTCAGTATAACATTGGGCATCTTTCCCGAATACAGGAAATCGAGAAAGCGTCAGCAACACACCGAGGACTTTTCCTTGCGGGCGCCGCATACAAAGGGGTTGGGATTCCAGATTGCATCCAACAAGGATGGGATACGGCGGAGAAGATAAGTCGATTTTTGATCCCTCCGAATTAGCAGGATTATTTTTTTCTACTAAAAAAAAATCCTTGTTGCTTATACCAAACTGGTTGTGATACCATTCGTCCTTTGCAGATGAAAAAAGGGGTTAAGAAAAAAGAAAAGAGGAATGTGCCAGCTGGGGTTGCGCATATTCAGACATCCTTCAATAACACGGTCATTACCATTACGGACATGACGGGGAATGTTATCGTGTGGGCGACTGCTGGAAGTCAGGGCTTTAAAGGCTCTCGGAAGAATACCCCTTTTGCGGCTCAGCGTGCAGCTGAAACGGTTGCAAAAAAAGCTTCAGAAAGTGGGATGCGTACCGTTGATGTACTGATTAAAGGCCCTGGCGCTGGACGAGACTCTGCAATTCGTGGCTTACAGGCGTCTGGTTTAAAAGTAAATTTAATTAAAGATGTGACACCTGTGCCACATAATGGATGCCGTCCTCCTAAGCGAAGACGGGTGTAAATTTTAATGCGGTAAGGGTGGGATATTACCCCGCCCCTAACTTTCAGGAGACAAAAATAACGTGGGGCGTTACACTGGTTCTGTATGTAGGTTGTGTCGGAGGGAAGGGGTTAAGCTCTTTTTAAAAGGCTCCCGCTGTGTAACCGAGAAATGTGCAATAGATCGCAGGGCAACTGTACCCGGACAGCACGGTGCGGCGCGTCCACGTTTAACTGAGTATTCGCTTCAACTTCGGGAAAAACAGAAGTTAAAACGAATATACGGATTGATGGAAGGGCAGTTTAAACAGTATTTTTTCATGGCGGAGCGGAAGAAGGAGATTACAGGCGAGGCATTGCTTGTATTGCTGGAGTCACGCCTAGATAATGTCGTTTATCGATCTGGATTCGCTCTCTCACGAAAACAAGCAAGGATGCTGGTTCGTCAAAATCATTTTCAGGTCAATGGGGCTGCTGTCAATATCCCATCTTGTCAGCTTTTTTTAAACGATTTTATTCAGGTTCGGGAGAGGAGCAAAACGCTCATTCCTGTGAAAGAGGCGATGGAAAGAGTCGAGGCACGTGGCATTCCAGACTGGCTGGATGTGGAACAGGGGCTATTTAAGGCAACCATCAAAGGTCGTCCCACAAAAGAAGCGATGGCGCTTCCAGTAAATGAGCAACTGGTTGTAGAGCTTTATTCTCGGTAGATTAAAAACAATAAAGGTTTTGGTGTTATGATCATTCGAACAAAAGATTTTCAGATTCCAGCAAAAGTAGAAGTAGAGAAAGAGACTTTAACAAAGACTTACGGAAAGTTTTTTGCCGAGCCGTTTGAGCGGGGGTTTGGGACGACGATTGGGAATTCCTTAAGGAGGGTCCTTCTCTCTTCTATTGCAGGCGCGGCTGTGACATCCATTAAAATTGAAGGTGTACGGCATGAGTTTTCGACGCTGGCTGGCATGAAAGAAGATGTTACAGACCTTATTTTAAATATCAAGCAGCTGCGTCTTAAGATGCACACTGATAAGCCTCAGACAATGCAGCTTAAGAAAAAGGGCGCGGGCGATGTTTTGGCAAAGGATATTATCCATTCATCCGACATAGAAATTTTAACCCCCGATTTGGTTATTGCCACTTTGGATAAAGATGCCAATCTGGACATGGAGATGACGGTCAATATCGGTCGCGGGTATATGTCGGCGGAGCGAAACAAAGAAGACGGCATGCCCGTTGGGGTAATTCCAGTTGATGCTATTTTTACGCCGATTCGAAAGGTGAGTTTGAGCGTTGAGAATGCGCGTGTGGGTCGGAGATCCGATTATGACAAATTGATTTTGGAAATATTTACGGACGGCGCTGTTCGTCCTGAAGATGCCTTGGGCTTTGCGGGAAAAATCCTCAAGGACCATCTGACCATCTTTATTAACTTTGAAGAAATTGAGGAGGCGTCTCAATCTGCGGATGGAGGGGGGCATTTAAATAAGGGTTTGTTGAAACATGTGGGTGAACTTGAGTTGTCCGTTCGGGCTGCGAATTGTCTTAAAAACGCAGGGATTCAGACGATGGCTGAACTGGTCCAAAAGACGGAAAATGAGATGATGGAAACAAAAAATTTTGGTGTTAAATCGCTCAATGAAATTAGAGATATGCTGACCTCTATGGGGCTTTCTTTCGGGATGAAGTTGGAAGGGTTTACGCCGCCTCCTGCGCCTCCTGCGCCTCCTACGACTACTGTAGAAGAATCTACTGATACCGAGTAAACTATGAGACATCGTAAGGCGGGTCGACCATTAGGTCGCAATAGCTCACATCGAAGGGCGCTTTTCAGGAATCTTGTGACTTCGTTGCTTCGGCATGAACGAATTGAGACGACAGAAGCAAAGGGAAAGGAGCTACGCGCCATCTCCGATAAAATGATTACTCTGGGTAAGCAAGCAGATCTCTCAGCCCGAAGAATGGCAGCGGCCTACCTGCTGGACCCCAAAGTTGTCGCACGCCTCTTTTCTGAAATAGCACCCCTGTTTACGGCGATACAGGGTGGGTATACCCGTTTGATTAAAACCCGTATCCGATATGGAGATGGTGCTCCTATGGTTATTGTTGAATTAACAAAAAGAACCGTATCATCCCAACAGGATACAAGTAAGGGGAAAGCGGTTACAGCGGCTGAAACGACTACCGCTTCTGCCGTGGCCTAATCGGATTTTCTTTGTGCTTTTGATTTAGATAATGATTTAGAAAGGGTCCATTCAAATAAGATGAGCCTTTCGCTTGCCAAGATTTCTACCCGTGAGAAGGTTTTCCTCGTAGCGGGGGGACTTGTCAGTGCATTTATCCTTCTTTTTGTTTTCCTAATCAGTCCGATTCGGGAGCGATCAGACAACCTCTCCCGTTTAATTCCCCAGAAAGAGAAAGAGCTAGAAGAGTTTAAGCGCCTTGAGGAGGAGTACTTTTTTCTGTCTGGACAGATGAAACAGATAGAGGCACGTTTGCCTCAAAAAAACCAGTTCTCGCCGTTGTCCTATCTCGAAGAGATCGCAAAGAAAAATGATGTACGCAAGAATATTGCCTATATTCGTTCTGTTCCAGCCATCGCGCAAAAGCCTTATCAAGAGATTCCAGTCGAAGTCAAAGTGGAAAACATTCCCCTTACCCGCATTGTTCCGCTCATTGATGCCATTGAGAACGCCCCTTATTTTTTAAGGATCAAGCGACTGAATATGAGGACACGTCTTTCGGATCCAAAAAATCTGGACATCACATTTGTCGTTTCTTCTTACGAAAAGATGTAGCTTATGAATCGGCACAAGGAGCGTGGTTTCGTCCTCCTCATCACCCTGTTTGTTGTTTCCCTGCTGACGATTATTATTTTTGAAATTTATTCCCAATCCCGTGCCGATCTTCGTGCCGCAGAAAATTTTCGAGATGATCTTGCAGCGTATTATCTTGCCCTGTCCGGGATTACTGGAGAAAAAGAAATTTTAAAGGACGATCTGAAAAATGGGCAGTTGGATTATTCAGGTGAGCTTTGGGCCGCAGCAGCGCCACCCGTTCCGATAGGAGAGGGAACCGTTTCAGGAAAAATCACCGATGAATCAGGCAAATTCAATTTAAATAGTCTGCTGGATGCAAACGACCACCCCATTCTGTTTAAAAAAAATCAGTTGGGAAATCTTTTTCGACTACTTTCTGTCGATCCGTTCCTTGTTGATCCTATTATTGATTGGGTTGATAAAAACGAACAAACAGAGCCAAACGGTGCAGAAGACGAGACATATCAGGTCCGAAAACCACCCTACCCCACTAAAAACGGCCGCTTGGATACGATTGAGGAGATGCTTTACATCGATGGAATTACACCAGAGGTGTATCAAACAATCTCTCCTTACCTAACTATTAGCACAAATGGGATGATCAATGTGAATACGGCAGACTCCATTATCTTGCAGAGTATTGATCCCATCATAGACGAATCAATCGCAAAGCAACTGATGGAAGGCATCCCCTATAATAACGCACAAGATTTTTTCACTGCCCTCCCAGCAGGGAATTATAAGAATGGCATGAATTTTTCGACACTATTTACCGTTGGGAGCAGTGTTTTCTCAATACAGTCCACTGGCACGGTTCGCGACACTGATAAGTCAATCCATGCAATATGGGATCGCGCACAGAAGAAATATCTCTATTTTAAAGTGGAATAGAAGACTTTCCTAAAATGCCTGTATATACTTCATCAGTGCGGGATCTTTCATAAAACCGCCACCCGTATGCGTTAATACAATAGCGCCGTCTTTGTCTAACAGCACAAATTTTGGCACGCCCCTGATACCAAAAGACTCTGGGGCCTCATTCTTGAAGTCATAAGCCACGGGGAAAGTAAAGGTCTCCGAATGATTTGCGACATAATTGATAATGTTTGATTGTTTGTCGTGAACGCCAACCGCTACGATTGCAAGCCCCTTCCCCCTTTTCTCTTCATAAAGGGCTTTTAATTTAGGAAGCTCTCCTTGACAAACCCCGCACCATGAGGCCCAAAACATCAGCAATGTCGGTTGGCCCGCAAGCGACTTTTTCGAAACCACCTCTCCTGAAAGCGACTTAAATGAAAAGTCCGATGCAGACTGTAATGGCTCTGAGAATGCAGATACGCTTACCGCAATCCAAAACCCAAAAACAACAAATAACCCAGATAAAATATGTTTCATACAGATACCTCCCGCAGGGCACGTTGCCCCTTCATTTGTTTTTCAGCATGATAAGAACTCCGAACCAATGGCCCGGCCTCAATATGGCGAAGCCCCATGGCCTCCCCTTTTTCTTTTATCACCAGAAACTCGTCTGGATGAAAAAAATGCGCTACGGGGAGGTGCTTCTGCGTCGGCTGCAAATACTGCCCGACGGTCAGTATATCACATCCAATTTCAATAAGATCACCGATCACTGATAAAATCTCATCCATGGATTCTCCCAGTCCAACCATCATGCCGGTTTTGGTTATAAAACCTTCCTGTTTGGCCCATGACAACATTTGTAGTGACCGGAAATATTTTGCTTGCGGGCGAACGACACGATAAAGACGGGGAATCGTTTCAATGTTATGTCCCACGATGTTGGGTTTTGCCGATAAGACAATATTAAGAGACGCTCGTTTCCCCTGAAAATCTGGAATCAAAAGTTCTATCGCGCAATCGGGAGATTTTTCTCGAATTTTTTTAATCGACTCTGCAAAAACTTCGGCCCCGCCATTTTCCAATTCATCGCGATTCACCGATGTAATGACGGCGTGTTTAACGCCCAAAGTCAAAATAGCTTCGGCTAGTCGCGATGGCTCTTCATCATCTACCGGTTCCGGTTTTCCAAATGTCACCGAGCAGAATCCACAACTGCGTGTGCAGACCTCTCCTAAGATCATAAAGGTTGCTGTGCCGGCATTCCAGCATTCCCACCGGTTTGGACATTGGGCTTCTTCGCACACGGTGTGAAGGCCAAGCTCCCCAGCAATACGGCGAATTTTTAGATAGCCATTACCCGTTTTCGGGCTAATCTTAAACCAAGCAGGAAGTCGCTCTGTTCTAGGTTGAGGCGGGGTTAGATAATGTTTTGATATGACGGGTAAGGTCATTATGGCTGTCTCCCCCAGATAGGCTCTTCCATTGCTACACACAGTTAGAGATGAATCGCTTGGCCGAAAAGGGCACCCCCGGCCTCCATGATTGCCTCCGAAAGGGTGGGGTGTGGATGAATGGCCCGCTTGATGTCGAGTGCTCTCGCCCCTAAACTCTTTGCCAATACAATCTCGGAAATCAGCTCTGTCACCCCAGGGCCAATCAGATGCGCACCTAAGATATGGCCAGAGGGGTCCGAAATGAGCTTAACGAACCCATCTGTTTCATTGAGGGTTACTGCACGTGCGTTTCCAGACAGAGGATATTTTGCGATTTTGATTTGCAGGCCAGCCGCTTTGGCCGCCTCTTCCGTCAATCCCACCGAGGCGACTTCTGGATGACAATAAATTGCGTTTGGAATGGTGTGTGGGTCAATCGGTTCTCGTTCGATACCGGCAATCGATTCTGCGACATAAACCCCTTGCGCCATGGCACCATGTGCCAACGCGGGCCGTGTCGTAACATCCCCAATGGCAAAGACCCCGGGCTGGGAAGTCTGCATTTTTTCATCAACCAAAATGGCTCTGCTTTCCTCTTCTATTTTGACCCCTGCCTTTTTTAGATCAAGCCCTGCGGTGACAGGCTCTCGACCAATGGCGACTAAAACAGCGTCTGTACGAAAGGTTTTCTCGACCCCATCAAAATGAACAATAAAATGATCTCCCTGATCTTTGATCGAATCAATACGGGTTTGGGTTAAAACGGTAATGCCTCTTTTCTCAAGACTGCGCTTTAAAAGAATCGAGATCTCTCTATCCTCCATTGGAAGCAGTGCGGGTGCCATCTCCACCAGCATCACCACCACGCCAAATACCGAATAGAAATAGGCCAATTCCACCCCCACTGCACCGCCTCCAATGACGAGAATAGAACGCGGAAGGGTTGACTGTTTTAACGCCTCATCAGAGGTGAATACCCGCACCCCATCGTTTTTAAGATTCGGCCATGAACGAACACGACTCCCCGTTGAGATAATCACCTGATCGGCTTTAATTTGCTTTTCCCCGTCTAAGCCGCCTAATACTTGAATCTCATGACTTGATAAAAATCGGCCTACACCTGTATGAACCTCCACTTTATTTTTTTTCATCAAGTGAAGTAATCCCCGATGTAGCCGTTTAATGATTTTGTCACTGCGGGTCACGACAGCAGGAAAGTTTGGCTTAATCTCTCCAACCTCTATTCCAAATTCAGTTGCATGTTGAACGATTGAAAGCACTTCCGCAGATTTTAAGAATGCTTTTGAAGGAATACAGCCATGATGAAGACAGACCCCCCCTATCTCCTCTTTTTCAATGAGGGCAGTTTTCATTCCTAACTGGCCCGCGCGAATCGCCGCAGTATATCCCCCCGGACCACCCCCTAAAATGATGAGATCATAACCCAAAAAATATCCTCCTGATAAGATGCCGCAGTATACAAAATTAAAATCCCTTTCGCAATGTATAGTGGACCCCAAAAACTGGACACGAAATAGCCATCAACTTATGATAGTTTTAAGGCGGATCCAGAATGGGGATAAAGCGAAAGTGGCATTGGCGGCATTGAGAGAAGATCGGACATTATCGGAGCTTTCCTTGGAATATGGGGTGCATCCGATTCAGACGGTAGGCAGTGGTTCACCCTGTTC
>Ga0213870_1000685_pt1 | contig 15777 bp, 21 predicted proteins | sample WICALVC2017_Meta_FD_160119 | JGI IMG/M metagenome (GOLD analysis project Ga0213870, IMG submission 160119) | Freshwater microbial communities from subterranean cave lake in Wind Cave National Park, South Dakota, United States - WICALVC2017 | ecosystem: Environmental > Aquatic > Deep subsurface >... | reverse complement strand
CGCTGAACCCGCAGTTGAATTTGAACCTATTGAATTAGAGGTGGCGGTGCCTGCAACTCCTGCTGTACCTGCGGCTCCAGCCCCAGAACTTCCTCCTGCCCCTCCTGCACTACCAGCCGCTCCGATCAAAGATCCCTTCAAATATCCGTCTGCTAATGCTGCTCCACCAGCTCCACCTGCACCACCACCAGGAGATCCTCCTATACCTCCAACTGATCCTGCTATGCCATTACGCGCAATCGTTCCATTATTCGTTAGCAATGTTCTTACAAAAATCCTATATCCATCGGGGCTCAACGTAATGCCTGAATTGATAGTAAGATTGTCATAATACTTATCCGCAGTAAGTGTAGTATTGCTACTGATAGTCACATCTCCATCAGACCCATCGCCAAAATTAAAGATTCCCGCATTACCTATCGCATATTGCCGTATCGTTCCGCCCGCACTTACATCTTTGAGAATAACTTTTCCATTGGGGAGAATCGCAGTAGAAGTGCCGATATTACGAAGTTGAGAATAGAGAATACCAATTACATCCTCTTCCGTAAGAGGTTTTACTTCGTTAGGGAGATGGTAAATATCTAATTCATCTTTGGGCATATTATTCTATTTCATCTTCTTTAATATCCAAAACTATGGTAATCGGAAATGCGACAGGAAGTGGGTTAGTATTCGTCCATACGAGTTCTATGGTAAAATTTTGTAATCCAATGTAATCTTTGAGTTCGATTCCCTTATAAATTACTTTTCGTTTTGATGGATAATTTGTATTGTTAATAACCGCAGGAGCACTATTCGATGAGAGGTCATCAAAATAAACCGTAGGGGTAATCGTAGTAGTTGAATTCACTGCTCCCGCAAAAGGAATAATTATTTTAGTAATAGAAAACTTTTGACCAACCACAACCATAAAGCGGATATTGGCGGCCAGTGTTGCGGTAGTAGAGTATTGATCTGCTCCATAATTTACTCCAGTAGTCCATGCCGCAACCACTTTGGGGGTAATGTTTGAATTTTGTTGTACGTACTTAAGCGCACTTACATAAGGAGAGTCCGCCGCATTAGATGTCTTCACCACATTATGCAGCCCTACGGGGAGACGCGGGTCTTTTGATCCATACGCATATACAATGCCACCTGCGGCTGGGCTGGTGCTAAATCCACCCCATACAATTCTATTTCCTAGCGCATCTACTGCTCCTGCGAGTGGCGGCATACCTTCTTCTTGATACACTACATCTTTTGTAAAAGTTCCCCCTAAATAACGAGAGAGACGTACACCATTTACAGAATTACCTGTCCATAGATACATGATTCCTCCTACATTAAGTAATGCGGTGGCAAGAGGATCGGACAAATATACGGGGCCAAGATAGAATGAAGTGGTATCGGTCGGATCCCAAAGTATAAAAGCGGAGGGCCCCTGATTCACAGTAGTATCTACTGTATAGATTCCCAAAATCATTAGAGATGTTCCATAACTTTTTACTGCCGTAGGGTAAAACCCGAATGGGAAGTCCAATACATTGTATGCAGATGGTACGGTAGTACCATTCGTATCTCCTTCATCAGTTACTTTTCTTGTATTGATCCTATGTACCAATCCACGTCCATCAATAAAGTCCAAAAAGTACATTGATTGATCCCCGTGCACATATGCCACATGATTAGGCATGGTAACGCCTCGTAAAGAGGGATAGGTAGTATTGGTAAGTGCCGTAAGCGCAAGAGTGGTTATCCAAAAACCATGAGTTAAAGCGGGAGAGTTATTAAGCGGCCCATAACGAGATATGTTGGTACCCGTAAAAAGATAAATATAATTGTTATAATACTCCGCCCATGTACACGTCATGGTAATCGAGTGAGTACCTGATTGAGTGCCAGAAGTATTCACGGCCGCTCCACCTTCAGTAGTAGAAACTCGAAACGCATCTGCAGTCAGACCCGCAGAAATAACATAATAAGTTGTACCGGCCGTAAGACCAGTCGGCAATGCGCCAGTAGTAGAAAAGTAAACAGTGTTATTTGCAGAAAGTCCATGAGCAGTAAGAGTAAAAACCGCAGGAGATGCAATGGTGACGGTAAATGTGCTTGCAATAAGTGTTTCACTGCCTAACGCGGAAGTATAAGAAATCAACCGCCCGTTTGTAAGAACCGCATAGGTAAGCGTATTTTTAGGGTTATTGATAATCCTCAATGCAGGCGCATTGAAAATCGTTCCTGAAAAAACCGCATATCCCACAGGTACGGCATAACCGGAAGTTCGCACGCCAGTGGAAATAATAGGAAGATCGGGGTCTATGGCCACACTCGTATTAAAACTTCCTTCTTCTCCAAAATACTGGGCTACACTATGACCCTTAAGAATTGAGTTTATTTTAATAGTTTTAGTCGCCATTAAAGTGTTACATAAAAATTAGGGTTACGGGACTCATCTTCTTCATTGCCATCTTCTAACACGACACTTGATGTACTTCCCATATCTCGTACCATCTGTGCGTATCCTTCTTGAAAAAGTACTCCGTATAATTGTGCCTTTGCCGTGTTTGGTTCTACCGAAGTAAAATAAATTTTTAACGCATCATAAATAGGAAGAAAATCATGCGGTTCAGGGATAAGTGATGCCTCACCTATTGCATATGCGGCCGCCGCCCCCGCTGATAGTGTATCTCCCCCATAAGGTCTTCGTAATACAATAGCCGTGTCACTGGTGCGTGCCGCAATTTCATACCAATAGCCATCTCCCGCAGCGGTAGCCGTATTAGAAGGAGTTACTCGTATCCATCGGCCCACCATTGGCGCTGTCCATACGGTGCTAGAACCTGTAACTGCGGTACTATTCACAGTAACAGCATCTACTGTTCCTGTAGTGTAATCAGCAATAGAAAGATCACGTGCTATTCTTCGCGCATTGATGGTTACGATACTATTGGCAGTGGCGGGTTTTGGATATAACAAAAGCATCCCATCATAAATATGATAATAAGTTGCCGCATCCCCCGTAATAACTGTTTGATTCAATCTATCCCATTCAGAACGAGTAGTAATCTCTTGTGGTTGATAACGATAACTTCCTACCGTCACATATATACTTGATGGTTTTTTTGTATAGGACGGTAAAATATATGTAGCCGTAGTAACCGTATGAGTCCCCGATTGACTCCCAGAAGTATTAACAACCGATCCATTGATTGATGTAGAAACACGAAACGCATCTGCAGTAAATCCCGCAGTAATAATATAATATGCGGTACCCACGGTAAGCCCCGTTGGTAACGCTCCCGTAGTAGCAAAATATACTACCGTACCAATAGCAAAACCGTGCGCGGTAAGAGAAAAAACACCCGGAGAGGCAATAGTGACGGTAAACGTATCAGCAGTCGTGTTAAGCGTGTACTGTCTATCGAGAAAATCCCAATCTCTCGATGAGATAATGCGTTTCTCTGATGCATTCATTAATGCATCAGCTAACGTTAAAACGGCCGCTGCAGAATTATTACACAAATCACCAAAACGATTTCTTCTTGTAGTGTACGTTTGCACAAGATTTATTTACTAGTTAATTCTCTTTGTTTTCTTTCCAGTTCTTCAATAAATGCTTCTCGCATATCAAGTTTCCGTTCTTGCTCTCTCACCTGATAAATCTTTTCTTCCAGTGCGTCCTGTTTAGAAATGATGCCCCAATATATTTCCTTTTTTTCTTTAATAGCTTTCTCAATTCCCGCAAGTTCCTCCAAGAGTTTTGCTTTCTTTTCAAGAATATCTTTGCAAAATCTTTCAAACTCTTGGAGTTTCTTTATCTTCTCTGGTTCATAATTCTCCCGTACCGTATTCAGTTTATTTGTAATATCTTGCCAGAGTTTTCGTAATCTGATGTTAGACACGATAAGTTCATCGTTATCTCTCTTGATTTTTGATTCCGCATCTTTTCGATCAAGCAATTTCATTATCTTGCATTTTCTATTTGACCTATAAAATTGGCCCAAAGATTCATACCATCACGAACAGAACCTCCAGTAGGAGTAGACGAAGCAACAGTAAAAGTGACTCGAGTATATCGTGCAGGAAGAAAATTCACATTTACTACTTTTGTTGACGTAGCGCCTCGTGTAGCGGGTTGCCATTCATATGCTTTCGTAGTTGAAGCAAATGCTATCGTTGAAGTACCCCTAGAATCAACAAAAAAATCAGAATCAATAATAGTAGGATCATAATCAAAGTACACATCATCATCATCAGATGCAGCAAAGCGGATATTTAGAGGAGACCGCACATTGGTACTTGAAGCAAATACCTGAACATACATAGTAAGCGAATGAAAATTATCACTCGCAAATGTCAAAGAAGTAGTACCAGTACCATTTTGCAAGAAAAGAGGATCAGTGGTAGTTCCAGTTGTTTGCATTTTATAAGAACCTGTAGTTACATCACCACCGCTACGAAGCATCGCACCAATCGCCTCTACCATTCGCCCATCATAAAGAAGGCCACCTATTATTATCATTAAACCCAATAGTAATCCTAGTATTTTTTTATTCATATTTTTTAGGTCGTCCTCTTTTTGGTAACTCGACTTTTTCTTCTTCTATAGATTCTTCTGGCTTCTCTAAATCCGCAAACTCAACTTCTTTTTCTTTCGGTTCTATTTTTGCTTCTTCATTCCGATGGAACGCTTCAACGGGAGTTATTGCCTCATCTGTTGGAAAACAAAGCGCAATCAATTCCTCGCGTCTTTTCATGTTGTTGGTCAACAATCCCAATCTATTCATTTCAACATCCACCAAATGTTTCGCAAAGTGATCCGCCTTATAATCTTCCAAAAAGATTTCCATTCCCGCAGGAAATGTATGAGGCGTGCCGTCCCACTTCCATGTGAACTCAAATTGAGTAAAATTCTTAAATTTTTTTGCTATCATATTTTTTGCAGAATTTATGGCACCTGCAAGCCGTTTATTTTAATTCCCATCCTTGCCCGTTTCACAAGAACAGGCAAGGTGAGAATTGAGATTTATAACACTAATCTATCACCAAGAATACTGCGTTATTCTTCGTGTCTACTCCCGTAGTCATCATCTTTCCAATCACCTGTAAAGTGCTTGAAAAGATTGTAGCTGCGCCCGCTGCCGCCCCCGTTGATACCACCATTGCACCTACCGCAGGAGTGCCATCAATGAGCACTGCCGCGGGGCCGTATGTCTGAATCCATCCGTATGTTTGACCCGTAGCCCCCCCGCTCGTTGCCGCAGGAATAGGATGGAGTGCTACTCCCAGTGCCGCACCCGTTGCGGTTGTTACCGGGGCCTGAATAACACTTGAGTATGGATTTCGTTGCAAATCAACTCGCGAAGAAGCCGTAAGAGCAACCTTTACTGAATCAACAAGAGTCAATACCAACGTGCCGCTAGAAGCTGCCAACGGATGACTCTTAATTTCATACGCATATCCATTTCCCGGAGAGGTGCTAATCATCGCGTATCCACCCCTATACTGATTCACAAATGCAGCAGTTGCACCAAGAGTAACCGTTATAGTAGTTGCGCCTATAACCGCCGCAGATGGAGCAAGATTAAGATGATTCGCTATTTGAGCCGCGCCCTGAATAACATTTCCCGATACCAGCGTTGCTCCTGCGGCTTGACCTGTCACCTGTGAAGATGATGGCTCTACTGAAACGTATCTGAATTTTCGCCCATCAGCCGTATGTCCAAGCTCTCCCAATTTATGAAGAGGAACAAAGGTAGTACCCGTATCCGAAAAAATATCTTGGGCGAAAATTTGTGTCGAACCTGTTAATGAAGTCATAGTTTTTTAAGTTTATAATTTATCTAAATCCCAAATACATTACGCCCGTTGTTGCTTGTGCGTAAGAACCAGTGGCAACTCCTGTCCAATTAGTTATTGCGACTCCAATAACATCAGAGGTGGTTGCATATGCTCCTGTCATCATCAATGCTCCATAAAGTTTAGGACCTGCAAGGGGGGATGAGGATGATACTCCATCAACACCCGAGGGGAGTGTAACCCATATTATATCACCCACACGAATACCCGGAGCCGAACAGATATGAATCCTTGTCGTAGATGCTTCCATGATGCTATTTGCTGCACCTGCTGCCGCTAAACCTGCATTTGCACTTGTCACAAGATTACATTTACCCGCGACAATAGCACCAATATCTTTTGCAGTAGTAGAACCTACTGCAAGAGATAACTCCGTCTTATATCCTCCATTGTATCGCACATAAGGAATATACTGTTCTGCAAGCATGCCGCCTGCCGCACCAAACTTTTGAGCCACGTCTTGTTCTGATTGCGGCAAATACTGCACCGCAGGAGACCTAAAGAACCCAATGACTGCTATCACAAGAGCAATTATTGCTACCACCCAGATTATTTTTTCTTTCATGTTAGTAGTATTAGCTAATAATTACCTTAAATGCTTGTGATGCCAGTCAACTTCGCATGACGCTTTGGATTCTGTGAGATTAGTTCGCCACCAAGATAAATATGTCCAACAATCGACGCTGAATTTGTTGGCTTGATCCACCCAGACCACGAAAATCCCAGACCAGTTACATCTGAATAATCATTACCATCAATATCCTGTGAACGATATTTTATCGCCTCTGTCATTGCCATCGGCAACCCATACCAGTCAAGATAATCTTCATTCACGAAGAACAGTACACCTGCCGTTGCCTTCTCATCTGCAAGAATCGGAAATCCCTTGAAGAATACATTTTGTTATCGGCAGAGTTTTTTATCTCTACCATCTTCGTATTCCTACGAAGTTCTGCATATGTCATCCCTTTCGGGCGCGGTTTTCGTGGGAGCATTACTATCTTTTTTCAACCAATATCGTTCCTTATTTGTCTTTTTATAAAAACATTTGAAACAGTAACCATGAGCTTCGTGCGGATATTCCCGTTTTTTGCACAATATACATTCCGAAAATTTTCTTGACCATCCGTTTCGTTTTATTGTTTTGCTCAAACACATCTTTGCATACTCGTTTTTCCATAACCATTTTTGCTGACAGAAATTAGAGCAAAACTTTTTTACTCGTGTTCTTACTGTTGGAGTAGCAGTTATCTTTTTGCACCAAAGACATGGCTTTTGTTTAAACTCGTGATTCCAGTGCCAATGGTTCTTTCCTTTTCTCCAATCCGTAGAAACATGAAGTTTCTTGTTTTTATAAGGACGATATAAGTTGTCAAAGATTCGGCTCCTATGCGATACACATTCATGGAGATTACTCCCCATGGTTAGCTCGGCGTTGTCCTTGGCAATAGCCGATGGGACTTTCACCGAATTAGCCGCGTTTTGTAAAAGTTCCTGAAAGAATCGTTCAAATACTTTTTCACGAAAATATGTTTTTCCGTGATGACTTCGACATAAAGTAATTCCATTTGATACATCAAGAATTAAATCTGGTCTTGTTTTTCTTGTTTTAATATGATGTACGCAGAGATTATCTTTCGTGCCACAAATCACACAAATGAATCTATCACGTTTTTTTACGCAAAGACTCCATTCATTTTGATCGAACTTCCATGAACTAATTGGGCTATTCGTTGGCATACTTCTATTATCTTAGAAATAACCAATTCCGTCAACCCAGTGAATCCAGTGCCTCCTATAAATCCAGTACCCGCTTTTCCGGTATTCCCAGGCGACTTCATCATTGGCACATTCTTCGCAATCTGTTCCTGCGGTTGAAGTAGTGATTCATAAAGATTGAATACTATTTCAGGACAAAGACCCAATGTCGGCTTCTGCGATCCTGATGTTGCCGCATTATAAAGCGTAGACATCTTGGCGAGTGAGAGAACTCCCGATGATGCGGTTACCGTAGAATTAAGCGTACTATAAGTTGTCCGTGAGAGAGTACCATACGTACCCGCATCTGTACCGTCATCTACAATTGCGCCAAGTCCAAGAAAATCCTTTCCTGCTCCCGTCGAATAAAATAATGTACCCACATCGTCAGCTATGTCTTGCGCCGTACTTGCTAACTCAAGTTTTGCAAGATCAATAACCTTTTCCTCTGTCGCATTTGCCGAAAGTTCGTCTAACGGAAGCGCGGTTGTCATCTGATAAAACTTCGGTACAAATTCGAGATTCACCCGATTATCTGTTGCAGAAGTAGAGAATGTATCCATTCCCGAAAAGGATACTCCTGTACTATTTTTTGCGTACTTAATAGGGAATTTCATCCGTTCTCCTTTGTACTGACTTGCGCGAGAAAGTACGCGACTCGCGAATACATTGCTATTTAATATAGTGTCTACTACTTTTGGCAAAAGTTTATCTTGCGTCGTTGTCTAATTGTTATCGTGAGTTTTCTATTTCTCACTTCTCTATATCCCTATAGAGTTCAGGTCATATCATCCCTTTCGGGCGAGGCGCTTGTGGACATTATTGTTTCCTCAGTCCTGACCGTCGCACCTTCCAAGAGCCTTTCGCAATCTCTTGGCTTGGCTCAATGTTGCCCTTTCTGGGTGTTCATTGAATTCACCTCGTTTTTTTTAATCCGCAATAGTTTTTTTATTTTGGCTTCCCAAAATTTTCTTTTAGAATTGACAATAGAGTTGTGGCTTCTACAAAGCGTTACTAAGTTTTTTTGATCACAGTTCATCTTATTGTAGTCAATGTGATGAATAACTAAATCATCACCTGTTTGACAAAGTAGACAAATGAAATCATCTCTCTCCTTAATCTGCTGTTTTAGTTTCGTTGTAAAAGTGTAAGCATATGGCAGTTTACTGCTTCCTCCGTTCCAATTAGGATGTTTTTTACCAAGCATTGTCCCTGCGATAAATGACCCAGAATTAGGTTTCATAATTCCAATAGTCCCCTTATTCCAAGATACTCTTCCGAGAGCCTTCTCACCAATAATTCTTTTTGCTTTTTTGGTATGTTTTTTTCCTTTCATCCAAGGGACTTGACCCTTTTTAGAAACTTTTATTTTATCAATCGTTTCTTGAGACCAGTGTAAACCCTTATTCCAAGCAACTTGTCCTTTTTTGAAACCATTAGCAGCCGCCCAAGGAGCTTTTCTCCCTTTATTCCATGAAGTTCCACCTTTGTTCCAAGGTATATATCCCTTTTTAAACATGGAATAATCTTACCATAGTTACCTCTACCATTCAATTGTTAAAGTTCTATTACAGAATAGTCACCACAACTATCTCTCAGTGACTCTTGTTCCCATTGCGGCCATAAAATTAGTAGTTTAATTTATAAGTTACCCCACGATCTGTGCCGTAAATCGGCAGCAGTCATATAATCTTTCGTCTTCTGTTCTCCTGATACCTTTGTCGTAGTATCAGCAAGCTGTTTGCGTGCGAGAGAATGGGCGGGATCTTCTTTGCCCCTCAACATCTCATAAATCTTATAACCCTTATGAAAGTCAAGATTATTGTTTTCATCCGATGGACGATAATCAAGCATGGTCTTTATCAATTCGTTCCGATCAAACTTCAATCCCTCTCCCTGTAACTTCACAATTTCACCCTCTACCCAATTATTCCATTTGGCGATGTTCGACTGTTCTTCCTGTTTTACTTTTTCCTGACGTTCAATGAATTTCTGCTCTAATCGGGATTCCTTCTCTTTTTCGTACTGATCATATTTCTTCCATGCAATGTCGTTATCACCATATAATTCCTTAAACCAATCAGGTACGGGAGGTGCAGGATCATCAGATTCAAATCGTTTAGATGCTTGTTCCCTAAACTCATTAAGCTCGGCTATAATCTTTGTATTCTCCGCTTCACGCGCCTTCAATTCCTCTAGTTCTTTCTCCCGTTGAATCCAACGGGGGTGTTCATGGAATCCTTTATATTGATCTTCGGGAGTATGTGCGCCCTCCTTTGGCTGTTCGGATTCTGGTTTTATTTCGGGTGGCGACTCCGATGGAGTTTCCTTCCCCAGTTCCTTAAAGGGATCTTTCTCACCCTCATTCGGAACATTCGCCAATGCTTGTTCTAATTCATTCATATTACACAGATTGCTCTTTTACGTCTGACATCGAGAAGAAGACGTTTATTATTTTTTATACTTTCTCTTTAGTGCATTTTCTTGATATACTTTATCTGGTAACGCCTTAATACTTTTTGTTTTTGATGCAAACTCTTTTGCTGTCTTTGGATGCCGTGCAAACATATATCGTGCTTGTGCTTTTGAAGTAAAGGGACTCATGGTCGTTTTACTAATCCAGCAAGACCTATCTGCTGAAGTTTATTCTTCTGATCTTGTTCCGACCTTTTTAATTCAATCTGCTGTTCTTGTTGAGATTGCTGTTGTTGCAATGCTGATTGTTGTTGTTGTTGCAACGCGAGTTGTTGCTGTTGTTGTGCTTGTAAATCTGGGAATAATGCTATCGGATCGGCTTTCCACAGAAAAAGATTTTTAGCAGCTTCTCGCGGGTTTGGAAACTCTAGGCGATCAAAGAATGTAATCGGATCTATCCCCTGTGCGCTCCACAATTCTATCGCCTCATTTCGTTTGTTTACTGGATCATGCGGTATCATTGACCCTTCTTTAACACCTACTAACAGTTTTGAAGAAAAGTCAGTATTCACTAATTGTATGTATTCCTGTGTTCGTTCCTTCCCCAATACCATAGCCATATGCGGCTCGTCATAATACACATACATAAGCTGAACAAACCAATTAAATACACAATCGGAGAACTGTTCTAAATATATTGAAATACCTCCCCCTATACGATCCGAATCCTGTCCTTTGATAATAAGTTTTCCTCGTACTGTGTGCTCATTAACTGTCCCCTGCGGTGTTGATCCGCGCGTACCGAAGATGTTGCGTAACTCATTACGATAATCAATAAGAGATTCATACACAAAATTCGGAAGTGGCACACCAGAATCTCGTTTTACCGCACTATCAACTGGGCCGGTGGGTACCCATATCGCACCTCCGTTACGTAACGCAGCTCCCGCTTTCGAGGCCTGTTCTTGTGTAAACGAGTCACCCGATACTATCAATCCTCCATTTGCATTATCTGCGTTCTTATCAATTTGTGATAGGCGTTTATTGATTAAATCCTGTAAAGCGAGATTCTGTTGCACAAGATTAGTATCATCATGCGGGTGTTTGCCGAGATTAAAAATTGAAAGAAATATATAGGGCTTTTTCTTATTTTTGAAATGGTTTTTACCCTCTACTGTGTGCGTTTGTGGTTTTCCATCTCCTCCCAATGGCGGTTGTCCCGTAAATTCATCAGCAGGCAATGGTTGTCGTGTTTCATAATTCCAATGGGGATTTTTATTCTTCGCCAATACTTCATCTTCAAGCGTCCAAAACACATATTCATCAGTCGTCCATAGTATATAAGATACCATCGTTCCCATTTTATCGTGCACCTTGTCTTTGATAAATTCTCCTTTCTTCGGAAATCGAAGTATCAGGTCTGATGCCGTATCTTCAAGATATTCACCTATATAATATCCTACGTATTCACACTTTTCGATCGTCGCTTTTGGATCAAGAATAAGTTTCTGTGGACGTACCGCCACACAAGTGATGTCATCCTCTTTCATAGACCAGCCAACTTTCATTATGCCAAGCATATAGAGCGCCCAATATCGTGCTACTTGTTTCACAATGAGATTATACGAAAGAATATCGGTAATATAAATCAGCATCTTTCGTACTTTGTCCGCAATCGCATTTCCCAACTTGGTATTATCTGACTCTACCAATGGATCGGCTTTAGGCCGCGTTGCGATAGGAAGGAATGTTTCTAGTGACTCAAATATCAAATTATCAATGAGCGGGCGTTTATCTGATTGGCTAAACTGTTGTCCTAACCAATAATTCTCATTTTCTTCCTGCTTTTTCGCTATGAGTTGCGCATACGGCTCCCATTTCTTCATCCAGTCACGTTTGAGTTCAATCAATTCTTTATCAGACATTTTTAATGATAATTCGGGAAGTAAATCAGAATCCAATCCATCGGATTCGATGGTTTTATTTACGTCATCGGAGAGCGTGTAATATCCTTTAAGAAGGGTGTCACTTGCCATTTATATAACAAAAAGCGAGGGAACACGCACGCCAAAAACTACTTTTGGAATGTGTGTTCCCCCGCCTCCGGTAAGCCAATTAAAGCGCCTTTGGTAAGGGGGTTGTTATTTCAAATCTATACCGTATCTCTCGCCTCTGTCAAGTTTTTTGTCCTACTTCTCCATTTTGTTGACAACTCAATTTGCATAAGTTTTGATATATGATTAAAAAATAGCGTAGCGTGGCCATTCTTTATCTCAAATACATTATGCGAAATAAGCTCATCTATGACCTCATAATGCTTCATAAAGAGCTTGAATCGTTCCGCATCTCGATATGAAAGCTGAATAGTAACCATAGACACCATAAATCTTAATTATTACGCCAATCTTCCTTTTCATTTTGCTCATATACAAATCGAGGAATTGCTTGCACGGTATTATCTTCTTGTAATGCGGTAGCAGTAGGAAAGTTCATTGGTTCTCCGGTAAATATCTTTCCGCCCTCATTCTTGAATTTGTCCATACCTACGCGCCAATAAAGCGAGGCATGACACCAGTGGTCCATTCCATTCGATGATTCCCATGAAAACGTAGGAACACCAAGCGAATCAACATCAGTCAATTTGTAAAGCGTATTCCAATGGGATTGAAACTCTTGCCAGTCGGGGATCGTACCCTGTAATGGTATCTTTTTATTCGCAAAGTCATCAATGACCATCTGCAACCCCCTGTTTCTATCCACTAATACATTACCCGCCTCCTCATTCTTCCCCCAGCGAATTATCTGGAATGTTTTTCTATCACGGGCATAGTGGCAAAGAAACACGCGACCCGGATATTTCTCACGAAGCGCACGGGGAGCCGTGAGATCAGGGAGAGCGTCAATAACCGCAATACTTCTCTCATACTTACCCAAAAGCGATTCAATCTCTGTCCATTCTGTTGCAATTCCTGCATAGAAGATTCCATTTTTGTTGCCGAGGACGTAATGCTTCTTGAGCCCAGAGTCACAACCAATGACAACACGCTCTTGGGAGTTAATCTCATTAGTGCAGTTACGATAGATGATGTCAGGAGTAACTTGATTTCCTTCACCAACATACGGGAGACCCAAGACGAAGTTACTAAAGTATTCTGCGCTTTTTGTTTCATGATATTTTATTATTTCTTCTGCGGTTATCCACGGAGCCATTAAGAGTGAGATCCAATAGCCGGAGTATTCTTTGTTTTTGTACTTTTTTATCCAACGTCCTTTGCGTCTATCTTCACGAGAGAGTTCTTTTCCGCAAGATTTACATACATACTCTTTTTTTTCGGAGTTGATAGAATCAGGCCAATTAAGATATTGTTCTTTGCTACAACTTTGACATCGTATAAACCAATGCTTCTGGTCGCTACGATTCCAGTACCTACTAACACCATTTCCCTCCACGCTGGGGTTGCTGAAATGCCACTCCCATTTTTTCGCGCTGTGCTGGAGGCGCGATTCATATTGCTGGATGACTTCTTGCTTGCTCCGGTCTTCTTCATCATGAATGTTGAGATCCGATGAGACACCAATAGCGGCTTTTTCGCTCCATGTCCCGCGATAATAGATGATGTTATCTCCGAATTGTCTTTGCTCAATGGCATCTTTATCTTTGACATACTCAAGTAAAATAGGATTATTTGCTATCAATCTATTAAGTTTTCCTCCAATAATTTCTCTTACATCTGTTACCGAGGGCATGGTATAAATACAATCCATGCGCTTCATCTTCGCAAGCCAAATGCTTTTCAAAAGCGCCATTGTCGTAAAGCCGATCTGGGCAGCTTTATAGCATACGAGCTTTGGCGATTGATCTGAATAGATATCAAAAAGAAATAGATGATCTCGAAAATCCAATATGATTCCTGCCTCATTCTTAATTTGATGTTCCGATAACCACGCATGAATACTTATATCGGACAATTTCATGATTTTTCTATACAGTGGGGACAATAATGACAAAATTCCGGTGGCATTACTCGTCCGAATGTTTTGGTTTTGTAATGGCAGGCCGTGCACAATGTCCTGCCATTATTTAATTCTGTCCTGAATTCGATCAACACAAATTTTGATTATAGCTCATTTCAATAGTTTAATTTTTAATTCGTTTTCATATTTCTTGCGTAACTTTTCAAGTTCTTTATTCTCAATTTTTGCTTCGATATTCACCCTTACTGACTTACTTTCGCTTCGCTCAACCGGTTTAAAACCTGCACGATCAAGAATATCCTTATTTGCATTCAGTTTGACTGTTTCATTTTTTGCTTCTTTTGACAATTCCACAACTCGCGAAGATGCGCCATCCGCGCTTTCTTCAAGGTAATTTTGTATCTTTAGCTTTCTTAAGTTTTGAGACGATATTGAAGCCGCCACGTTCTCGTCTGTTGTATCATAATGGTTTAATGCCGATTGCGTCCCATTCCCTGTATCTATATAATCCAAAGCAAAACCCTTTTCTTTTTTAGTGAGCTTTGTGCTCATATTGATTTTCTCAACTGTTCCATTACTTCGGGATTCTTCTTATATTCTTTCTGTATCGTCTTATCTCCATAGAGTTCCCTAAATTTCTTGTTTACTCCTCCATAACGATCTACTGGCTGCATAATATCAGCTGCGTGATGTTCTCTTTCCCTAGTAGCCGCACGCGTCCAACTGCCGTCTAATGGTTTATCTTTATTTTCTTTTACGAAACATTCTCCACATTGCTGGTAATAATTCTTTTCAAAATTGGTGATTTCTTTTTTACAGAGAAAACATTTACTCATGTGGCAAGCTTTTTACCCAGTCACCCAATTCTTCATTGTCTGGTTCAATAACACGTCCCTTTTCCCTTAATTGACTTTGTACTTGCTTTAACTGGCGTTCTATCACCGGTTTTGACCATAAAGAAATCATCAATACAATAAGTGCTATAAGGAGACCAACAATAATACCAAGAATAAAAATCATCATTATTTCCCAATCTTTTTTCGCAAGGGTGTGGTACCATCAGGCAAATTCCACATACCAATTTCTTTTTGACACTTTATGCATCGCAAATGATACCTATCATCCCAATTCGCCATACCAATTAGCGGGTCTACGGGATAATGACTGATTATAAAATCTTGATTTCCGCAATCACAACACATACGAGGGGTATTTGGCTTTTGGTATCCGCTTCTTCTCCCTTCGTATAACTCACCTCTTTTGTGTAGGTGCTTTACCCCGCATCTTTCGCCATCTTGATTGATAAATTTCATAAAAAATCATTCACTCTTGGAAAGCCGTGCATTTTAGGTGCGGCATCATCTCACTCGTTTCCTCAAATAATCCCAAAAAACCTTCTCTTGCTCCATCTCTAACTCATTATACTTCTTCTCTAATATTTTCTCAATTTTCCGTCTTCGCCTACCTAATAGAATAAACCGAAATACGATCTCTATTACCGCAGTAAACGCAATGCTTATGGCAATAACGGGAAGAAAGGCGCGGCATGTGCCCCAGAGATATGATACGGATTTCTGAACTTCTACGGTTATGGCGGGGTATTCAATCATACTTTACAATCTTGTTCTACATAAAAATCCATATCTACTCTGCATCGCTTTGGACACGATACTTCGTACCACCATTTCGAAGTATCAATAATTTTCGTTTTACATCTTCCGCATTGATAAGAAAATAAATTATTATACCACTGGCGGGCAATGCCTCTTATATGCGCGCTTTCTC
>Ga0213870_1000684_pt1 | contig 15779 bp, 25 predicted proteins | sample WICALVC2017_Meta_FD_160119 | JGI IMG/M metagenome (GOLD analysis project Ga0213870, IMG submission 160119) | Freshwater microbial communities from subterranean cave lake in Wind Cave National Park, South Dakota, United States - WICALVC2017 | ecosystem: Environmental > Aquatic > Deep subsurface >... | reverse complement strand
CCGAAAATCTTTGAACTTGGTCGGCCCGTCAATCAAATTCTGGGTGGCGGTATAGCCGTGAGAAGATATTAAAAAGGCCTTCCTAACGCCAACGGTCTCCTGCATAATCTGCATCACCGGCGAGGCCGACTGGGTGGTGCAGGAACCGTTTGAGGAAACCGTGCATTTGGCAAAGTCCTCGTTATTCACTCCGGGCAGAACCGTTTTGCCCCAATCATTGTCCTCGTCTTTGGCCGGAGCGGAAATGACCGCACGCTTAGCGCCGGCGTCCAAATGGACCTTGGCTTTTTCAAAACTTTCAAAAGCGCCGGTTGATTCAAGAACAATATCTATTTTTAAATCTTTCCAAGGCAGTCGCGACGGCTCTTTTTCCTGGATAAATTTTATTTCCTCGCCGTCAACAATCAGATTGCCCGGCTTGGTCGTCTCAACTTTCTTATTCCATCGCCCATAGACGCTGTCGTATTTCAAAAGATAGGCCAGCTGTTCCAAGTCGCCCAAATCATTGATGGCGACCACCTCCAGTTCCGGCTTGGTTTTGCGTGGAAAGGCCGCCTTGAAAAAAGCCCTCCCGATTCTGCCAAAACCGTTAATTGCGATTCTTGCTCGAGCCATATTATGAATATATCTATTTTACTCTATTTTGATGAGTTAATACAACTAAACCCGCAAAAGCAAGGACCAGATTTTTGAAAACAAACTCGCCTTCCAGAGTCAGTATCGGAAAATATGGGTTGAACATCACTTCCGGCCCGGTGATGAAAACCGTAAAAGTGCCGGCTAAGTGCAGAATAAAAACCGCGTGAGTGAGTTTTCTGAAAAGATTACTTAAAAGGCCGACGCCGATGAGCGTCTCCCCTATCCCCAAAATCAGATTTCCCGTTCCGTAGGCGAACCAGGGAAAACTGGCGTAGACAATCTCATAAACCGGGTTGTAGCCGAAAAGTTTCAGCGCCCCGAACCAGAAAAAAACAAGACCAAGAGAAATCCGTAAGGCGACAATCAGTTTATTGCGATAACTCGCTAAGTCAATCATATCTGATAATTATTTGGTCCAGGTCTTTCATTATGTAGTTTTCAAACTCGGCGTTTTCCCGGCCGTTGACCAGCATTTTGACTTGGCCTTCCGGCCCGTTTTGGAAATCAAAAATTTGGTTGGAGTTGAACTGCTTTTCCCAAACGGTGAAGAATTCGCCCAGCCGGACGTCGCGGACTTTTGGAAATTCAATGTGCAAGGTGCCGCTCCCGTCATGAGTGTGAATGGGCCGGAAACAAACCGGCGAAACAATGCCGACGTTCTCCGGAATCGGCTGTTCTTCTCCTTTTATGACAATCTTCAAATGGGAGTGGATGTGCATTCTTAAATTCTGATGCTGGATGCACATTTTGGTAATGTCCTGCTCGCCGCCTGATTGCCGGTTGCCCCAAATAATAAAGCCGAAAGCCGCTGCCAAAACAACCAAAACCCAAACAATTGTTTTATTCATTTTTTTCCAGCTCCTGGTCGATTATTGCTTTTAAGTTTTCAAACGGCTGGCTGCCGACCAAAGGAATCCCGTTTATGAAAAAGGTCGGGGTTCCCCTGACTCCGGCGGCTGAACCGTCGTTGAAGTCATTTTCAACTTCTTTCGCGTATTTTCCCGAATCCAGGCATTGATTAAATTCAGAACTGCTTAGGCCCAGCTCTATGGCCCATTTTTTCAGGTCACTAACGTTATAAACGCCAATGGTGCCCTGTCCCAGCTTGTCCTGTTCCTCAAAAATCTTGTCGTGCATCTGCCAGTATTTGCCCTGGTCGCCTGAACACTCGGCTGCCTCGGCATATTTTTGGGCAAGCGGATGGATTGAGTTCAAAGGGAAATCGCGATAAACGAATTTCACGCTTTTTCCGGAATCAATGTATTCGCTCTTGAGCCGGTTAAGGGTCTCCCGCCAAAAACTCCGGCAGAACGGGCATTGAAAATCGGAGAATTCTATAATCAAGACCTTGGCGTTTTCCGGACCGAGGAACGCATCGTCGTCAGCCGAAACCTCTACTTTGCCGACTGGCTCGCCGATCGGATTGGCCGTCTGGTTTGACGGACTCTGATTAGAGTAAAAAACCGCCCAGGCAATCAAAGCCCCGGCAAGAAGAATCGCTCCGGGAATCAAGTAAGGGTTTTGGTTCTGTTCCGAACTATGAGTAACTTCTGTCTGTTCTTCCATTAACCTTATACTAATCTGTTTTAAAATTTAATCAACCGGCCAAGAAAAATGTTGCGGCAGAGGTTAGTCGCCTCTGCCGTTTGACCTTATCACTTCCTCCATCTCGGAGATAGCCGAATCGATTGAACCATTGACTGGTATTTCGGCCACAGCGGTTTTCAACATCAGTTGATCCGTCTCGCCCCGGAAGAGCACGGCAGGTTTACCGCCTATCGGGGCGATAAGCAACACATCGCCTTTTTGCCGAGGAATATCAATAGCAATAGGCATATCTGATCCCCCTGCTTACTCCCGAGTTACTGAAGGTGCTGCTTGGGTGCTGGTTTTATTCTAACACCGACCCAAGAGAAGCAAAGTGTATAACTCCATAGATGGAAAAACCACTCACTCTTCAGCGAGGGGTTTTTTCTCGTTGGCCTCCTTTTCTTCTTTCACCTTCTTGTCCCATGCTTCGGCTTTAACCTTACAAGAATACGAACAGAAATGAGCATTTTCGGCTTCTACTACGAGGTGATTACGGTTTTGAATTCCAAGTCGGCTTGAATAGTTCACGCAACCAACATAATCACACCAAAGCATATCTTTCCACTCCATCGCCTCGCCATTGCTTTCTTTCTTTAACAACACCCGGAATCTACTCATGGCCAACCTCCTAAAAGAAACTCACATTAGGTGACAAAAAATTTGTGCTGGTTGGATTATAATACTGATTTAAGAAATCTCCAATACTTTTTGGCGGGAAGTCCAGCCGGATACTATTTTGACTTTGAGGTACGGGATTTTGAAATGCTCCGCAACCGCTTCCCTGATGGCGGCGTTGGCCCGGCCGCCGGATGGCGGTTCTTTGACGGCTACTTCATAAATCGCGTCCTCTACTTTTTTAACATACACCTCTCTCGCCGACGGCTTTGCTTTGACGGTTATTCTCATAAATTCTCATCCAAAAACTTTTTTAAACTTTCCAAATCTTTTTTCTCGCTGTCGTAATGATGAGTAGTAATTCCAACCGATTGAGCGCTTTTTACGGCATCCATATTGTGCTCAAAATATATAACATCATCTTTTGTTAATCTAAAATGTTCAAGCATCATCTCGTAATACTTCGGGTCGGTCTTTTCTGGATTGTGTTTCAAGGTAAAAACTTTGTAAGGCATTTTATCCAAATCCCACTTCTCAAATTGCTCCTCATTGGCCCCGGTCAGAAGAATTTTTCTGTTAGGATACTTCTCAAGTAAATCAAACATCTCCTGAAAAATTATTCCGTCCTTATCTACAAAACAATATACCGCATCAACTAAGATTGTTTTCATGGGATTAAAAATGCTTCATCAGGCGGGCTCTGTAAAGTTTTATATATTCAAAGAATACATATGTCCAGCCATCTTTGTCTAAAAAGTAATTCTCTCTTGTGTATCCCGTCGGGCTCGGAGGGGCCGGATGCCTTATCAATTTAGGATTCCAGTCAGTCGCGGCTTTAAAAGTAAGATAAGCTCTTCTTGTCTGGCTATAACTTGAGATAAGAATTATCGTCTTAGGCAGCCAGTTCATTTTTTTAAGTATTTCTATTGATTTTGTCGCATTTTCTACGGTATTAACAGATTCTTTTTCCAAAATAATATCTTTTTCCGGCACTCCCTCTTCTATTGCGATTCTGCCGAATCTTTCCGCTTCGGTCAGTTCTATACCTTCTAAATAAGACGGCTTCTTGCCTGTAAAAAGAATCTTTGGTGCCCAGCCCTCTTTGTATAAACGCGCGGCCTCTTTTGCCCTCAATTCGCTTTTCCCGCCAAAAACAAAAATCAAATCCGATTTCTCAAGCGGGTCGCTTTCAGAAAGATAATCCCATAAAGCATGAAGTTTGTTCTTTGCTTCTTTAGAAACTCTTTGTTTTATTGCCTTAAATGTTTTATCTGCGATTGGCTGAACTTTTTCTATCTGCAGATTGTCCAGTTTTAGTAACTCATACGGATTATCATTAAATCCAAGCGAAGAAACTACTTCATTAAGTAGACCAAAATTTATTTCTTCAAGAGGCGCCTTCCTTTTTATCGCTCCGGTAACTTTTCTCAAATATTCCTTGTCGGTTGATAGAAATGGTTTATAGGTTTTCATCTAAAAATTACTTCTCTCTTTTCTTTCTCAAAAGATTTCATTGCGACAAAATCTTTTTCTTTCCAGCGATTGCTTAAACCTAATTTATGAGGTTTGCACAAACCGCAACTGTGCTTTTTCTTCTTTAAGCTTTTGCGCATTAAAGTTTTATAAACTCTTCAACCGAAAGACCGGCTTGTTTGATAATTTTGCTTAACAAGCCTCTATCAATATCTTTACTGCTGTGCATCGGCACGGAGGTTATTCTTTTTGTAGTAGGGTGTTTGAGATAGTAATGACTGCCTTTTACCCTTTCTTTCAGCCATATCTATGGCTTTTGCTTCTATCGCGCCCTCTATGACTTCCTTTGCCATTTTTTTAGCTTTGACCAAATTCCCACCCCAAGTTATCGCACCGCTAACTCCCTTTGCTTCTACGACATATCCACCCAGGTCTTTAGCCGGTTCAAACACACACCTAAAAGAACCGTATTTTGTTTTTATAGTTAAAATTTTCTTGGCCATAGTCGCATTTTAACAAAGGAAATTAAAAATTACAAACTTCTCATTTACCGCATCAACTAGAATTGTTTTCATTAATTTCTACGATATTTCTTATTAATATTTTTTATCAACTTAGAAACAGAAGAATTCAACAAATCACAATTAGGGATCACGCAATGGCCGCCGATTGGCCCCGGCGTATATTTCAAATTCGGCCTGACCACATTTTTTCTGCCAAGCTTCAAATAACCAATATTATAAGTTTCGTTGGCATCGCGGTAAACGGCGTCAAAATCCACTTTATTTTTCTTGCACCAATTCCAAATTTCTTTATTCAAAATTATCATCCAGCCGTATTGCGTCGTATCCCAAAGTTTTAGAGCTTCTGCATCCTTTGTATTCTTCAAAATTTTAGTTTTGATTCCATATTTTTTAAATAGCCTCGCCACCACTTGAGAATTTTTGCCACCCACATATTTAACGAAAATTTTTATGCCTCTTACTAAATTAGGGTGATCTCCTCTTATCGGACTATACACCGCTCCAAGCTTATTAGAAGTTCCTACAGGCACCGTAGAGTGAATAATCAGAATCTCATGTCCATATTTTTTCTTTATATCTTTGACGGCCTTTGAAAAATTATTATTGAAAGGAATACAGATATGAATCGTATAGAATTTTTTCGGCCAATTATTATTATGCTTTAAACCCTTGTATGGATCGAGAATCCAAACTTTGCCTTTTTGCTTCAAAACTTCGGCCAGTCCCCTGCCGACTTCCCCGTAGCCGACTATCAAGTGATTAAGCTTGTCTTTCATTTGCCTCAATTTAACTCTGTTTTTCTCAAAAAACAAGGTCTAAAATTAGTTGACGATTTCACTTATTTATATAAAGTTGATATAAATCAGATAAATCCAAAGGAGGGCCAAGATGGCTACAATAGGTCAAGCTCTTTTATTGATCGTCGGTTGGGCTTTCTTCCTGGCGTTACCGTACATCCTTGTGCAAAAATTGGTTTTCAAAGAGAAGATTGAAAGATTAACGACGATTGCCTCGGCAATCATTTCAGCGACCGGGCTAACAATCATTGTAATTACGGCCTGGTCGATCGCCGCCTCACCGTAGGCGGCACTTATTTTTCACAAAAAATCAAGCGGTGCCGCAGAAGTTGTCTTTTCGAGAATTTACTTATAGAATAGGGCAACAACACATTGGAGGTGGCTATGTCTAGTGACTACGAGAGGATGCTCTCCAAACTTGAAAATGGACCATGGTACCTTTCTCCGCGACTGTTCGGCAACGACTTGGGAACCCGTGATATCTACGATTTTGAATTCGGCTCCTATATTTACTTCCTTGACCACACCAAGTCAGTGAATGACCTGATTGAGGGCCTCCGCGAATTGAGCCCGTTCGCCGATGACGCTTTGGCGGTCGCCGAGTGTATGTCCGAGCAGGACTTCATCAACTTCAAGCTCGCCTTAGTAAGAGAAAGGAAAATAGCAAAAGGTGAGGCAGAAGGACTTGAAAGTTGTATGCCAAGACGATTTGACCCGGTTGTCTTGCCAAAAAGAATCTTGGATATACAACTCCGAGGAATCACAAAAAAGGCCGAAGTGGCCCTAGGAGTTGCCCTTGTTCGTTCCCTGGAACTCAAAGAGTCCGACTAAAGGGGGGTATCGCATAAAAACGGCCCCCTTCTTTTTTCCGTCTCGGTCGGGGGTTATAAATTCTCATCCAAAAACTTTTTTAAACTTTCCAAATCTTTTTTCTCGCTGTCGTAGTAGTGGGTTCTGATGCCGACTGACTGGGCGCTTTTTACAGCATCCATATTGTGCTCAAAATACACGACATCATTTTTGGCCAGCCCAAAATGTTCAAGCATTATTTCATAATACTTTGGGTCGGTTTTTTCGGGGTTATGCTTCAAGGTAAAAACTTCATAAGGCATTTTATCCAAGTCCCATTTTTTAAACTGTTCTTCATTGGCCCCGGTCAAAAGAACTTTCCTATTCGGATACTTCTCAAGCAATTCAAACATCTCCTGAAAAATTTTCCCCTCGCCGTCTACAAAACAATACACTGCATCAACTAAGATTGTCTTCATCAATACAACGACTTAATATCTTTAACTATTTCCGGAAAAGTTTCTTCGTTGAAATGGCCTTTATTTTTAAAAACTCTGACTTCGGCTTCTGGTAATAACTTCCTGTATTTTTCTAGAGCAGAAAACGGAACAATAGGGTCGTCTTTGCTGTGATACAAGTAAATTTTCTTGGTTTTTAAATTTAACTTTTGGGGCAAAGAAAAACTAAGAACTGGGTGGCCGTCGGAATCTTTATCATACACCGCGGCAACCAAAAATACGGCTTTTATCTTTTTGGGGGATTTATTCTCCGACAGATACTTGGCTAAAAATATGCCGCCTAAACTATGCCCTACTAAAACAACGCCTGATTTAATATGCGGGGTAAGTTTTTCAAACCAAATCTTCCATTCCGGATACTTGGCGTTAATCTTATTAGGCATGGCCGGCAAAACTACTTCAAAGTTCCTGCCTAATTTCTCGCCAAGAGAAGTTTTCCATTCTTTCCTGCCGCTTTTAAACCTATCAAAATCAAGCTCGATAGTTTTCAAAAATTTCAAATACTCTTTATATGTTCTGAATGTATCTCCGCCGTGAATTACGATAATTTGTTTTTTCATTGGATTAGTTTCTTGCCTTCAAGGATTTCTTTGACAAGATGCGGTCTGAATTTAAGGGTTTTATTTATAAACATCTTTTCTGTGGTCAACATAGAAAAAGATGGCTCTTTCTCGGCTTTGAAAGTAAAATAAAACCCGGTAATTTCGAGTAATTCTAAAGGATAAAGCAAACGGAAGCGTTCTAACTTTCTTTATATGCAGCCGCGGGTCATGCCAGTCAGTTCCAAATCTTTTTTCCTGAATTTGATACAGGCGCTGAATTTCTTTGGGTAGTTTTTCAAAAGACCTTTCAAAATCACTGGTCTTAACTATTTCCATAAATCGGGGGGTGCTTTTTGATTGCTTTTTGATAGGCCTTTTTTATCTCTTTGGAATTGGAATAATCCCCCAATTCTTCTTGGGGAAGCAAAAGTTTAACTTCTTCTCTCAATAGACGAAGCTCTTCCAGAATTGACCTTAGAACTTTAGAAGAATTTATTTGTAGGTTGGGCATTAGATTTATTATATCAAAATCAATAAATTTTACAAATTCTCTACCGCATCAACTAAGATTGTTTTCATTGGCTGTGAATGGAAAAGATCCTTGTGGGGCTCGTCCCTGCCGGGGGCTTTTTCTTTATGGTTTAATATTGACATCGATTTTCAACTTTGCTAATATGTAATTACTAAACGTGAGACGGATTCTATATGAGTCCGTCTCATTTATTTTCTGGCATCATAATACGGTATTTTAAATATTCAAAGTCTCTGAAATTGCTGCCGGCAAACTGCCTTATCTCTCTGGCTGTCCGCGGCCCTCTGGCCAAAATTATCACTTCTTTCTTACCATCTCTAAGATGTTTCAAAACCGGCAAAAAATCTCCATCACCGGACAAAACCACGACTCTGTCAAAGTTATCCTTTTCTTTCATCAAATAAAAAGCCATTTCGACATCGCAATTGGCCTTTCTTTTCGTGGAACCGTCTTCTTGTTCGTATAGCTTCACCGGTTTCAGATACAACTCATACCCGAATTTCTTCAACTTTATGTAGAAGCGAACCCTCTGAAGATGGCGGCTGACGATAAACAATGCCGCCTCGTTCATTTTTTTGCCTTTGCTTTTTATGACCTCGACAAGATGCTTTTCCAGTTTTTCAATCGGCACCGTATCGTTTTTTAGATAATCGTAGTGAAAACTGTGGGTTTCGACGCCGCCGAAATACAAAACTTTATCCGCGGCGTATTTGTTTTTCAAGTACTGAAATAGTTTTTTGTAATCGATTTTCCAACCCAAACTTTTCTCCCCGCCGTAGAAAAGATTAGAAGCGTCAATGAAAATATGGGTTCTCTTTGATGCCTTGGTCATAGGATTATTTTCATGGGGTTACCTCTTCTACTACTTGAAATTCATCTTCGTAAGCTATATTCATAATATCTTCTTTATCTTTTTCTTCTAATGTAATATTCGGTAAATACTTTTGATGAGTTTTATAAAGTGTCTGTTTATATTTTTCTTTTCCTAATTCTGTAAGCCAGAATCTAAAATTGCCTTCCGGCAAATTTGGCTTCTTAAGCCAAGCTCTATTTTGATTAACCTCGTCAACTAACTCGGGAGGCAATAATCTTTGTACCGGCAGCCCAGACGCCCTCACCATTAGTTAAATACCGGGATAATTTCATCTGACTAACTTAAACCTAATAATCTTAATTTCCGTATCTAAATCAACTTTATCGCCGTAATAATTCCTATAGTGTTCTAACATTTCTTCTTGGCTGCCGTATTTTTTGTGGCCTTCATAATCAGAATCTTCAATTTCACCTAATTTCTTCTGTTTGATTCCTGTAATTTCCGCCTCGGCAAATTTTTCCAATGTTTCAGCATTAAGAAACTCCAATCCATCTCCAACTTGTAAATCCTTATTATCAAACAACCGCCAAGTGGTCGTTTTTCTGCCTTCAAGGATTTCTTTTACAAGATGTGATCTGAATTTAAGAGTTTTCATTGATGATTCGTCTTACTTCTTTAATAATTTGGGATTGCGGTTTAGTAGCCTCTATAACATAGTCAGCGTATTTCTTCTGAGTTGTGCCATATTTCAAAAATTCTGGAATAGCTACTTTGGTATCATAATCAGTTATATGGGTTGCTCCAAATCTGATAGCTCGGCGTTTAAGCATTAACTCTGGATGAATTTCTAGGTAAATTTTAACATCAAGCATATCTCGGACTTTCTTATCTTTGAAAAGCATAAAGCCCTCGATAAGAATAACGGGTTTTGGTTTTAGGGTTATTAGTTCAGGCTTGGCTCCAGCTTTCTTTGGGAATGATTTTATATGGACTTCTTTGCCGTTCCGTAGTTCTTTTAAATGCTTGAACAAAATATCAAATTTAAGGTTAGACGGCTTTTCCCAGTTTCGGAAACCGTGCTTCAAAGGAAAAGTCCGAGGGTTCTTAAAATAGTTATCCAATCTAATATGTTCGTGGTTTTTATCAGATAACTTCAGCTTTTTACATAGAGTTGTTTTACCGGAACCAGACGGCCCAACTATTCCAATAAAAATTGTTTTCATGGGGTTAAATCCCGATTTCAATTTTCCACTGCATCGGAATAAGAGTCAGATTAATAGGATGCCCAAAGTTTTTTTCTTTTTTCCATTCTACTAGTCGAGATTTTATTTCAGTAATGAGTTTATCAGAATCAGGAATCTTGTGAGCACTCATTTCAATAAAGATTTCAATCGGAGCAACTTTCACTTTGATTTGTGGACTATTTGCATACACAAATACATCTTCAATCCCCGTTGCTCTTGAAACGATTTTTTGTACCGCTTCGGATAATGTAGTCGCGGCACTTTCACTAACTTTATTATTATCGTAATCTATACGAATTACTGGCATATTAGTAATAATACTATTCTACCACTTTAAACATAATTATCTTAATTTCCGTATCTAAATCAACTTTGTGGGGTCTGAATTTCAGGGGTTTCATTTTAATTCTAGATGCTCCTTCACTCCTTTCAGCCAGCAGGTTTTAAACTTTTATCTTTCTTGAATGTTTTTTGAGCCAGTCGGCGATGATGTCTAAATCCAACTTCTCAACGGCAATTTTTAATACAAATTCTTCCAACTCTTTATTTGTAGCCGAAAGTTCGTGGTTATTTATGAATAAGAATCTGCCTGCGGCAACCGCCCCCGTCCTTTTATTGCCGTCGGCAAAAACATGATAGTTAACCAGTGATTCCAGATATACAGCCGCCTTTTTAAAAAGTCCTTTGTATAGTTCCTTGCCGCCGAATTTTGATTTCGGTTTTTCGGTTATGGAAAGCAAAAGACCGGCGTCGCGAATTCCATGCAGTCCGCCGGTCTTGTCTATGATTTCGGAATGGATAACAAGAATCTCCTCGGCTTTGAGATATTTCATTAAAACTATTTCTTAGCCAACGCTTCAAGAGCCGGACGGTATCGTTCTATAAATTTTCTAGTCCAATCCAATAATGCCTTATCAACTTCTTTCATTAACGGCTCAATCAAAACCTTGCGCTGTTTTTTGTCAATTTGAACGCTTACTTCATCGCCCGGACGCAAACCAAGCTCTTTTAGAGATTTTTTTGGAATTATGACGGCGGCTGAATCGCCTATTTTTAGAACTTTTTGGGTCATTATGATTTTATTATAATCTTCGCACTGAATTAGTCAATTCCAACCACTCCTTCATCCCGTATGAGATGAGGATAAGCTGCGAGCCCTCGCTATCTCAAACGGGACAAGTCCCATACGAAACAAAGAAACACTATAGCCCCTCGCGGTTTCTTATGGGACAGGCTCCTTTTCAGCCAGCCGATTTTAAAATATTCCGCGACAGTTCTTCGGCTTCTTTAATCATCGCCCCAAGACCTACATTAATACCTTCAATCCAAAATTTCTCGCTCGTCGGGTTAAGGCCAAATGGTCTTAATAATTCAATTGCGTCTTTAGTTGAGCCGGCTCGCAGCAAATCAAGATACAGTGGTTCAAACTTATCGCCAAACCGCGCTTGTTGAGCATACAAACTTTCGGTTAAAAGTTGACCAAAGGCATAACCATAAACATAAAACGGCCTATGAAAATGAGATATATAACTCCATAAGTGTTCGGCGTTCTCATAGGTAAAGACTTCTCCGTCTTTGCCATAAAATTCTTTAAGAGTTTCGAGCCAAATTTCATTTAACTCTTTTACTGAGTACTTTTTAGATTCTTCCCATCTATTGTAAGAAGGGCTATTGCCATGCAATCGCCGCTCAAAATTTGAAAATCCAATTTGCCTTATAACAGTATTAATAGCATCTTCTATTTTACTCATTATCATCGCTAATAGTGATCTATTGTCCCCTTCTTCACGCAATTTCTTTTTAAGAAAGTTAAAGGTTGTTTTTTCTCCAAAAACAGAAGCGGTTTCGGCGTAAGCAGTTGGAGCAGCAAACATAAGAGGACCTTGAACCTCTCCAGCCAATAGTCCGTGTACCGCGTGACCAAGCTCATGGGCATATGTCATAACATCCCTGGCCGAACCAAGATAATTCAGAAATACAAATGATGCGGGCTTATATCCTGGCAAAACCAATGAATAATTATATGCGCCGCTAATCTTGCCTTTTTTAACCGGCGCATCTATCCGCTTTAATTTAATGGTATTTTCAACGAGACCGGCTAAAATTGGACTGAAGCTTCTGTAAGAATCTATGATGATTTTAGTGGCTTCATCAAAAGAAATGACCGACGTATCGGCAAAAGGCATAGGCGCGTTTCTGTCGCTCCAACGAAGAGTTTTTAATCCAAAGTGTTCAGCTTTTAACCTGTAATATCTTTTAGCCAACGGACTAGCAACTTCTTTTACGACTTTATGAAGAGTGTCTACCACTTTGTCGGGAATTCGGTTTGACTTATTGCGTAAATCCATCGGATGCCTATAAGAACGTTCTTTAACCTCCACACCATTTGAACCAGTAATCATGTAGAGCGTTTGAGCAGAGTATTTGGCAAATGCGCCAGAAAGAGTGGCATTAATTATCTTCAATGCTTCAGCTCTCTCACCGATGTCTTTGGATTCGGTCAATACATGAAGAATCTCCGATATGTTTTTCTTTTCGCCCTTGAATTCAAATTCTAAGTCAGATTCAAACTCACGAAAAAATTCTCCCCAAGCGCCCGAACTAAAAGGTGCGCGTTTGACTAAAGCCCCTTCAACCGGCTCGCTTAATAAGTGCGGCTTAAATATTCTTGAGTACTCTATCCAGGGCTTATGTTTTTTAACAACCGGATTACTTTTATAGAATTTGGCTAAAACCTTTTTATCCAAAGCAACTAATTCTATCTGAAAAAAGGCTAAATACTCTCCATACGCAAGACTTATTTTTCTGTCGATCTCAGCTTCTTTAGCCTTTATGGCAGCATCATTAATATTCGTACTTTTCAAAAGATACAAAAACACGCCTATTTTACTCTCCAGCATATTAATCTCACAGTAATCTGAAATTACTTTATTCAGTTTTTCAGCAAGCTTGCCCTTATAGTTTATATTGAACTTCTTGTATCCTTTGGTAAGTTTCGCAATATCGGCATCAAGTCGAGGGTCGTCAATCCCTGAATATATCACACTCAAATCCCATCTTACTTTTTCAGCCCCTATTGTTTTTTTAGTCATAGAGAATTATTTTTAGGTTTCTCTTAAATCCATTTTTTTATTAACCAAATTCTACTCTGATTTTCATAAAAAACAAGATTTAAAAAACAAAAAAAGAACTTGGGCTAAAAAGCCCGCCTTCGCATTCCGCTGCTAGACGGGCCTAGAACCTTCCGGTTAGAAATGGAAAAATTTCCACTTCTTCTCCGGATGGATCCATTCTGAAAGATGCATCAGGGACATCCTTGCCTCTTGGCAAGTAAAGTTTGGGGCTGCCGACAAGAGGAACGTGCATGACACAATTACCGACTCTAAGATTGCGACGCGTCCACCTTTTTGTGAACTTGGAGTTCAGCGCCTCTTCACTTGCCTCCCAGAACCACATTGCCATACCGATACCAGGAATTGATCTATATTCTGGTACAATCTTAGTTTTGTCTGGGCGATGTTTTGGAGCTCCTACTCCGATAAGCCAGGCACACTTGAATTCCTGGCACGCCGTTGGACGCTCGCTGTAGATTTTGCATCCCTTGCCAATCTCACAATGAGGGCACCAAATACCGGCATCCTTTGAAAGTTCATACACACCATGTGTCTTACAACAGGCAGTGCACCCGCCACACGTACGCTGTTCCATGAAACCCTCCTTATGACTGCTATCTAACACCTGTAAACCGATAAATATTGATTGACTAATCCTTGTTGGCTGTGTATCCTGAAAATAGTCCGAACCCATTTCGCCCCTCGACTGGCTCGGGGCGGTGGCCAAAACTCTGAAAAATCTGATTGGAAAAAGTGAATCGCAATTCTGAATCAGACAATTTCAAGTTTTTCTTTGGCGGAATTCGGATTACTGAAATTCTAACGAATTTCAGTCTTGGCGGCAAATTCTTTGTTCTTTGAACTAACAGAAAACCCACCACTTGCGCAGAGGATTCTCTGCACCCGTGATGGGTTGATTGGTTACAGTTTGACGAGTCCCTTCTCGACCGATTCGTACCTGGCGTGAGTCTCGCGTCCATGCCGGTCGACGGCACAGATCACGTCGCCCACGTTCATGACGACGAGTGCATCGTGCCATGCGATGTTCTTGTGGTCATGCTGGTTTGCAAACCAGTCTCTCGGACCTGTTGCTCTTGCAAGAACCTGGCGAGCGGGGTTGATCGTGAGACGAGTCGTGCTCGTGTCGCGATCGAACCACCAATTGCCTGTCCCATCGCCCCCAGACTGGCCTTCGGTGTTCACGAACACCAGAATCTGGTCGCTCTCGTGGTTCGGCTTTGCCAGCGCCCAGCCGTCTTGAATCTGGACCGGATGAGCCTCGAACAGGTCGCCGCCATAGTGCAGGTCACGACGAACCTCGGCCTGGTTCTTGCGGAACATGGGAATCTTCTTCCCACACGACCCGCCACCGAGAAAAAGGTTGACCTTCAGTCCCGGCTGTCCATCAAGAATTGCTCCTCGATAGACTCTCTCATGCTCAGCATTGATCGTATAGACTTTCATGGCTCCCTCCTTTGGGAGAGTCCGACAGCATTATTAGTGCTGGGACTGTTGTGGTGTGAACGAATGTCAAACTTAATGATCTATCTATATTATACTCCCATTCAAATGATTTGTCAAGTTCAGCTAAAAACCAACAAAAAAGCCCTATTTTAGGCCATTTATGAGAGTATTAAAATTTTCTTTTATTAATATGGTTCGAGCTGATATTTTTAACAGGTTCTTTGGCAGTTTTTATCTCCGAACCGGAATTTCAGATTCAGTCGCGCGCTGATTGCCGCCGAAGGCGGCAAAATGGGTTCGAGCTATTTTCAGAATACACAGCCAAAATCAGAGTTCGTATCGTCAAAAGCTGCTGCGTATACTGAAATTAGTCCGAACCCATTTTTGCGGGCGGGCGGGCTCTGAAAAAAATCCGAAGCCGCTGGGATGACAATTTCAAGTTTTTCTAATGAGTTAATAATAACTCATTTCAAAGCATTTTTCAATTTAAAATTATTGAAAAATACTTTGGTTGGCGGCAAATTCTTTTAGCTCTTTGAAACTCAAAAAGAAAGCCGTGAGTCTGTTTCCAGAACCCACGGCAAGGTCTAACGCGAGATTGAATGAAGAACCGGGACTTACATCAAACTGATGTCCTGAGCAGACAGCGAGTACTGATTCGCTTTCCGCCAGAACAAATGTTCATTCCCCCGGATCATCACCAGATGCGCGATGATGTCGTCGGAAGGCGCGAGAACGCCTGCCCCTGTTCCTGCATAACCTCCGAGTGCGTGGAGGCACAGGGCGCAGACTGGTATAGCTTTTCCGTCTTCTTCAGTCCGTGTGTCCGGACGGAGAGCGATCGTCGGTCGATTCTTTCGCAGGTAGTAGACCATACCGCTTCGCCCTTGCTCGTAGAACGACTCCGAGAGCGTCCAGCTTTTGACCTGTCGAGGTCCCAGCATTCCTTCGAGCTTACGCCGCGCTTTTGTCTCAGCCTCGACATTCCCGTACGCCATCTGAACGGCCGTCGTCTTCATCGCGAATTCGAGACGTAGAGTCCACGGTTGGAAAGATTCGAAGTCTTTCTCGAACTTGCCGGTGTTTCGATTCCTGTAGACCCGCACGACGCCCCACTGCCCGCGC
>Ga0213870_1000683_pt1 | contig 15786 bp, 16 predicted proteins | sample WICALVC2017_Meta_FD_160119 | JGI IMG/M metagenome (GOLD analysis project Ga0213870, IMG submission 160119) | Freshwater microbial communities from subterranean cave lake in Wind Cave National Park, South Dakota, United States - WICALVC2017 | ecosystem: Environmental > Aquatic > Deep subsurface >... | reverse complement strand
TCCTATGCTAACAAAAATAAAAGAGCTGATTAATGTAAAAAAGAATCTTGAAGAACTGGATAAAAGCGTTAATGACAGCAATAAAACTATTTCTGAATTGAAAAGTGAGCTTGAATCTCTGAAAAAGGAACTAACTGAAACAAAAAAAGAGCAGCAGGAATTTCTAAGAAATTTCAGGGAAAATCTATCTATGATAAAAAACTTTAGAGAAGATTTCGGAAAGGAATTGTATGAATTTAAATTGCTAAAAGGTCAACTTCAGAGAAAAATACTGGATAAATTTGAAGGAGAACTGCAAAAAGATTTGGAAATTAATAGGGAAGCCTTGAGAAAAGATGCAGAAGACTACAATGAGCTAAGAAAAAAAGCCACAGAGATATTATCAAGATTAAACTTAACAACAGAAGAAATCAACAAATTTATGGAAATAAGCAAAAATATCAAGAAAGAAGATTTTGAATTGACGAAGTTTGCAAGGCATCTAATTGAAATGGACAAGGAAAAATTGGAATTGATGAGGAAGATTGACACTTTGGAAAGGCTTGTTTCTAAAATAAGAAGAAGGGAATTGGTAAGATAAACTATATAAACTCAATTTAAAATCTATTCATTATGGATATAGACAGAAAGCTTCTTGAGCATGTTGCTGAAGTTGCAAGGCTGAAGCTTACAGAAGAGGAAATAAAAAAGTTTCTGCCTCAGCTGAAAGAGGCTTTGGAATTCTTTTCGCAATTAATGGAAGTCAATACAGAAAATGTAAAGCCTAGCTTTCAGCCTGTTGAATTGAAAAATGTGATGAGGGAAGATGTTGAAAAAAAATGTCTATCTCGAGATGATGCTTTATCCCTGACAGAGCACAAAAAAGACGGCTATTTTAAAGGGCCAAGAGCTGTTTAAGAGATGAAAATAAAAGATTTTATTGAAAAAGTAAAAAATAGCGAAATAGATATAGCAGAGCATACAGAAAAGGTGATTGAAGAGTGCAAAAAAATCAACAAAGAATATAATTATTTCAACACAATTTCTGAGGAGCTGGCATTAAAGCAAGCAAATAATATAAAAAAACTCATTAAAAATAAAGACAATTCAATAAAAAATAAAAAACTACTTGGAGTTGCTATTTCAGTTAAGGATTCTATCTGCGTGAAAGGTGTTGAAAGCACTGCAGGCTCGAGAATTCTTAAAGGCTATATGCCATTATTCAATGCAACTGTCATTGAAAAAGTAATTGAAGAAGGCGGAATAATAATTGGAAAAACCAGCCAAGATGAGTTTGGATTTGGAAGCTTCTCTGTCAATGTCGGCATTGGCTATAAAATTCCAAAAAATCCTATTGACAAGGAAAGAAGCTGCGGAGGAAGTTCAGGCGGAGCAGCTGGGATTGCAAAAAAAGCTGAATTTCCGCATATTGCATTGGGCGAAAGCACAGGTGGATCAATTGCAGCTCCTGCCTCATTCTGCGATGCTTTTGGATTATGCCCGACCTATGGCAGAAACTCAAGATACGGATTGATGGATTTTGGAAATAGCTTGGATAAAATTGGACCGATTGGAAAAACATGCTATGAGACTGCATTACTGCAGGAAGTAATTTCCGGATACGATGAAAATGACAGCACATCATTAAATGTTAAAAATGAAAATTATGAAGATTATCTGAAAAAACCAATAAAAAATATGAAAATTGGTGTAATAAAAGAGGCGTTTGGCAAAGGAAATGACAAATCTGTTGAAAAGCATGTTTACAATGGAATTAAAATCCTTGAAAATGAAGGAGTTAAAGCAGATGAGATTTCTCTTGAACTTCCAATAAAATATGGCATTGCAACTTATTACATGATAGCAACATCAGAAGCGTCAACAAACCTTGCAAAATACTGCGGCATGAGATATGGCTCAGCAGAAAAACTTGAAGGCAGCTTTAATGAGTATTTTACGAAGGTAAGAAGCAATAATTTTGGTGATGAGGCAAAAAGAAGAATTATTTTAGGGACTTTTGCAAGAATGGCTGGGTTTAGAGATGCATACTATATCAAAGCGATGAAGACAAGGACATTGATGATAAATGAATACAAAAAAGCATTCAAGAAATTTGATGCTTTAGTCAGCCCAACTGTTCCTATTTTGCCTCCGAAATTTTCTGAAATTGAAAAATTAACCCCTTTGCAGAATTACATGACTGATGTTATGCTTGTAAGCCCAAACGTCGCTGGTTTGCCGCATTTGAGCATTCCAGTCGGCAATGAAAATGGACTGCCTGTGGGAATGCTTTTGACAGGAGATCATCTGCAGGAAGGAAAATTACTGCAATTAGCGAATGTTTTTGAGGAAAAATGAACAACCAAAACATTAAACGAAACGCATTGAAATAAGTTCCAATAACGATCAAACATTAAAAAATAATATAATAAAAACCTAAAAAATAACGCAAATTCAAAGAATTTGCGGGATTGAAAATTCAAACTAAACATGATTATTAAAACTTTGAATTTTCAATAACAAAAAATGAAAAAATTTACCAGCGACACAATTATAGGTTTGGAAATACACACTGAAATAGACAGCAAAACAAAACTATTCTGCGGCTGCCCTACTAAAGGCAGCGAAGAGCCAAACACAAGAGTTTGTCAAGTTTGCTTGGGACATCCTGGCTCAAAGCCGGTCTTAAACAAAAAAGCTGTTGAATTTGCTTTAAAGCTATGCTTGGCGTTGAATTGTGAAATCTCTCCTGAACTGATTTTCTCAAGAAAATCATATTTCTATCCTGATATGGCAAAGAATTATCAAATATCACAATATGAGATTCCTCTTGGCAAGAGAGGAAAATTAATGCTTAGCGATGGAAAAGAAATTGGAATAACAAGAGTGCATATGGAAGAAGACCCTGCTTCTTTGGTGCATCCTGTTGGAATGAAAGAATCTGCTTATGTTTTGGTGGATTACAACAGAAGCGGCAATCCTCTTGTTGAGATTGTGACAGAGCCGGATTTGGAAAGCCCGGATGAAGCAAGAGATTTTATGAAGCAATTGATTACTGTTTTGAACTACCTTGAAATTTTTGATGTAAATAATGGAATTATAAAAGCAGACGCAAACATATCAATAAAAGAAAGCGACTATACTAGAGTTGAAATAAAAAACATAACTGGATTTAAAGAAATTGAGAGGGCATTGGCTTATGAAGTCAATAGGCAGAAAGAAGAAATAAAAAATAGAAAGCAAATCCATCAGGAAACAAGAGCATGGGATGCTGAAAAAGGCATAACATTTTCTTTAAGAAAAAAAGAGACAGAAGAAGATTATGGCTATATTATTGATACAGACTTGACTGCTGTTGAGATAACTGAAAAATGGGTTAATGAAATAAAAAGACATATGCCAGAATTGGCCCAGGATAAAGTCAAGAAATTTGTTGAAAAGCATAAGATAAGCAAAGAGGATGCTAAAATCCTTGCTGCAGAGAAAGAGCTTGCAGAAATGTTTGAGAAAGTTGCAGAAGAGATAAATCCTGTATTGGCAGCAAAATGGCTCAGAAGGGAGTTATTGAGAGTTTTAAATTATAATAAAAAAGAATTGCATGAAGTTGAGATTGAGGAAAAGCACATGATTGACTTGTTGAAACTAATCGAAAACAAAAAAATAACTGACAATGTCGCATCAAAAATTCTTGAAAAATTAATAGAAAAGCCATTTGATGTAAAAGAATATATTAAGAAAGAAGGATTAGAAGCAGTTTCTGACATTGAAGAATTAGAAAAATATTGCAAGGAAGCAATTGCAGAGAATCCAAAAGCTGTTGAAGATTATAAGAGAGGTGAGGCGAAGGCTCTTAATCATATTGTTGGAAAGGTAATGCAGAAAACAAAAGGAAAAGCGACTCCTAAAGAGGTTAATGAGATAATTTTGAGGATGATTAAATAGATTTCACAACTCCAACTCCAAAATTCTGCTTACTTCTTCCTTAACTCTCTTTTCAAAATCAGGAACAGTTTCGCCTTCCTGTTTTTCTGTAGATAATATTTTCATTAAATTTTTTATCAATTCCTCTTCTTTTTCTAAAGTCAAATTTTCCAACTTAATCTGACCAAGGTGTTCTTTTATCAAAAAAGACTCAATATCTTCAACATTTCTTGCGTCTGTTTTTATCTCCTCAAATTCTTTTGAAGAAACCGCATGGGAGCTTTTCATTACAAAGTAAGCTGATTTGCTGTATAAAAAATCAAAGATTTCCTTGAAGTTTATATCAGACGGCTTGCCATTTGCCAGTATTCCATGAAACCTTAGTAAAACAATTGTGTTATTCAATTCCTTGTTTTTGAAATGATTTAGGATTATGTCTTTTATTTGCTCAGGCGTTTTATTGTCGGACACTATATCTAATTTTCCAACATTATAAATTTGAATTGGTTCCCATCTTAAATTGTCATCTTCAACAATATAGAATCCGCCTCTTTCAAGCTTTTCAAGCTCAGCAAAACTATTTGGAAATAAAGGGCCAGGATAAGCAATTCTTCCATAGCCTTCAATCTGCTTGTCATCAACAATATGAACATGTCCACCAGCATAGTAGTCAAAGCCTTTTGGCAGCAAAGATAATGGCTGAGAAATAATGTTTTCCATCTCTTTTGGCTTCAATTCATCGATTCCGGAATGGAATAAAAATATCTTATATCCATCTTCTTTTTCCAGATTCTCTGTAATTAATTTTTCATAATATAATCTTTCAAGAGTTCCTTTCTTGCCAAGCATTCCGGTTATTTTTGCTCCTGTTTTTTTATCAATTGTAAATTTTAATTTTAATTTTCCATCTTCAACCGAACCTTTAAACACGTTAATAAACAAACCAGCTTCTTCCAAAACATCCAAAATAGTTTTTCCGCTCGGGCTGTAGTCATGAGAACCAGGAACAATATAAACTGGAATTTCTAAATCTTTTAGCTGCTTTAATTTTGCAACAACTGTCTTCAAATTATCCAGTCTCGGAAACGATGTGTTAAAAAAATCACCTGCTATAAGAATAAAGTCTACTTTCTCTGTTACGCACTTGTCGACTGCTTTTATGAAAGCCAACGTGCTTGTATCTTTTAGCTTTGGGTCTCTCCAAGAGCCAATGTGGCAGTCAGCCATATGGGCGAATTTCATAATATTTGGTAATATATTAGGTTTTTTAAAGGTATTCTCTTCAAAACCGCAAACTATATAAGCAACGTGTAAATCCTACCCGTCAATAAAAATAATTAAAAAGGTGGTTAAATGGCAGAAGTAGTATGTAGATGTGGTGTAAAGAGACAGGCAGGATATCTATATTTTGTAAACAAGCACGGCGACTGCGCCAGAGTGCGAATGGCAAGGGCCGGCAAGAAATCAAGCAAGAAGCAGGAAGTCCTGCACAAATGCGGAATCAAAAGAAAAGCTGGCTACCTATACTTTGTCGATAAGAAAGGAAATGTCGCAATGGCAAAGATGAACAGGGGCGGCAGGAAAAGGAAGAGAAGGTAAATTCTATATTTTTTTATTTTTTATTTATTTATTAGCTGTATGAATTAGTAAGACATCAGTATTTGGTTTTATTTGTCTTTCTTTTATTAGCTGCTTTAAACCTTTAAAACATTTGTACATATAGACAGGGTCAAAATACATTCCATGTTGTTGATTAATTCTTTCTATATCAACCAAATCTTCCTCTTCAAATACTCCGTAGCCCTTTCCTCTATGCTCGTGAAGCAATAACGACTCAAAAAGCAGAGTTTTGTCTAATCCAGTCATTTTAGCAAATTTGTTTCCTAATTCTTGAAATCTTTTCCGATAATAATCGGGTAGATTATCATCAATAATTATTCCTAAAACTTTCCAATCTTTTTCAAGAATTCTTCTACCTATTTCTAAGCCAAAATAAATTCCACCTGTGCCCACTGGCAAAACAACATAATCAAATTTATCTCTATGCTCTGCTTCATAATCGGCAATTTCTTTAGTTATATCTATACCACCTGGAATTGTCAATTCACTAGTTGCTCCTGTTGGCACGATTAATGGCTTAGCACCTCTAGACTTGTATTTTGATGCTATTTTCTGTTTAATTTCCTCTAATTTTTCTGGTTCAGGGTTTTTGCCGATGTAATAAATATCTGCTTGTGAATCAATCATTTTTTGATGGGTAGCAGGAATTACTTCAGGCTTTTCATCCTTAATTACTAAAACAGCTTGCAATCCATATCTAGGTGCATAATGGCTTATTGCAGTGCAACAATGCGAATCAATAACTCCATCAACAATCAAATGCATGTATCCTTGCTCTCGTGCTGCTGCAAATAAATATTCTACCTGCCTTATCTTTATGCCAACTCCAATTTCATCATTATTCCTTCCTTCATGCTTTAGAAAGAGATTCACTTTGCCTTCTAATTCTGTCTCTGCTAGATTACTCTCTCTTGTTATTGGAGTTGGAAATGCCCCTATATTGACTCTATCATGCTGCAGCATGATTACCAGCTCTTGGTTTATGAGCCACAAATCCGTAAGCTATATGCCCGACATCCTTTCCTCGATTATAATATTCAAACGCCTGTTTTGCGTTCAATCTGGCAGGAGCGAGAATTTTCTTCAGTTGCTGATCATCATAGCCTTTAATCTCTCCAGGTGCATCAAATCCTGTCTCCTTTTTTATTATGCGGGCTGCTTTGCCATAATCATAAAAATCAAAGGTTATTCCTTCCTTAGCTTCCAAGGCAGCATACTGCTCAAGAAATTGAGGATCGCTTTGCCTTTTGAATCCTGTGATAATTTTTCTGCACTTTAATCCGGCTTTATCAAAGCATTCTTCTATGACATAGTAGGGAATTCTGCCGCCTATCATTGTTATAATAGTTCCATCTTCCTTTAACTTTTCTTTTGCACTCAATAAGAAACCTAATTGGGATAGTAAAGAATACTTTCTTAATGGATCATCTGTTCCACATGCCAATCCTTTATAAGCTGAGGCATCTGTTAATGTAGTTGTAGCAAGAGGTGAATTAATTTCATTAGAGTCAATGGTTACTAAAGGTAGATTGGCATAAATCAAATCTACTTTACCCTCTAGTGAATTACAGTCCCTGCCCGCATAAAAAGTGATATTTTTTCCTCTAAGTCTTTCTTGCAGATTATTTCTAATATTATCTGCTATTTGTGGCAAAATTCCTGGAAGTATATCGGTAACATAAATTTCTCTTAATTCTGGAAAAATGTGAATGGCGACAATTGTTTCAATTCCATTGCCACTTCCAATAAAAGCTGCATTCCGTAGAGTTTGCCTTTTCTGTTCGGAAACCGCCTTTAAGGCTTGCAAACTATAAAACAGCCAGTCATCTTTTGGATTTGGTTCTAATTCAGACATATATTCTGTAACTTGAATTTGTCCTGAATTGTTTATTCCAACGGCTTTCATCAAATCTGTTATACAAATTGTTTTTACCATATAGTAGTGTCATGATTTGGCATATTTATATTTTTGTTGTACTTTTAAAATACGAAAGTTTTAAAAACAACAAAAGAACAGCTCATTGAATGCACGAAGATATTCTTATTAAAGCAGGTTTATCGCAGAGAGAAGTCAAGGTATATACAATGCTCCTTAATCAAGGCGAGATGATGGCCAGCGAACTTTCAAAGAAGGCAGGATTGATAAGAACAAACGTTTATGACGTGCTTAACGACTTGATTAAGAAAGGCGTTGTGGCTTATGTAATACGGAATGACAAAAAATATTTTCATGCCGCAGAGCCTGCCAAACTTATAGATTACTTGGAGAGCCAGAAGAAAGATATTGAAGAGCTAAAAGAGGAAATTGGGGAGATATTACCAGAACTTGAGCCTGTCAAAACAAATGCTGAAAGACCTGTAATAGAAGTGTACGAAGGCAGAGAAGGATTCAAGACAATTCTTGCAATGTCTGTAAGAGAGTCACTCAGGGCAAAAAAAGAAATATTGGGAATTTCTGTTCAGCAGCAAAAATGCAGGGACTTGGGAGGTCCATATCATATAAGGTGGTATAAAGAAAGAGGAAAGTTAAAAATTAAAAGCAGATATTTGATGTCAGCAGAAGAGAAAATAATCCCAGTTAAATACACAAAATTCAAGAAATTGCCACCAGAAGCGAAAAACCCAAATGAAATATTTATTTTTGGAGATGTAACAACGCAATTCTTTTTTGTCGGCAATCTTTTTACAGCCATTGTTATTAAGAATAAAGAAATAACAGACAATTATCGTCATTATTTTGATTTTCTATGGAAATTTATAAAGGAAAAAGAAATAATCTACTAATTTTATTTCAACTCGCTAAACTCAATGACAGACTCTTCACTCTTCAGAGTTTTCTTAACAACATCCTCAAAATAAGGTATGCTTATTGGTGTGACAAATCTTGCAAAATTGCTTGTTATCAAAGCCTCTCCTATATCCAATGAAGCAATTGTCCTGTCATCTTCGCTTAAATCTTGGCTAGCGCTCTCAATTATAGCTTGCCTTTCCGGCTTCATTTCTATGCCCAAAATTATTTTTGTGTTTATATTAGCAAGAATTTCTCTTGGGATTAAAGATGGCAGCTGTGTTATGGCAGTTAAGCCAACTTTAAATTTTCTTCCTTCCCTTGCTATTGTTGAGAATATATTTGGTCCTGTCTCGAGAATTTCTTTTCCTAGGACTCTAGGAGCTTCCTCAAGAACTATAGAGATTACTGGCTTTTGCTCCAGTAAGCCATTCATCTTATAATATTTGTATTTGTTGAATATCTCGTTTGCAATTAAACTGCCAATCAAAAGCTCAACACTGCCGGAAAAATTTGAAGTGTCAATGAGCACTATTTTTCCATCTTCAAGATGCTTGCAAATATCACTTATAGTAGTAAATCCGGAATTTAGCTGGAAAATGCCATTGCAGAAAAGCTGATTGTTTTGGAATTCTAAATCCAGCAAATACAACAATCTTCTCTTAACAACTGCCAATGTGTCTGCTTTGAAAGCATCTTTTATGCTCAAAGTCTTCTCCATAATAACCGATTCTATCCATTTGTCTCCATATTCTTTGTAATACAAATTTAGGCATTGGTTTTGTGCATCGCTAAAATCAACGACACCATCAAAATGGTGCGGCTTTATAACATCAAGATTTATTCTTAAGGTGTTAGTTCCTATAGGCGCATTTTTAGATGTATAATAAACAATGTTTTCTTTGTTTGGATGATCCTTTAATCCAATTTTATTTCTGCCATAATATTCATCGTGAGGATCTAAAACCAATACTCCACAATAATCTTTGCTGATAATATTCCATAAAATATTTGAAACAAGAACAGATTTGCCTCTGCCTGTTGTGCCTGCTATAAGAATGTGATGGGCCAATACTTTTTCTCCATCAAGATATATTGGAACATCGAGCAGCTTTGAGCCAGACCTTAAATTGCCAAAGAACAAAGGATTTTTTGGCTTTGAAAGAAACGATAAATCGTTTTCTGCTAGTTCTCTAACCTCAGAAAAGAATTTTGGCAATGATTTGCTTACAAAAGCATTTTTTCCTTTTATTGTGGCAAGGCTTTTCATAATCGCAATAACATAATTCCTCAAATTAGGATCGAAAAGCTCAAACTCTGTGTTTTCCTCTAGCTTCATGCCTGAAATCAATTCGAGATTTTGCTGTGAGATCTGGCTTCCATAAATTAAGTCATAAACTTGTAGCAAAATTTTTCCTTCAGTTGAGTCTGATACAAGCAATTCTCCAAGTTCTATAGGCTGGTTAGATTTCTGTCTTGCAATTATCCTTCCAAACTCTCCAGAAATAACTTGCCCTTTAACTAACACTATACCACCCAAAAGTAAGAATTATAAATTGATATATAAAAGTTGTTATAAAATCATTCAGACTTTCGGCAAAATCCCTTTTTTCTTGACAAACCAGTAAACAATCAGAACAGCAACAACTGTTGATAAAACAATCACCCATACAATTGTATGCCATTCCACATGCTCTGCAATTGGCGCAACTCCAAAGATAGTTGCAATTGTATTTGGAACCAGAACAGCAGTTCCAAGGACAGTAAGCCATAAGACAACTGCAGCAAGCCTGTTGTTAAGCATCTGCAATTGATTATTGTAAATGCTCTGCAAAACCTCCAAGCCGGATGCCAAAACAGTTGACATCTGCTCGCTTATTGATATTTGTCTAGTCAAGTCAGTGCTTAGCATTCCAACTTTCTGCAATATTATAGGGTCATCTGTTATCAGCTCTGCATCGCCATATCTTAAATAATGGACGACATCAAGAGAAGCCCACAATGCTTCTAGATAAGAAATCAAGGCATGCTTCATTTTGTAGATGTCCTTTCCCAATTCTTCCCTGAACTTAGTTGTTTCAATAAGGTATTTGCTAATTTCTTCTCCTTGCTCTTGTATAGATCTTATTCCATCAAAATTCCTTTCATTGTTTTCGTCTAGGATTCTTACAAGAACTAAGGAAATCTTGTCAACATCGTCCAAATTTTTTGGGACTTTCTTGAAGAAAGTGACAGCATACCTTGCAAATTTTACAAGCCTTGTGACATGCTCGCCATGGATTGTCACAACAATGTTGCTTTTTATCAAGATCATCAGTTTGTTGATTTCAACTTCTAACTCTGTTACTCGAACAGCAGGAAGCAGCAAGCCAAGCTCTGTTGTATGGTCGTCATAGCCGGAAAATCTTTGTGATGCAAGCTCCTGGATTATTGAAGGCTTGAAACCAAGGATTGAGGCAACTTTCATGCCTTCCTCTTTTAAGTCGCTTACCTGAACATTTATCCATGCAAAATCTGCTTCCTTTAATGTCGGCAAAAACTCATGCACATCGCCTTCTAATTTCAAAGTGCTGCCATTCTTCAGCATAGCAACGCAGAAAGTAGGGCTTGTGTTGTTGTTAAGTGGTAATTTTTGTGTAGATTCTACTTTTGCTTCTGATTGTGGTTCTTTCATCTTGTCTCCACTTTTATTATCTGCTCTATCTCCTCTTTTGACACTGCGCATCCGTTCAGCTTTACTCCCCATAAAACACTTTCCAATAGATTTTTTCTTGCATCTGGTATATTTGTTATATAGTTGTCTAAAATTTTATGCTCATAAGCAATTGCAACTAGCTCCACAGAGCGTATAGCTTTAATGTCTTTAACTTTATTTCTAAACTCTTTTAAATTACTTTCGTTTATTCCTACTGATGTGTGCAAGGTTTTTCTCATGATTTCAAGAAGCGTTTTGGGATTTTCTATCAAAAGCCTTGTTGTCTTTTCGTCAAGAACAACTGCATCTGCTTTGACATCTAAAGCAGCTGCTATTACTGACATTTCTGCGAAATGAACAATTTTCATATCATGGTTAAAGGCATTGAATATATTGTTTGCAATTCCAAATATTTTTGGAGTTTCTGCTCTTATGAATTCCGTGTCTAATATTTCTAGTGTGCCCTGCTCTATCAGCTTTTCAACCTGTATAGCCTCAAACTTGAATTTTTTTATCTCAAATGGCCTGTCAACAAGCTCTTTCTTTACGCTTTCTGTCAGGTAGAATTTTCCATTAAATTCTTTTTTTAAAGGCTCAAGAATAAACAAAAGGTTGTTTGTTGCCAAGCTGATTATCGGGCCTGCATCAAAAACTAATGATTTCATGAGAACAAGCTCCTTGTGAATTTTAATCTTTTGGCTATATTTACTGTTTCACTGAGCTGGTCTATCAAAGTTGTTTGTCCAAGATAGTGCATCAATTCCCATCTCGATATGCCTAAAACTTCTGAAGCCCTTGCTGCTGAAATTCCATGCTCGCATAATTTGCAGCCTTTTTTTATTTGTGCCTGATTTATGACTTCGTGAATGTAGAGTTTTAGCTTTGCATCAATGCTTCTGATAAAATCAAAAAGATTTCTTATTGACTTCCTGAACAAGTCATCATTATTATTTTTTAAACTGATTAGCGCAGAGTTCAACATGCTTGTTATTTTTCCATAGTCAATTTCCTTTTCTCTTCTTTCTATTATTTTTGACAGAGAATAGATTAAGATTGCAATAGAAATTGAATCTTCATCCTGAAAGACGCTTGCATTGTGGATTACATGATTGCTTAATTGTTTTATTTCCAGAGTATCTCCTTCTTCCTTAGTCTTTAGAATTTCAACAAGGTTTGTCAGTACAGCCAAAATGTCTCTTTTGATTTGCTCATGCATTGCAGAAAATTTGGATTAATGATTTATATAAAGGTTTCTTTTTTTAATTTTTATTTTTTATTATATTTTTATTATTGAACTATTCGTTAATGTTCGTGCGCCTATCATCGAAAATTGAAAATTTTCGAGTGTGCTCGGAAATTTTTACAATATTAAATAAATAATAGAAATTTCCGACATGTAAAGCGCAAGAAGATAGATATGGTATAAAGTGCATAGCAAACTAAAAAATTTGAATACATTCAATCTGTTCGCTTCGCTCACATAAAATAGTGCTCGGCGTTGCTGTTTTGCCATATCGCAACGCCTCGCCTATACATATCATTATTTCAATTAAACTCTATGCCGAGAATTTTTCCTACATTCTTTTTTTCTTCTTCACTGCCTTGCACCAATAATTTTCCATTCTTGTAGAGTATCACGGTGCAAGGGCCTTTCATTATTGCCAATTCATGCTCTGATTTTGGCTGCTCAAAATGAAAGCCAAAATCTTCGAGCTTTTTCAAGTCTTCTATTGCATGGCTTTTGTATTTTTGCTCTTGTTTCAGGAATTGTGTAAAATCTGTCAAGCTTTTCTGGAATTTCTTGTTCATCAAATCCTGATAAGGAAACCAGCTTTTCCTGAATAATTCTGGATAGTTCTCAAAGTTATTTTTTAAGAATTCTACTGTTTTTGGATCTGTTAGATAGCCTGAGCCGAAATCTATGCCTATTTGCTTTTTTAGAAGTTCTATTTCTGTGTCTCTTGTCACTTTAGCCAAAATGGAGGCAGCAGATACAACTGGATGATTGACATCTGCTTTGTGCTCCAGAAGCAAATCAATTTTTTTGTTTTTTAATAATTTCTTAAGATAAACCTTATAAGAATTAATGTTGTTGCTTGGGCAATCAATGATTACTTTGTCTGGCTCAAATTCGTTAAGAATTTCTGCTGATTTCTTGGCTTCAAGTTTGTTTAAATTCAAGCCATCATGGCCATGGACTGCCTTGTCGATTTCTTGGGGCTGTGTTATAATAATCTTATATTTATCTGATATTTTTAGTATTTTTTTATATAAGTATTCTCTTTCCTTTCTAGTCAAAAGCTTGGAGTCTTTTACCTTTATTTTCCTTAATTGCGCCTCTTGCTTTTCTTCTATCAGGAAGCCGCATAATACTAAAGGACCGATGATAGGACCTTACGGCGAAATCTGAAAAATCAGAATTCTCTGCCAGCTTCATCAATCCCGCAAACTAAAGTCATAAAACAATCACCTTTTTATTTGTTTGACTCTTTGCCGTTTTTATTGTAATTTATTGATGAATCATGCATTAATTTATTAAATTTGGCTTTTATTTCTGGAATTGCCTTCTTTGAAAAATCTAAGGCTTCTTTGCATTTCTGCAATGATATTTTTTCTGCTTTGTAAACTGAGTTATTCCTAAGCACCCTATAGTTATCCATTATGGCTATCTTTTCTTCTTCCATAAATTTGTGCTCTTTTAGAAAAGATACTAACGCTTCGTGAGAATAAGGCTTGAATCCTTTGAATTCCATCAGTGATTGGGACGCTTCCCTAAGCGCCTCATATATATCCTCAAACACAATTGAGGAGTTTTCCTCGTCTATTTTTTCTTTTTTGACCCTTTTCAGCCTTATTTCTGCCTTTTCGAGCAATGATTTTGCCATGCTAGGGTTAGGTATAGATTTTCTAACCAAATTACCGCTTATGTAATACTGAAATGATTTTATCATTTTATCATCTCAACAAATCCTTCCAAAACTATTCCGTTTGCAAGGGAATTGATAAATTCCCTAGATGTGTTTTTCATGTCAATTAAGTGCAAATTTACTTTTCTTGCCAGCTTAGTTTCAAATTTCTTAAAATCCGGCACATCTTTTTTGCTGGATATAATGGCTAAGTCTATATCACTTTTTTCTGAATCTGTACCATTTGAATAGCTGCCAAACAGGATAATTGCATTTGGCAATTCATAATAGCTTTTTATAAAATCTACTAAGCCTGAATCATACAATGAATGGATATTGTACAATCTTTTCATAAGCAAGAATCTGCCGTCAAAATTCGGCTTTATCTCTTCCAAATTCTTTGTTTTCTTTGAATTCAGCAATTTTTCATGCTTCAAGCGCTTAACTATCTTGATTATGCCAGTACTTGACAGCCCTGTCAATCTTGCAAGCTCCCTTAAATGAAACGACCGGTAGGGATACTTGAAAAACAATTCCATGACCTTAAGATTGTTATCTTTTGTTATCATTTGTAAACTATAGTTATCAACTGGTATTTAAAGTTATCGGTTTTTAATTCTATGTAGTAGAAAGAAAGTAATAGCGGAGGCTGGACTTCCACAATAAGTTTTGAACCAGCGACCTTTACCGCTTAGCTTTTGGCTAAAATGGGTGTCTAAGGCAGATGAGCCATATGAGCCTTCCGCGATTACTCCGCAAAAAGCAATCTCATCGGGCATTCAAGCACTATACAGTGTCTCCTGACTGCCCTACTCCGCTATACTAATAAGAATAAAACTCGCTTTATAAAAGTTGCTGAAAAATAAAGAAAATCAATATTCCAACTTCTCCATTATCTCTTCTTTAGTTATTTGTTTTATTTCTCCTGTCCTCAAATTCACCAATGCTAAGCCGCCGATAGAGATTCTTTTCAAATAAACTACCTTATTTCCTATTGACTCAAACATCTTTCGTATCTGCCTTTTCTTGCCTTCTGTTATTGAGATATAGACTTCATTTTCCTTTACTTTCTTTATTTTGCATTTTGTTGTCTTGTATTTTAAATCATCAATTTCAATTATAACTCCTTTTTCCAATAATCTTATGTTTTCATTGGCAACAGGCTTTTCAAGAACAGCATAATATTTTTTCACAATTTCATTTTCTGGATTCATTATAAAGTCTGATAATTTTCCATCATTTGTTATGAGCATCAATCCTTCAGTGGCTTTATCTAATCTGCCTACTGCAAATAATGATTTGATATGCTCTTTTGGCAGATTTAATTTATTTAATAAATCATATATTGTCTTTTCTCCCTCTACTTTTTGGGATAAATATCCTGCAGGCTTGTTGATTAGGAAATAAAGCAGAGGAACTTTCTTTATTTTTTCATTATTTAACTTAACCAATGATTTTTTCGGATTAAAGAAATAATTTGGACTAGTAATGATTTCATTATTTATTGTGGCTTTTCCGTCTCTTATAGCTTTCTCAGCATCAAAAACTTTGTCAAATTTCCCCGACTTCATCAGGAACTGCTTTAAAGAGATTTTTTGGGACATTATAAGAATTATCTCTTCTCTATTATTTGAATATTTCCATTCAAATCTATGAAAGTGACATTGTCTCCTTCATTTAATTCATTGAACAACTCTGAGGAAACATTCGCATCGAATGTTTCATAGCTAACCATATCCATAATCTGCACTTTGTTGTTTGTTTTTGCAATAACTTGCCCTAATTTCCTTATAATTTCAATTATTTCAACTTTATCTGTATGCTGGAAATTAGCGCTTCTTTCACCTTTTTCATTTAAACCTTGAAAGAAAATCTTT
>Ga0213870_1000682_pt1 | contig 15804 bp, 16 predicted proteins | sample WICALVC2017_Meta_FD_160119 | JGI IMG/M metagenome (GOLD analysis project Ga0213870, IMG submission 160119) | Freshwater microbial communities from subterranean cave lake in Wind Cave National Park, South Dakota, United States - WICALVC2017 | ecosystem: Environmental > Aquatic > Deep subsurface >... | reverse complement strand
TCAAGATTGATTCCAAATTCTTGAATCATGAATCATGTATCATGAATCTAAAATTTCTACTTAATACGTATTATCTTAATACTCTTAACACCTCGAGGTGTTTTAACATCGATGACATCACCAATTTTATGACCTAAGAGAGCAATGCCGATTGGACTTTGATTAGAAATTTCACCCTGGGCAGGATTACTATCTTGTGACCCAACTATCCTAAAAACTTCTTTCTTGCCGTCAATAGTAACATCAACGGTGGCACCAATTCTAACAGAACTAGTACTAATGGGTGCTGTGATAAGAATGGCGTTCTTTATAATGCCCTCTAATTCATTGATTTTTCTTTCATTTCTTTCTTGGTCCTCCCGAGCAGTAGTATATTCAGAATTTTCCGCCAAATCGCCCAATTTTTTAGCCTCGTCTAAACGACGAGCGATTTCTTTCCGCCCATCAAGTTCTAAACTCCTTAACTTAAACTTTAATTCATCTAATTTTTCTGTTGAAATGTAATTCATAATTTTAGCTCCTAGGTGCTGGCTCCTAGCATCTAGCTTGTTAATTTTCAATTTATAATTTTTAATCTTTGATCTTTGATTTATTTTTGATTTTCATTATTGCTAGGTGCTAGCGGCTAGGTGCTATTAGCTGTTTCTCCAAATTATACCATTCTAGAAAATCTCTAGCCACAGGGGCAGTTGTTGTTCCGCCACCGAAACCGCCTTCAATTAACATTCCTAGAACGATTTCTGGATTATCATAGGGCGCAAAACTAATGACCCATGATCTATTTATTCCACCTAAATCAGCCGTTCCTGTCTTAGCCCCAACAGCAAAAGTTAAGCTATTTAAAACTCTCCCTGTGCCATATTGGACCACGTCTTTCATCCCCTCTTTTATAAACCCGAGATTACTTTTATCTATCGGAATTGTATTCACCACTACTGGGTCAAAACTTTTAATAGCATTAAAACTACCGTCAACTATCTTATCCACCAAGAAAGGTTTAAATATCTTACCACCATTTACAAGAGAAGCAATAGCCATAGTCATTTGAAGTGGTGTTGTTGTTAGATAGGCCTGTCCAGTTGCAAAATTATAGGTATCGCCAGTAAACCATTTTTCTTTAAAAACTTTTTCTTTCCAAGCAGGACTTGGAACAATTCCTCCTTTTTCACCAGGTAAATCAATCTTAGATAATTTACCTAGATTAAAACTAGCAAGATAACGATCAATAGAATCAACCCCTAAGCCCTTAAAATCTTTATAACCACCTCCGACGGTAAAGAAAAAAATATTCGAAGATACCGCTAAAGCTTTTCTTAAATTAACAATTCCATGATCCGCCCAGTCCTTAAATCGATAAGTAACTGATGAATCGAAGCGGCTAACTATTTTAATATCCTCCGAAGAATTAATCTTTGTATCTTTCGTAATAATTCCCTCTTGTAAACCAGCGGCCGCAATTAATGGTTTAATCGTCGATCCGGGAAAATATTCCCCACTAATAGCCCGATTAAAAAGCGGATTTTTCTTATCAGAAAAAACTTTTAACATTGATTTTTGTTCGTTCTCTCTATCACCGTCATTATCTAAATTAACACTCTTAGTATTAAAATTAGTAAAAATATTATTGTCATAGTCTGGTACACTGACTAAAGACAAAACTCGACCAGTTGAGGCCTCGATCAACACAGCTGAAGCACCATAAATACCACTTTCTTTAATCTTCTCAGAGAGAAGTTCATATAATTTCTCTTGGGCATCAGCATCAATATTTAAGATTAAATTATTTCCGGAAGCAGGCTGGACAGTAATCTTTTCCCTCTTAAAAGAGGTCGAGGCATCAACTTCAATGACTCGCTTTCCATTAACACCGCGAAGTTCTTTGTTATAAAATGACTCTAAACCACTTTTACCAATGTAATCATTAAGATAAGAATCTTTGTCTCGTTCCCTGTCTTCTTTAGAAATTCTGCCTATATAACCAAGAATATGGGCTAAACCAGCCCCTTCCATATATCGCCTTCTTGAACTTAGATCAACTTTTATCCCATCAAAACCAGTCAGTTTATCTTTTAAAAGCAGAATTTTTTCTGGATCGGCGCTGGAAGCCAACAGAACTGGATTAGAACTACCGTAATCGATATTATCCAGAATTTCATCAATCTTTTGGCCAACAATAACATCACCATTAGCGATTAATTCACTAAGGTCATTTGTTAGGTTTTGATTAAATTCTCTTGGAGCTATTAAAATATCAAGGGTTGGTTCATTAAAAACAAGTTGTTTTTTATTTTTATCGTAAACGGTCCCACGAACAGCTTTAACCTGATAAACCCTCGAAGCGTTTGACAAAGCCTTCTCTCTATTTTTATTATTAGGCGAAAAATTGAGATTGTAAATTTTAAAAGAGAGAATCAAGAATATAACAAAAAAAAGAATAACCAAGGATTTCATGGTCAGCGAAGGAAATTCAAATTCAATTTTAAAACTAGAAAGTGAGTCATTGCGATTTTCTATTTCCGAATCCAGAAATAAATCCTCTGGCTCAATATCGTATTTTAAAATTTTTCTAACTTTTTTATATTTATCTGACATAAATAGGGTTTAGGGTTTAGGGTTTAGGGTTTAAAATCTTCTATAACCTATACCCTTTTCCTTATACCATATGATCATTCCGTAAAGTAAAACTAGTAAAATCGAATGCGTGATACTCAAATTTAATAAATTTTTTAAATAAGATTTATTAAGTACAATATTAAAATCGGAAAAACCTAGGAAAAAATAGATTTTGGTTAAACATACAACTAATACCTGATAAACAACTAAGGCGAAAAAGCTCAAAGGAATAATACTTAATAAATTAACCGCCATAAGATTTCTAATGATTAGAATGACAAAAAGAGTAATTAATAAGTAGGTAATGACGAAAGTATTAATTGGTAAAATTGAATTTAATCCCGAAAAAATTCCAAGAATTATCGCCAATGGAATACTTTTCTTATAATCAGGATGAAGGAAGGCAAAGATCAAGAGAAATAATAAATTAAAATCAAACCATTGATAGCTAAAAAACTGATAATTAAGCGTCAAAATATTAAATAAGAGAATGATAAGGATAGAAAATATGAGCAATAGTTTCATGTTAATACATTATTCTAGTTAATTATTTAGAATTTAGAATCAAAAATTCAATCTTCTGGAGTTGAACTTCCATCGGAAGTTCAACTCCACGAAATTAATTTCGTTACTTTTTGATAACAAAAACTGAATAATTGTTTTTAAAATCAGTGGAAAAATAGCCATAAGCCGAATTGAAAATATCACCTTCCACTATTTTATATATTTCTCCTAAAATCAACCCGTCAATTTGACTATTACCAGTAGTTAGGACTATCTCTCCGACCTCCACTTTGACACTTTTTTCTATTAGATCAACTGTGAAGGAATTGCTATTACCATACTCAACTAGAGCTGATATGCCACTATTAAGTAACCTAACGGAAATTGGCGAACTAAAATTATAAACTAAATCAAGAATTGAAGAATCTTTATAGGCTTTAACCACCTTCCCGATTAAAAAATTATGACTATCGATCACCGATGACCCCTCTGTTATCCCGACCTCACTCCCTCTATTTAACATCAAATACGATGGTGAAAGCAAAGAATCGTGTCCGACAATCTTAACTTCAATCAATTCATAATTTTTAGCGGATCCCGTTTTTTTTATTCCCTCAATAGACTCAAGCTCTTTAATTTTTAATTTCAAACTAACAATCTCACTTACTAAACTTGAATTATTTTTTTCAAGTATTCTATTATCTTCCTTAAATTTATAAAAATTAAAAGAACCCTCGAAAATATCTGAAAACTTCATTCCCAGTCCAGACAAAAATTCTTTTATTTGGACTACCCTAGTTGAATAAAAATCCTTTATAAAAAAATTTAATTTGTATACATCAAGAACGAATAAAGCAACAATGATGATGATAGTAATTAAAAAGGTTTTTTTCATGATCAAATTAGTAAGTAAAAAGAGTAAAGATAAAGTAGAAGTAATAAATCCAGGACATACACATTTGGATACATTTCGAGGCGGAACCAAGCAACTAGCGAGTTGTACTATCAAGTACTACGAGCGAAGGAGCGCAGGTTTCAACGAAAAAATGCGCCGAATGTGTTAGTCCTATTATCTAATAGTAATCAAAACATCTTTTAAGGAATCTAAATCCTCTAAAATAATTCCAGTTCCGCGGACAACAGCTGTTAATGGATCTTCAGTCACTCGAGTCATTATTTTTGTTTCTTGGGTGACCAAGCGATCGAGTCCTCTTAATAAACTACCTCCACCAGCTAAAACAATGCCATCGGTCATGATATCAGAAATCAATTCTGGTGGCGTCTCTTCAATGGTCTGTTTAACTAGATCAATGATCACCCTAACTGAATGCTTCATGGCCTCACGGATTTCGGTATCATTAACAATGATTTCTTTAGGTAAACCAGTGACCAGATCACGACCACGCATCCCAATTTTCAAAATTTCTTTTAAGGGAGTAGCTGAACCGATACTAATTTTAACCTCTTCAGCGGTTCTTGGTCCCAATAAAAGGTTATGTTTATCTTGAGCCCAACGAATAATATCTTCATTCATTCTTTCGCCAGCCACCTTAATACTCCGAGAGACAACAATACCACCTAATGACAAAACGGCCACATCAGTGGTTCCACCTCCAATATCAACAATCATCGATCCTTTGGCTTCTTGAATGGCTAATCTCGCGCCCACAGCCGCCGCCACTGGTTCTTCCACCAGATAAACCTCCCGAGCCCCAGCGTTATAAGTCGCATCCTCAACCGCCTTCTTTTCCACTTCAGTAATCATCGAAGGAATCCCGACCACCACTCGAGGCCGAGGAATCGAAAAAGAGCCCTTATGGACTTTATTAATAAAATATTTAAGCATACTTTCCGTAATTTCAAAGTCAGAGATCACCCCCTGAACAAGAGGTTTAATGGCTACAATATGAGAAGGTGTTCGACCAACCATCTTTTTGGCTTCAATCCCAACCGAGAGAATCTGACCACTTTTTTTATTGATCGCCACCACAGAAGGTTCGGAAATGACAATCCCCTGTCCTTTGACATAGACTAAAGTGCTGGTCGTTCCTAAATCAATACCAATATCTTTTGAAAATAAACCGAGTATTTTGTTGAACATTTTACTATAGTATATGAATCCCGTTTTTTGTCCATCTAGGGTATGACTGGTTTTTTAGGTTATATACCTCCATCGTCATTGCGAGCCGATTTGTCCTGAGCTTGTCGAATGGAGTGAAACGAGGTGTGGCAATCTAAAACATAGACATAGAACGTAAATTAAAATAATCAAATAATTTTTAATGTCCAATTTTGAATTTCGAATAAATGTTAAAATGATTAAGACTAGAAACAATCATAATTTAGGAAAAGAAAAAACTACTTTTAATCGAGTTTTATCATTGAACTAGATTTAAAAATTCAATCATTCGAAATTGATTCAAAATTAAAAATTCGAAATTCAGAATTAAGTTAAGCCCAAAAATTAACTAAGCCCCAGATAACTTGAGATAATTCCCTTGGAAAATTTTTTAAATTTACCAAGACTAATTTTAAGATCAACAAGACTAATTTTCCCAATTCTAATTCTAGTTAATGAAACAACGTTGTAACCAAAAGTCTCGCACATTTTTCTAATTTGGCGATTCTTGCCCTCAATAAGAGTAATCGAAAAAGTCTTATCAGATATTTTCTTAACTATAGCTGGTAAAGTTTTATATCCGTCCATCATAACTCCTGACCGTAGATTCTCTAAGAACTTTTCAGTCAAAGTTTTATCAGCCCCAACGACATATTCTTTTTCTATTTTATTTTCCGCTTTTAAAATTTTATTGACGATTTCGCCATCATTAGTCAAAATCATCAAACCAGAAGAAGCCACGTCTAATCGCCCGACGGGATAAACTCTTTCCGGGTAATTAATTGATTCAATGATATTATTCTTGGCTAAGGAATCGGTCGTGGAAATCACTCCCACTGGTTTATAAAAAGCCAAATAAGTCTTGGGATCATTTGATTCGACAATCAACTGACCCTTCACAAAGACTTTGTCGTCTTTTTCAACCTGATCTCCTAGAACAGCGATCCGTTTATTAATCTTAACCTCCTTATTTTGAACCAAGCGATCCCCTTCTCTTCGAGAACAATAATTTACGAATGTTAAATATTTGTTGATACGCATAAGATTATGCTTGTTAGGTTTTTAGAAATTGTAATGGTATGTGTCCTTAGGGTAGGGCTAGCAGGTACCCATTTTTTAGAGTTATTGTGTCTGAGTAATATTTTGAAAAGCTATGTTTGGGAATCTAATTTCACGGCGTCTGACCCCCATTAATGGGGTCAGACGCCAGAATATTGATTTGATATTTTCAACCTATTATTTTGGATTAATGGACATGTTTCTTAATAATTTTCAACCAGTTTGACGTCTTTGAAAATTATTAAGAAATAGGTCTAATTTATTATTTTATGGCACGTCGCAATCTTTGGTAGAATCCTTCTCTAGAACCAACCCAAATAACATCAACTCTTTTCTTCTCGATTACAATACGATATGCAATTCGATAATGCACATTATCTACTTTAAAGTGAAATGAATAACATTCATCTAGTGGTTTTTGTAAACGCTCAGCATCATAAGGATTTCGTGAAATAATTTCTTAAGCCAAACGAATAATTGCCTTACGAACTAAAAGGGGAAGTTTTTTAGCAGATTTCCTGGCAGGATTGGTAATAAATATCGAGAACTCCATATAGAAAAATTAGAGAATACTTTCTATTGGCATAACTTTGCCTTTCTTTGATTCATTAATACTTTGTTCTAAAGTCTTCATATCTTTAACACTAGACAGAATCTCAAAAGTTTCAAGCTCACTTTCTGATAAACCACGAACCACCTCAAACGCCTTAAGAGTGTTTGAAATATTTTTTTTATTTAAATAAGTTTGTAACAAAAAGGTAGACATATATGCATATTAATACTTAAGCTACCAAAAAGCAAGTTTTTTGAGATTAATCTAAAATTTAGAACACTAGTCCCCTCACATCTTTGATGGTGATAACAATGATTAACGCAATGAGTAAGAAAAAACTAACTGAATGGATAGCGCCTTCGATTTTTTGATTAATCGGCTTACCTTTTACTTTTTCGATCATTAAAAATAAAAATCGGCCTCCGTCTAAAGCAGGAATTGGTAAAATATTCATAATCCCCAAATTTAATGATAATAAAGCAACAAAGAAAATAAAATAATCTATCCCTAACTTATAGAATTTAGTCGTTAGGGTGGCGATTCCCACTGGCCCAGTTAAACCCTCGGTTACTTTTCCAGCAGTCACCAAATCAGCAATCAAACCATAGAAAGATTTAAGAATAGCCCAACTTAAATAAACCGTTATTTCCAAACCCTTAACTGGAGCTAAATAAGATGGAACTGGATGAATAATTTCTGTCAAAGCAACACCCAACGAACCTTCACCAATCGGCGGATTTAGTCTTGGTATTATTTTCTTTTCCAAAAACTGATTATCTCGTTGAATAAAGAGAGTAATTTCTTGCCCTTTTAAATCAGCGATATTTTTTTGAAAACTCTTAATATCTGTAGACAGAAATTCTGATTCTCCGGACTTTATTTTTGTTACCACATCATCAATTCTAAAATCAAGAACCTTAGCCGGTGAACTTTCACTAAACTCACTAATCTTAATATCTCTTTCTAGAATCCAACTAGGAATAGCCTCCGCTACACTTCCTGGAATTCCCATAAAAACTAAGGCCGAAAATAAAACAGCCGCTAAAAGCCAGTTCATTAATGGTCCGGCAATAATAATCTGAGATCTTTGCCAAATTGTTTTAGAAGCAAAGGAAACAGTTGAGTCCTTACTCTCTAATGATGAATTCATCTCTAGGGGATTTCCCGAGCCAGCTCCATCCTCACCAAAAAGTTTAACAAAGCCACCCAAAGGAATCAGATTAAGAGAATAAAAAGTCTCCCCTTTTTTAATTCCAAAAAGACGGGGTGGAAAACCAAAACCAAACTCTTCCACCTTAACCCCATTTCTTTTGGCCAAGACAAAATGCCCCAACTCGTGGACAAAAACTAAAAGACTTAAAATTATAATGAATAAGATAATGGTCATACTTAAGATTTAAGATTTAAGATTTTGAAATCGTTCTTAAATCGTAAATTTTAGACTTTCATGATTTCGAGTTCTTTTTTTGAGACTAACCCATCGATCTTCGTATTAGCCAGATCGACTGTCTCTTGGATCTTCTTTTTACCACTAAAAATGATGTCCTTAGAAATAGTTTTTTCAATTCCCTTAAGAGCTTTTAGAGCATCGTCTCTGTCTTTTCTAAAACTAATCCGAACTAGTTCGGCTTTATTTTTTAGAAATCTGACTAATTCCACTCTTTTTTCTTCAGTCAAGGGTTGAATCACTAATTTAACAACACCCCCCTCAACTGACGGATTGCCACCTAAGGCAGAATTAGAAATGGCTTTGGAAATGAAATCCACATGCGTTGTATCCCAAGGAGAAATCAAAATAGTATTAGGTGGCAAAACAGAAATTGAAGCTATCTGCTTAATAGTGAATTTCTGGTTATTACAATCAACTACAATATTCTCAATTGACTGGGAACTGATTCTACTTGAACGAAGTGACTGAATATCATTAGTAAAATGATTAAGATGATTATCTAATTGAGTCTTTATTTTTTTGATGATTTCATCCATAATATTGTAACTATTAACGATTAGCAATTTTTACTAATTTTAATTTCCATTTCCATTTCCATTTCTACCGGGTCAGTCTATGTAATGAAGAGGAAATTAGTGTCTGATATGGCATGCCTTGTTGTACAGCCATCTCCTTTAATTTTATCAAGTCAATTTCTGAAATTCTGATGGATATGGTTTTATTTTTCGCAGATGTTTCTTTTGCTAGGGTTGAATAATAGGCAATGGTTCCTTTTTTATCTTTCATAGATCTAAATTCACCAGCTTCAACTGACTTTAAAATGTCTCTTTCTTCTTTGTTAAGTAAGGTATTTTTTTTCATATTAATTATAAATATTTTTTAGTAAATTTCCTACTGGGTATAATAGTCTTTAAAAAAATCCCATCCTCATTCTCAACAAAAGGTACCAAATAAATATAGTTATTAATTTCCAGAACAAATATTTTCTGATGAGGATATAATAGACTGTCTAAAGTATCTTTTATGTCTTTATTTTCAATTTTTACCAAACATATCTCAAAAGATACTCCCCGTTCTTTTATCAGTTTCTTATTTTTTTCAGAGTTCCAGTTAATATATTTCATATACACTGCAAACGGATATTTATATACATTGTATGTACAAGGAGATTAAATGTCAATCTAACCTAATGATAAGTTCATGTCTGTACCCTATTCCGCTGTTCCCAAATAAATTTCTTTAGGAGAATTTGGGTTGACCTTAATGACTTGGACATTGAAGGCTGTTGGTAATTTTTCGACTGACCAATAGAGACCACCGTCAACCGATTTATAAATAAATGAACCGGCCCCCACATAGATTATTTTACCATCAATCGGGCTAATCTCAATAGCTCTAATCGGTAGAGAATTAACCGGCATTAGACCGTTAACTAGGTCAAACCGCAAACCACCATCTTTAGAGCGTAACAAACCATAACTAGTACCTAAGTAAACAATATTAGAATTTAAACGATCAACAGTGATAGAAATAATATTACTAGCATTGCCATCTAATTTACTTAGTCTTTTATTTAATTCGAAAAATGTTTGTCCACGATCATCAGTCTTAAACAATCCCCTGCCTGTTCCAACGTAAAAACTGCTCGTCTTACTTGGTAAAAGGATAACATTAATGACCGAATCAAACCAACGCAAAACTCTCCAAGAGTCACCGTAATTATTACTCTCAAAAAGACCACCATTAGAAGTTCCGAAATAGATGAGATTGGGATTCATAGAATCCAAAGTTAAAGACGTTACTTCTTGACCAGGTAGAGTGGTAGTATAAATGACCTCAAAAGACTGACCGCTATTCTTAGATCTTAAAATCATTCCGTAATTTTTCTGAAAAACTGATAAATAGATATTATTATGATCTTTAGGATCAATCAAAACTTTATTAATATTGGCTTTTTGATCCAAAACTTTTGTCGAATCAATGACAGGCACCCAACTCTCCCCAGAGTCAGACGCCACCACTAGACCAGACCCTTTAGTCCCTAAATAAATGATCTTGGAATTCTGACTATCAATAGCAATATCAAGGATCTCTTTTTTAAAAGCCGTATTAGTATTAGTGATCTCGGTAGTCATTCTAGAATCTTTATCAATAGCCACACCGATCGTGGCTGTCTGACGATTCTGTTGACCCTGACGAGTCTTTTTAGTCTGAACTACCACATTGGTATTAGCTTTTAAATCCCAATGAGAACCGCTATCAGAAGACTTAAAAACACCGGCTTTTTTACCACCACCGCCACCACCAGAATTACTTGGAAAACTATTAAAAAGCGTCGGCACACCAACAAACAAAATCATAAAAACCAAAAACACTGTAAAAACGATGAATAATAGTTTCATGTGAATTAGCTACTAGCTCCTAGCATCTAGCTACTAGCTAAATAAATTAGAAGACTAGAAGTATAAGATGATTTCCATCTCAATTTTATAAACTTGATGGATTTTCAACACCCTCCCGTAAGCAACCTTGCGGGAACCCTTTGACAGGCTCAGGGTAACCCAACCCGAAATGAGACTATCGAACCTGTTTAAAGCCATTTACCTATCTCCTACTATTTTTATTATGCACGAATAGCAAATCTTGTCAATAGGTTGTTCCTACCTTCTATCAATGGCACTTGTCATTCCCACGTAGGTGGGAATCCAGGATTAAAGCTGGTTAATCGGATTTCTGAATTCCACTTCAACCTGGAATGACGGGGGGTGCGAGAGGTTACCTAAGGAATAAGTGTTACTATCCCTCCTACTCAATCGCCAACTGCTCCAATAATAATTTCTTATTTAAATTATAGCGACTATCTAATTCTTTTAAAACTAGGATTTGCTTTAGGGACTTAGCTACTTCCTTGTACTTAGAATTCAGGTTTTGAAGATGGCCAAACCTCCCTCCTCCGCTTAAAGCTACGGAAGGACAGAGCGTTTCACTCGGTTCACAATGACGCAGTTTTTCTTTTAAACTATTCGGAATTCTCGCTTGACCAGTTAAATCACTGACCATGTAGTCAGTTAAAATTTTGAGCCAACTTTCCAAAAAGACGTCAGTCTTCCCATCGTTTTTTAAATAATCATCAATACAGACTAATTTACCTTTCATTGATAATTTCATCATAGCAACAAATTTATTAAAAAAATTAATTGAGGATTGTAATCTTTCTGGGCTAGAGATTAAATCAATTAACTTCCCCGCACGACCGGCCGCCAGATACTGAATTTCATCTTGTACTTCCTTTTTGTAATTGACCGTCTCACGCTTGTCATCCTGAGGAGCCCCGCAAAGCGGGGCAACGAAGGATCTTTCTGAATTCAGCAAGATTCTTCGTCCCGCTTTGCGGGACTCAGAATGACAGTTGATATTATTATTTATATCATCACCTTCAAAAAAACCAGCCACCTCCTCATCACTTAAAAGATGGAATTTGATTACTTCCAGCCTTGAAATAATGGTTGGTTTTAGTAATCGCGTTGACAAAAAAATAAAAAAGGTCGGTGGAGCCATATCCTCAAGTATTTTTAAAATGGCATTACTTGCCTCCTCCGTCAAATTTTGAGCCTGCTCAATCAAAACTATTCGATACTGAGAAACTGGTTTAAAAAGGAGCTTCTTCTTTAACTCCCTAATGTCATCGATACCAATTTCATCTTTTTCTTTGTTAATCAAAATAAAATCAGAGCAAATATTATTTTCAATACTTCGACAAACAGAACATGAACACCCATCTATATCCTGTAAGGTGTTGTCACTAGATTGCTCGCTTAAAACTGCTTTGATAAAAAGATTAGCGATCTTACTTTTTCCAACACTTTCTGGACCAAGAAATAAATAATTTCTCAAAACATTTTTATTCTTGATTAGATTATTGAGATAAAGAAGAATTTTTTGGTGACCGATGATCATAGGGTGTAGGGTGTAGGGTGTAGGGTGTAGGGAATTCCAATAATTTTTACCCTATACCCTGTCCCCTATATCCTATTTCTTATTAGCAATACTCCTCTTATAAACATCTAAATTATCCAGAACGATGCCAGTCCCTTTAACGACACACAAAAGAGGATCTTGGGCTCGATAAACCGCCACCCCAAGCTGGCGAGCAAAAAATTCATCTAAATCTTTTAACATTGAAGTGCCACCGGATAAAATTATTCCCTTATCCATGATATCAGCTGAAAGTTCTGGTGGTGTCTGATGAAAGACCTGTTTAATCGCTCTCACAATTTCTTTGAGGGTTTCTAAAATAGACTCAGTAATTTCATTAGAAGAAATTCTAATAATTTTTGGTAAACCGGAAATCAAATCACGTCCTTTGAGCTCAAAAATTTCCTCTTTTTTAGTCGGCATGGCTCGACCAATGGTAATCTTCATCTCTTCAGCCGTCTGTTCGCCGATGGCTAGGCCATATTTCTTTTTTATATAATCCGCAATGGCTGCATCAATTTTATTACCAGCCACTCTCACTGAAGCCCAAACAACAATACTACCAAGTGAAATGATGGCAATCTCACAAGTTCCACCGCCAATATTAACAATCATGTGACCCGAAGATTCATTAATAGGAATACCGGCTCCAATGGCAGCCAGAACTGGTTCCTTAACAACATAAGCCGCTTTTGCTCCAGCACTTAAAGCCGCTTCAATGACAGCCCTTTTTTCAGTGGAAGTAATTCCAGCTGGCACCGAAATCATCACTTCAGGTCTAAAAAAATGAATTCGACCAAGAGCTTTCTTTATAAAATAATTAATCATCCTTTCCGTCACTTTATAATCCGCAATGACACCGTCTTTGAGTGGTCGAGAAGCAATAATATTATCTGGTGTTCGGCCAATCATGATCTTAGCTTCCGCCCCGACTGCCAAGATTTCATCATCAATGACTGAAATAGCCACCACGGTTGGTTCATTAATAACAATGCCCTTATTGGGTACAAAAACTAGAGTATTAGTTGTTCCTAAATCGATACCAATTTTCTTAATAAACATAGTAAAATCATACTAGTTTATAAAATCGTTATGGTCAAGAAATTGAAACTAGTTGGTAGTTGGTATATTTCTGATTTATTAATTAAACTCTAAAATTATCATTAGGCAACCAATTAAATATCTGATAAACTATTTCTAGTTTACGGTGAATAAAAGATAGCAAATGAAGCATTTTCTACAAACTAGCCCCAAAATCCCTACACCCTAACCCCTATACCCTATTTATTATGACCATCAAAACCAGAAAATTATTATTAATCAGTTCTATTCTCGCTTTTCTCATTATTACACCATTTATTATCTTTTATGCCCTTGGTTTTAATTTTGATTTTAAAAAGAAGGAAATTGTTACCACTGGCGGTTTGTACCTTAAAGTCACCCCCAAAGAAGTGAAAGTCTTTATTAACAATGAACTTAAAGCCGAAAATAGTCTTTATACTTTTGGAAATGATTTATTTATAAAAAATCTTCCTGAGACCGAGAATTTTCATAATCTTGAAGTTAGAAAAGATGGTTATTATACTTGGAAAAAAGAAATCGCCATCAAGTCATCGCTGGTGACCGAATTTAAATCAATTCTCCTTTTAAAGAAAAAACCGGATTTAAAATTAACCAAATTGAAAAATATTGATGAGATTGAAGGTAATAGTAAAATAAAAAACCTGGAAAGATTTTTAGGTATTGGAATAAAAAAATTCTCGATCGAAAATAACGATGTTTTCTTTATCAGTGACAATAAAAAACTTTATAAATTTGATGATTCATCAAGTAAATCATCGGTTTTACTGACTGATATTATTGCCTTCACTAAAAACTATAATTCATTATATTTTATCGATGATAAAGGTGTCTTGTTAACTAAAGAAATCGATGGCACTGAAAGCCGAAGATTAGCTGATTTTGGAACATTATTTAATAACCAAGAAGCCATTGATATGAAGGCCGTCAATGGTGTTGTGATGATAAAATACAAAAATGATCTCTTCTTGCTTAACTCCGAAAAATCTCAAATAGAAAAAATTGCCGAGAATATTACTGATTTTAAATTCGATAATCATGGTAAAAAAATTCTCTATTCGAAAGAGAGTACTTTTAAAAATCTAAACCTAAAGGAAATCTGGGTCTATTACCTTGAAAGCCGAATTCAACCATTAATTGATGCCCGAGAAGCTAGTCTCATCTATTCAACTTCTTCGAAAATAGAAAATCCCTCTTTTGTAGGCCCAGACGAAGAGCAAATTATTTTTTCCAAACCAGAAGATGGAATTTCCGTTATTGATATTGATTTAAGAGGCGGACAAAATTCCGTCTTATGGATTGAAGTAAAAAATACTAAAATTAATTATCAAGGCAAAACCCTCCTCTTTGAAGACAAGGACAAAGTGTTTTCGGTGGAACTCTATTAACACAGGTGCTAGCACCTAGCAAGATTGTAAATTCAAACCTGGTGAGGTTGAACCTCGCTTCGAGGTTCAACCTCAAAAATTAATTCTGAAAACATTACTGCTCAACTAAATATCCTTCCGGCACCTCCAACGAATCCTTATTGACTCCGTCCCATTTAATCAAACCATTAACGACCATATTAGTAATGACTGGTTGATGTTGATGTTCTAATTGATTAACTCGCTGAGCTAGAGTTTCTGGGGTATCATCAGCATTAATTTTTATCTTTAATTGAAAAAAGATAGGACCCTGATCATATTCTTCAGTGACAAAATGCATAGAAATAGCCGAATGAGTAATTTCGCCTCGTCGAAAACTAGCCATGACCGCTTCATGAATATGATGACCATAAAATCCTGACCCACCGAAACTAGGCAATGGACCGGGGTGAATATTAAAAACCGTCCTGGAATTAAAGTTAGTCTTCAAATCAAGTCCTTTAATTAATTTTAACCACCCAGAGAGAGCAAAAAAATCAGCTCCACTTTCTCGAGTTAAACGTTGATATTCTTCACTGCCATAAGGTCCTGGAAAATATATAAATGGAATACCTAGTCGATCAGCCCGCTCACGAACACCACCATTTTGATGATTGCAAACGACTCCAATAATTTCCGCTTCGAGCACTCCCTGACGACCAGCCTGCACTAAATTTTCAAATCCCGATCCCCCTCCCTCCACCGACCCAGAAGCAAAGATCAGAAGTGTTGGTTTATTACTCATAACATTATTTTATACTACCAACCTCCACCGACCCAGAAGCAAAGATCAGAAGTGTTGGTTTATTACTCATAACATTATTTTATACTACCAAGCATCCTAATTCAAACTGAGGTAGACATTTACATATAGACATCACATCATGAAATTGCACCCCATAAACTGTTATAATTGCGAAGGCTCTAGACTAGATAAGACTAGTCTTTAAGGTAACTTTTTAATATTTTGCCAAGTTCTTTTTCAAGTATAGCATTGCTCTTTCCATAACGCCATTCAGATTCTTTAAGATGAAATTTGAAGTAT
>Ga0213870_1000681_pt1 | contig 15805 bp, 18 predicted proteins | sample WICALVC2017_Meta_FD_160119 | JGI IMG/M metagenome (GOLD analysis project Ga0213870, IMG submission 160119) | Freshwater microbial communities from subterranean cave lake in Wind Cave National Park, South Dakota, United States - WICALVC2017 | ecosystem: Environmental > Aquatic > Deep subsurface >... | reverse complement strand
ACTGGACAATCTGCTCTCCGGCCTCCAGCGCTCTGATTTTATCGTAATCGGCGCGCGGCCATCCTTGGGTAAAACTTCTCTGGCGCTTGATATTGCTCGGCACGCCGCCCTAAAAAACAAGGAAGCGGTCGGCTTTTTCTCTTTAGAAATGTCGCGCGAGCAGGTGGTGGACAGATTGATTGCCGCTGAAGCCCAAGTGCCGCTCTGGAAGCTGCGCACTGGCCGCTTAACCGATGACACTGATTTTGAATTAATTCAAAGCGCCTTGGACTCCCTGTCCCAAGCGCCGCTCTTTGTTGACGATACGCCCTCGCCAAATATCCTCCAGATGCGTTCCATGGCCAGACGCTTGCAAGCCGAACACGGCTTAAATCTTTTGGTTGTTGATTATCTCCAGCTTATCCAGCCGAGGACTGGAACCGACAATATGGTTCAGCAAATCACGGAAATTTCGAGGGGACTTAAAAGCCTTGCTCGGGAACTTAATATACCGGTAATCGCCGTCTCCCAGCTCTCCCGCGCCGTTGACCAGCGCGAAGTCAAGGTGCCGAGACTTTCCGATCTGCGCGAAAGCGGCGCCATTGAACAGGATGCGGACGTGGTGCTTTTCATCTATCGTAAAGACCGCGACAAGATCAATGTCACGCCCGAAGAAGAAAATCTCGCTGAAATTATCATCGCCAAACACCGGAACGGCCCCTTGGGTACGGTGCGCCTTAGATTCGATTCGGAAAAAGTCAGCTTCCGCTCGATTGATAAGGTGCATGTAGCGCAGGAAGTTTAGCCCTAACTAACAACCAATAACAAACAACTAATAACAAAAAAGTTGTAAGTTGTTAGTTATGTGTTATTAGTTAATTTTATGGTTCCCGATCCAATTAAAAAATTCATTGATCTCTTCTCCGCCTTACCTTCCCTCGGTCCGCGCCAGGCAACCCGCTTGGCGTTTTATATATTGAGGCAGGGACGGGGCGCGGTTTCCGAACTAACCCGTGCCGTGGCCGGCCTCGGCGGACTTAAACCCTGCGCCCAATGCTTCTTCCCGGGACAAGGAAATTTATGCGCTATCTGTTCCAATCCACAGCGTAAAAAGGATATCATCGCTATTGTGGAAAAAGAGACTGATTTAATGTCGCTTGAGAAGACTAAGAAGTTTAATGGCCGCTATTTAATCCTGGGCGAACTATCTAAAGAGGGTATTCTAGAGAGCGAACAGAAACTGCGACTGAAAAACCTTACCAATTTTATCCAAAAAAATTTTGGTCAAGCCCATTCGACTGGCTCAGGGCAGGCGGAGGAAATATTGATTGCCTTAAACCCAACCACTTTAGGCGACATTGATGCCGCTCTGGTAATTCAAGAACTTAAACCCTTTACTAAAAAAATTACCCGCTTGGGCCGCGGTCTCCCCACCGGCGGCGAGATTGAGTTCGCGGATGAAGATACTTTAGGTGGAGCACTTGAAAATAGAAGATAAAAGTAATAGAATAGGGCTAGTACTTCTTTTAAAGGAGAAGCTATGCCGAAGGCACGCACGGTTTTTCTGCTTGTCGTTGGGCTTATCGCCATTCTTGGATTCGCGGGAATCTGCTTTAACAAACAGTTCCCGCTAGATAAAGAAGAAAGAGATGTGGTTTTTGTCGTTTCGATTTGTTTCTTGGTGCTCGCGGTGGTTGCTGGTTCAATCACCCTACGCTCGAGTGACGAGGCTTTCGAAGACTCCGACTACTAACATAGCGATCCGACCCCGTGAGGCGCACCCGCGCCTCTTTTTTTTCTAAAATTATCCACACTCTAACTTGACTATCATTAACGATCGTTAAAGATAGCAAATAAAGCTTTTTTGATACGAATCAATAAATCGCTAACTAATTTTCGTAATCTGTACTTCCGTAAACGGCTGTCTATGCCCTTTCTTTTTGCGATAGCGCGTTTTTGAATGATATTTGAAGACTATAACCTTATCCGCCCTCCCCTGCCGTAAAACTTTGCCTTCCACTTTCGCGCCCATGAGGTAAGGCATACCGATCCTTACCTCCGCGGACTCACGCGGACTGGACGCTGACTCACGCTGACTTTTTCCGCGTTGGTCCGCGTTAACTTCCGCATCAGTCCGCGAGTCCTCTGCAACTAAGAGGACTTTTTCAAAAGTAAAATTATCGCTCTCGCGGGTATCTAACTTCTCCACTTTTAACTTTTGCCCAGCGGCAACTTTATACTGCTTGCCGCCGGATTCGATAACTGCAAATTTCATGAGTCAGCCAGCGACACCAATACACGAATTCACTCGAATGACCCGAATGGTTCGACATGCTCACCACAAGTAATTCGTAAATTAGTGTGCCATTCGTAATTAGTGTCGCTTGATTAATTAACCGATATAATAACCCCTACCGCAATTAAAATCAAGACCGAGAAAACAATGTTGAAAAACGAAAATAAATAGGAAAGGAATCTTACGCGATCATAAAAAACACTAATTAAGAATACATTAACGAGGCTCGCGGCGAGTCCTGAAAATAGAACATTAAAAATATCGCCTTTGGTGCCCAAAAAATCAATGCCCCGGCCGCCAGTAAAATGAATCACCAATAAATAGTCAACGTCTTTTAATGAAAAATAAGCAATACCGAAAGCAACTAAGACAATAGCAAAACTTAGTCCTAAAGCATTTCTGATACAAATATTTTTAAAAACTGTCATTGAAAAAATCTGGTAATATTCCTGGTAAGGCGCGCGTTCATTATAGCACCGCTAGCTCCCGGAAGATTTTGAGCAGTTTTTCATACTGTAGTCGTTGTTCCGGAGAAACAATCTCCATAAGCCGCGCACTTTCTTGCTCCAGGTGCTCGGCAACCGTTCGCCCGAGCTTACGAGTCTCCTCGCTCGTCTTACCTTTAGTGAGATCGGCTGCGAGCGCGAGCACCTCGGAGGCGTGGAGCTCAAGCACGAGGATCGGCAGACGCGCGTAAGAAATCTTCTGCGCCGCGCCTTGAGCGTCAAGCCGCAAACCGTACTTTACTTGCGTGCCTCGCCTCACCTTATCCCTTAACTCGTGAAGTTTAGCGTCAACGTTGGTGGTATCATCTACGAGCGCCACCGGCTCACGCGTCTTAGTGTCAAGCACCAACTCATCAACGCCATTTACGTAATCATCGAATTTCGAAGTCCGCACTACTACCAGGCGCCGGCCAAACCACAAACGATTTATGGCCAACGTCTTAGCAACCTCAAGAAGGTCACCAATACTCTTTTCAGGAACATCCTTAGGAAAAGCGACTTCGATCTCGGAAGCCTTTTTAGCGTCGGCAGTAATCTCATCCTTTGAATACAATGGCTCAAACCGATCTGCAGCAATCCGGCAGTCGCCATGAACTAAAAAGCCCCGCGCCTCGAGCGCTCGCGCCTCCTCGTTAAGTAAGGGTTTAAGCTGTTCTAGATAACGCCCGGCTGTCTCGTACACATCAGCGCGCTCCGCTTCTCGTTCTGGCAAAGATTCTTTAGGCATCTAATTTACTTAAATCGATATCAAAATTTATGCCGCTTACGGGAATCGTCCGCCCCTGGCGGATCAGCGTTGACCCCGCACCATTTATGCTCCCAACCGGAGTCGAACCGGTGTTTCATGGATGACCTGTCCGCCGTAATGTTTGTGCCGTCACCGGGATTTGAACCCGGGTTCCATGGACTTGCCCGCCTAAATTTTAGTAGCCTCAACGGGGATCGAACCCGTGTTCCAGCGTTGAGAACGCTGTGTCCTAGACCACTAGACGATGAGGCCAAAAAATGTGCGGCGGGACTAGGCCGGGCTACCTGCCGGCAGGCAGGGACGATAGGAGCTAAATCTGCTTTATCTCCTTTACAATCTTTTCCAAATGCACCGCATGCGACCCCTTTATTAAAACTAAATCTCCTTTTTTGAGCAAGTCTTGCAGCGACAAAATTGCCTCATCCGCATTGTCGACGCTTATAATATTTCTCCTTGATAAGCCGGCTTGTTTGGCCGCATCAGCGATGAATTTACCCCGCGGACCAACGGTTAAGAGCACGTCAAAAACTTTGGCCGCGAGCTTGCCGACCTGCTCATGGGCTTGAATAGAATATTTGCCGATTTCAAGCATATCGCCCAAAATGCCGACTTTGCGCAAAGCTGTGAGACTGCGTACGGTTTGAATAGCTGATTCCATGGAAAGCGGCGAGGCGTTATAGGAATCATCTATGATGAACGTATTTTTAATGCCGGGAATTAATTTCATCCGATGCGGCGGCCCCTCATAATAAATCAATGCTTCGGTGACCCTCACCAGATGTATGCCAAAAACAATCCCGACGCCGGCGGCTGCGGCAGCCGCGTAAGCGACGGCTCGGCCGAAAGAACCATCAATGCGCACCGGTACAAAACTGCCACCGTAGTTTAATTTGAAACTTATGCCTTTAGGCACGCCGTCTTGGGTGCGATGCTCAAAATTGGTAATCCTAAGTTCAACGCCTTCATTGAAACCGAAAGTAATCACATGGGCGCGCGTTTTATCTTTAAGCGCAAGCACCGTCTCATCATCGCCGTTCACGATGGCAAAACCATGGCTGGGCAGATGTTCAATAAGCCGGCATTTTTCCCGAGCTACCGCTTCCGGTCCGCTGTAAAATTCCACGTGCACCGGTACTGCCCCAATCGCGGTAATCACGGAGAGCTGCGGTTTCACGATATCCAGAAGCTTTGCGATATCGCCGGGCTTATCAGCGCCGTACTCGAGCACAAGGATTTCGGGATAAGCGGCGTGGCTGCCAAACGCAAGTTTCGCGACGCTAGCTAAAATTACTTTTAAGATAAAAAGCGCTTTCCTAATCTTATTTTTTCCCGGCGGCGCCTCCCGGCTAAGCAAATGCAGATTGCCATCCGGCCAGTCGCCTAAGATAGTAAGCGGGAGTCCTATCTCGCTGTTAAAATTGCCGCGGCTCATGCGCGCCCTGCGGATGTTGCGCAAAACCGTATAGATGGCTTCTTTGGTTCCGGTTTTGCCCACGCTCCCGGTTACGCCGATAATTCCTGGCTTGTATTTGCGGATCGTCCACTGAGCCAAAACTTTCAAAATCCAAGTGGCTAAATTTTTCAATCCTGATTTCATACTTATTTTTTTTAATTCGCAGCGTTGGGGCTAGGAGCCAAATCATCCGGCGGAATATTATAGTAATTAACAATAAACTCGGCTAATTCCCGGAACGCCGGTACCACCGTAAATCCTGCCAAGGGTCCTACTTGCGGCTTATCGATTTTAAAGAGAATCGTGAATTTTGGATTTGAGGCAGGCGCAAAACCCACAAACGTATGAATCAGATCATTGGTGTAGCCGCCGGTTTTAAAATCGGGAATCTGCGCCGTGCCGGTTTTGCCGGCAATCTCAAAATTGGGTATCTGGCCAACTGCGGCTTTCTTAACCGCGGAGGTCATCATTTTAGTAACTTCTTCTGCGGCTCGAACGCCCATAACTCTCCGCACAATCTCCGGCTCCTCACTCGCTAGCAAATACGGCTTCATTAAAACTCCTTTGTTGGCGATGGCTGAAATGGCGCGGACAAGCCCAATCGGCGTGACCGCAATGCCCTGACCGAAAGAAGCGGTCGCAAAATTAATGTCGCGCGGCTTGTTCTTTAGACTCTTGAGGCTGCTTTTGACCTCACCCGGTAAACTAATCCCAGTCTTTTCATTAAAGCCGAATCTTACAATATAGTCATAAAAAATGTCGTAGCCGATTTTTTTTACCGCTAAGGCGGCGCCGGTATTAATGGAATTTTCAATGATTTCCGTTATGGTAACTGTGCCATAAGCTTTATCATTCCAGTTCACGATCCGTTTACTGTTTAAAACCACGGAGCCGGTATCATTGACAGTGGTCTCGGGCGTAATCCTGCCGCTCGCGAGTCCTGCGCTCATGGTGATGACTTTAAAAACCGAGCCGGGTTCATAAATTGTTTCCACGGCCGGATTTAAAAAATTTTTTACCGGCGACTCCGAATAATTATTCGGTTCAAAATCGGGCTTATTGGCGAGCGCTAAAATTTTTCCGGTCGACGGCTCCTCCACAATCACCGTGCCGGAGGTGGCGCGGTTTTTATCAATATATTTGTGAAGTATAGCTTCGGCTTCGGCCTGGATATTCCTATCAATGGTCAAGACCAAGTTTTCTCCGTTAGTGGGTCCACTCACGCCTTCACTGGAAGTACTGCCGCGGCTGCCTCTAAGTTCATTGTCAAAATAAGCCTCGAGCCCGTAGCGGCCGCGAGTTTCCGCATCTTTATCGCTCTGGCCGATAAAACCCAGAACGTGGGCAGCCAAGTCTTGAAATGGATAGAAACGGAATTCCTGGCTATCAATATAAATTCCTTTCGGGTTAGCGTCTTTAACTTTGGCTGCTTGCTCGGTTGTGATTTTGGCGGCCAAGAGCTCATAGGCGTCATCCGTCTTCCCAAGCACAGCCGTAAGTTTTATCTCGTCGAGGTTCACGATTGGGGCGAGTAACTTAGCGGTCGCTGACGGATCGTTTACCTTCTTAGGCACCGCAAAAACAATTTGATACTCTTTATTCAAGGCCGCCGGAATTAAATTATTATTCTTATCAGTAAAATAAATGATGCCGCGCCTGGGTTCTAAAAATCCTGCCTCACGATATTGGGATTCGGCGCGCGCAGCATAATAACTGCCCTTTTCTATTTGCAGGTTATAGAGTTTAAAAATTAGTGATGCAAATAATAGAAAAAATACTGCAACTACAAAAATTGCTCTAAACCTCATCCCGTTAGAAATTTAAACTGGCCATGACCTTTTGAATAAATACATCCACATATTTTAAATAACTTGATGAAAATAATTTCTAACGGGACTCATCCCGTTAGAGACAGAGTGTGCCTAAAAAGCACACCCGTGATATGGCGGTTAGCTTTTGACTTTCATCTTTAGTTGACTGTTTGATAGATGTAAAAAACATATCTAGTTGTCTCTAACGGGATTCATAAATTTGTAGCCACGACCTGCTCGTCGGTTTCGAGATACAAAGGATTTTTCTCTAAAATCAAACCTAATTCATCTGCTCTCACCCGCAGATTATTGTTGTCTAAAATGCCATAGAGACGATTCTTAAGCTCGGCATTTACAACTTCTAATTCATCCAGCTTTTTCTCCTCACGCGTGAGGGTGTGCCGTAAATCTACGTTCACGTTGTAAATCCTGATGCTAAAAAATGAGCCGATGAAAATAACCGCTGATATAAGAACAATAAATAGCTTATTTTTTGATTTATTTTTGTTGGGTTCGATGATGGTCATATTCGTGTATCATATATCCTGTAACCTGTATCCTGTAACCTGTAACCTGTAACCTGTAACCTGTGGCTAATGATTCAGGATTCAGGATTCAAGACGACGGCTGCTCTAAGTTTTGCCGATCGCGACCGAGGATTGGCCTTGATTTCTTCCGGACTCGGTCTTAACGGCTTAGTGGTTAAAATTTTTACTTTATCGACCTTTTTAAAATCTCTAAAATAATTTTTAACTAATCTATCTTCTAATGAATGGAAGGCGATGATCACCGCTCGCCCGCCAACTTTTAAAATTGAATCTAAATTTTTTAGAGTTCCTTCTAAATTCTCGAGTTCCCCATTCGCATAGATGCGCAAAGCCAGAAAAGTTCTGGTGGCTGGATTGAGTCTCCCGCGCTCATAATTCTTAGGCACCGCTGATTTAATAATTTGAGCCAATCTTCCGGTAGTCTCAATTGATCTTTGCTTTTCTTCCTGTTTGATAGCTTGAGCAATCTTCCCGGCAAATCTTTCCTGACTGAAATTCCTGATGATTTCTTCAAGTTCAGCTGCACTTAACTCGTGAAGGATTTTTTTAACTGGCTTTGTCTCATCGCTATAAGTCATGAGCAAAGGCTCATCTTTTTCAAAACTGAAACCCCGACCAGAACTTTCTAACTGTTCAGAAGAAAATCCTAAATCGAGAACTAAACCATCGGCTTTAGGTAAGCTTTCGCGCTCCAAGAGCCCCGGCAGATTAACAAAGTTATCATTTACTAAACTAATGGTGATGCCCTTGTGCTCATATGGTTCGAGTGTTTTATGAACTTTTCTAACCATCGCCCAATCCCAATCAATGCCCAAAAACCTTCCAGAGGAACCGAGTCGCTTGAGAATCGCTTCTGCATAACCGCCGCCATCTAAAGTGCCATCAATTATGAATTCTCCGGGTTTCGGATCCAGATATTCGATAACTTTATTTAAAAGAACAGGAATGTGTTTCATTGGTAATTAGTAACTAGTAATTAGTAATTGGGCTCTATCTCATTCAACTTTCTAATTACCAATTGCCATTTACTAATTACTAAATTCCGAGTTCCCCCATCTTCTCCGCGATCTCGTCCGAGGCCGACTCGGTCTTGGCTTTATATTGTTTCCAGGAATTCACATCCCAGATTTCCAATCGATTATAAAGTCCGGCAACCACAGCTTGTTTTTTTAAATCCGCATACTCGCGTAAATAATCAGGAACTAAAATTCTTCCTTGCTGATCAATTTCAGTATCAGCGGCTCCGGCAAGCATAAGCCGTACAAAGGCCCGCGAGTTCGCTTGAGCTAAAGGCAAAGCAATTAATTTTTTCGCCAAAATTTCCCATTCACTTTTATTAAAAACAAAAAGGCACCGGTCCAGCCCTCTGGTGATAATCGCGCCGCCGGTAAGTCCTTTCCTAAACTTCGCCGGCACGGCAATGCGTCCCTTAAGATCTAGATTGTGTGTGTATTCGCCGATGAACATGAAAGTTTTTATTGAACTAGATAAATTTCCGAACGCAGCCCGAGCGGGCAACCGCGAGTGAGCAGCCAATTTTTTCGGGAGCGTAGCGTCCCCGCCTTGGCGGGGCCGGAAAAATTGTCGTTAAGCGAACGAAGCAGGTCGCGAGCCTGCCTGCCGACAGGCAGGTGGTAAGAGAGGAATTTTATCTAGTTCAGCGGTAGTTTTCCCCAGAATCCCTAGTTATCCCCATACTTATCCACAATTCCCCACTTTTATTTAATTATATGCCACTGTAATTTAGAGTCAAATTTTTAAAATACTTTACTGAACAGTAAAAAAAGACCGTAAAATCTACATCGGCCTTATTTTTATCCACAGAATATTAACAGAAAAGAAAAAGCCCGTGAGGTAACGATCTACCCCACGGGCGCGGTGATCATCCTGCTAGAGGATGTTCACGGTCAACTCGTTCGAAGGAAGGAGCGGCGGATTGCCTTCGTCCACCGTGAGCAACGCCTGAAACACTAGGGTGTATCCCGAATACGAAGGCGTGCTCGGGATCACGAGCTCAAGCGAGGCATTGCCCTTCTTGTCGGTAAATCCCGAGGGATTCGTGAGTCCGACCCCCAGAACCGAAGAGAACAAGGCTGCCAAGCTCGGGGTCACCGGATTCGGCGCAGACCCGTTCACGCTCAGGTACACCTGGTAATGCACAGCCGGCAGTCCGGTGTTGAGCGTGAGCGTCGTCGTGCTGCCGGTCGCAACCGCGACAGTCACTTCCTTGTCCTTGTGGAGATGGACCGCGGTCACCGGTCCGGGACACGTAGGTCCGCCAGTGGGCGGTCCTTCGCCCATCACGCCGTCTTCGCAGTCGGAGTCGCCGTCGTTGGTCGCCGCCCATCGAAGCGGCATGAAACGGATCCGCTGGTTGCGCTTCACGGTGAACGGGACTGCGACGTAGAAGTCATTCGACGTCGCCGGGTCGTCATCGGTCACCATCGGATCCGATGAGCCGCCGGTAGTGGGCGTAAACCAGTTGGCGCGGCCGCCAACGTTGTTCTGCGTCCAGTTCCCGGAATCCAATCCAGGACCGACAGGTCCCAAGGGCGTCCCGCACTTCACCTTGTCGCGATTGTCCATCGCGAGCATGTGGAAGTTGAAGCAGGTCGTGTTGGCAGGCAGACGAATACGATAGGGCTGAATATAGCTCGTCTGCCCCGGAATCCCATCCGGGTCGCCCGGCGGGTCGACAGGCAAGAGCTGTCCCGGCGGAACCGTCGGCACCATGGTGCCTGTCGGCAAGCCGCCCGGGAAGTTCGAGATCGGGATCACGTCGATCCCGCCGGTGCCCACGGGCGGGGTACCCTGGAGCGCGAGGACCGTCCCCGCGCCGAGCACGATCACGGACAGAAACATCATGAGCCTCTTCATGACTATCCTTTCTGTAAGAGGTCTCGGAGATCTCGTCCTTCTTAATTCCATACCCTACAGGGATACGGAAGTATTTTATATAAAGGTGCGAATTTTAATAATATCAGACTAAATTTTCTTGTCAAGTTAGCCGGCGCCGCAAGCGTTTAACTCAAAGTAAAAAAATCCCGCGTGCAGCGTGTGCGCGCGGGTGTTCGAAACGAGGACGTTCCCCGCTTAGACGCGGAGCCGGCCGTTGCCCTTGAGTGAGGCAGGCTTCCCTTGGAGCAGAAGCCGCACGTCGTCGGACCGCTCGAGGCGGTTGACCCTGACGTCTCTGCCGCCGATGTCGAGAACTCCCGCGCCCCTCACGCGCACAACCTCGAAGCCGTCCATGCTGGACGGGATGGTGAGTCGCGCGCCAGTCCCCTTGAGATTGACGACGAGCTCGTCGCCGCTAACGAGACGAGGGAATTCGCTCGGCTCGTACCTGACGGCGGCGCCTTCGACAATCGCGTGGACGCGCTTGTTCTCGCCGCCATTGATCAGTCTCGAGACCACCGTGAAATCGGTGGAGCCGTTGCCGCTCGTTCGCGAACCGGTTGACATCAATCCTCCTTCGAGAGAAGAAACGCCCGGGAGTCACTCACTCCCTTTCCCTTGTTAACGAACCAGTATCACCTCCTTTCCTCACATGCCTAACGCGCGTGCCGGCAACGATCTTTGGGCTCCTTGTTCCCACAGATCAAAACCGGCTCGGCCAATGGCTCAATCAGAAAGCCACTGCCTTTCTCCTTGCCTTATTCATCGCCTTGATCGCCGTGAGTTGCCTGTTGAACCGGCGCCACTGGTCTTTCGAGAACAGAGTGACGACGCCACCGCAGTAAAAGCAGTAGGAGTGGTGCACGCTCATGAGATACCGCACATTCCTCCCACACCTCCTGCACCACTTCCTCTCGCTGTAGTAGTCGCCTTCCGCCATAGTCACCTCCCTCTTGTTCGTGTTTCCGCCTAGATCCCTGGGTATTCTACCCGACCAGTATCGAAAACTCGGGCTCCTGGGCCGAGTTTTAAAGCCAAAAAAGGACTAAAAACGAGTATAAAAAATAACCCTATCTATGTCAAGTTTTAAAGTGCATACTGATTTTGGTGCGCGTTGCTGGGATTGAACCAGCGACCTTTGCAATGTGAATGCAACGCTCTACCACTGAGCTAAACGCGCTTTCCAAAATACAATAAACGAAAAAGACGCGGAATTCAATCGGACGCTTTACCGCCAAGCGAGCTTCATTTCCGCAGTAACCATAAGCCCCGCACTAGAACGAGTTCAGTGCGGGGTAAACTCCGGCGATTTGAAATCTTCTTTTCTCCGAAACCCCGCAGCAGGCGAGCTTGGTGGTTTTGCTAAAATTTGGGAGCGGAGCGACCAGCAAAACCTCGCCGTTGCGAGGACAAGCGGAGGCCGCCGCTGGAGCGGCCGAAGCGGGTTGAGGGAAAAGAAGATTTCAAAAAAGACAAGAGCCGGAGCGGGTTCCGAGAAAAGAAAATTTACTTAATCTCTACAACCGCCCCAGCCCCTTCCAATTTCTTCTTCAACTCCTCTGCTTCCTCTTTCTTGAGACCGGCCTTAACCGTCTTTGGCGTACCTTCGGTCATGCCTTTTGCCTCTTGCAAACCCAAACCTAATGCCTCGCGCAAAACTTTAATAACCTGAATCTTCTGCCCACCGGTCTCTTTCACCACCACATCAAAAGATGTTTTTTCTTCCTTGTCCGCCAAAGCTTCAGCGGAGGCGGATGCCGAACCAACCGGCATGGCAGCCGATACCCCGAATTTCTGCTCAAGAGCTTTTACTAATTCAGATAATTCAACGGCTGTAAGTGTTTCAATCTTTGAAATTATGTCGTTAAACTTATCCATAGGGTTACTAATTTACATATTTTTACGAATGTACGAATTCGTATATTCGTACTGATTCGTAAATTCGTAACTTATTTTGTTTCGACCATTTTCTTACTCCTTTCTTGTAATACATACATAAACGCCCTGATCGGTCCGGATAAAACCCCAACCAATTGTGCTAACAACACTTCTCGTGACGGCAACTTGGCAATCGCCAGAAATTGTTCAGCGTTAAGAAAATTTCTTTCCGGAATTTCATAAGCGCCCAAAAACTTGAATTCTTTTTTTTCTTTGGCAAGACTTTTAGAAAACTTATAAGCTATGCCGGCCCCGGAAGATAAATCCCCGGGAATCGCAACTATTCCGACTTGCGATTCAAACTGCGTTGGATCAAAATCCAAACCTAAAGTTTTGAAAGCAATCTTAAGCAGTCTTTTTTTAACCACCTTAAAAGTAGCGCCAGCTTTTTTAAGTTCGCTTTTAAGTTTTTTTAAGTGTTCAAAACTCACGCCGGTAAAATCGGCGAAAATTACGCTTTGATTCTCAGATAAAAGTTCTTTAGTGGAATCAATCTCTTGGGCTTTTTGAGCTTTTGTCTTCATAAGTTTTACGAAGTACGAATACTTTACGAACCTACGAACTTTCGTATTTTCGTACTTTTTCGTATTTCGTAGCCCTAATAAAAAAATCTGCGTTTAATCCGCAGACAAAAAATCTCTTCCTCGGCAGGATTTACCCCTTCGACTAAGCTCAGGGTACCCGCGGTCTACGGATTTAAAGCCATTATACGCCTCTCCAATTCCATGTCAAGAGATAAAAAAAAGCGATGCCCGAAGGCATCGCGGATTCTGTTTCCCCTGCTTGTTATAGGGGCGGTCGTGGAACAGGCGGCAGATCGAGCGGAGGAAAGGTGCTGGAAAACGAGGCAAGAGCCGAGAGTCCACTGAGGAACGCCTCGACCTCCGCTTCGGTCCGGTAAGTCTCTTCCCAACTGGCTCCTTCAGTCGCCACCTCGACACCATAGACAACCGTATCCGGAAAATCTCCAGTCTCACTGTCGGGATCAACCCCGAACAAAACGATGGTAGCAGTAAGAGGCGTCTTACCGCCAGTGGTCTTGGACGCTCGAGTAAGTTCTTTGACTTCCATTATTTGTTCTTCCTTGTGGCGTTTGCCACAAAAAATCCTTATGAAACTAACAAAGACGCTACCATTTAAAGTAACAGCTAAAATCTTAAAAGGCAAGAGCAAAGCGATAAAAAAAGCGATGCCCGAGGGCATCGCTAAGGTTTCGAACGTCGCTCGAAGGTGATTCAATCGACGTTGTAGCAGATTTCTGTGTGCTCGGTTGATCCTGGGGACTGGTCAGCCATACTCACCCGGAAGTAAGCGAGCGTGGTAGCGGAGGAATTCGACCAAGTGCCGGAGTAGGTCCCACCAAGGCTGGGCCCCGAGAGCACGAAGGCCGGCGTCCAGTTCGTGTTGTTTGCCATCCGCCATTCTCCAGTGACCGCGTCCGGGCCGCCGTTCGTAACCTTCACGGTTTCTCCGGGATCGACCTCAAGCACAATCTGCTTGGGGATGTGGTCGTTCGGCTTCTCGTTCAGCTTCTTGGCGGTCTGGGATTTAGCGGTGAGGAAGAGCGCGGCTTCATAGAGTTCAATGACCGCGCCGAATCCCGGAATGAACTCTGCGTAGCCGAAGCTCAAGGTGGTATTGGCCATGGCTGATGAGAGTCCCACCATGAGCTGGGGCAGACTCAACCGGCCGTCGATTCCGAAAACCCCACTGCCTAGAACAAGCAAGAAAGGCGCGCCATTCACTGAAGTAATGCCCATTACTCCAAAGTTGCCCGGCGTGCCGTGGAGGGCAATGTCAAAAGTCGCCGAAGTCGCCGAGCCCACATCCACGTTGCTTGGGAAGATGAAGAGTTCGTTCCCGGCGCGGTTGAGCGTAATGCCGGAAGAACTGCCCCAGGGAGTGAGGCCTGGGAAACAGGCCACTTGACTCACGGTCGGGGGATTGAGTAGCGGGTCAACCACGAAGACCGAATCAAAGGTGCCGCCAGTAACTAAGATTCTCGGCGTGGCACCTCCTCTGAACTCGATGTCGCTCAAAGGCTCGGCAATGATCGTGAGGCCTTGCCCGAGAAATGGCGGAATGCCGCTCGAGAGATCAAACTTCACGAGCGACGGAGCTCCCGGCGAGACATACATGATCGAAGCCCAAAGCGATTCTTGGTCCGGGCCCAAAGCCAGGCCACTCACAAAGTGCGCACCAGAGACAATTCCGAGAGTGCTGCCCACTGGGATGGCATTCCCGTCCGTATCAACACGGAAGATAGTGACGGTCGCTCCAGGAACAAGGCCGTCGACCGCCGCATAGAGGATGCTCTGTCCTGCAACGGCTGTGCATATTCCGAAAAATGGAGAACTGTTAACCGTACTGCAGACCCCGGTCCAGCGATTCACGCGCCAGACATCCTGGCCGCTAGCACAGATATAGTGGCCGTTTGAGTCATGGACTAATCCCAAGACCGGCGCAGGAAAAGCCGAAGGAATCGTGGAAAACAAAGTCTCCGAAGAGACAATGTTGCCATTCATGATGACGCGCCGGATCTGGCCGTTTCCCGGACAGGTACCACCTAAGGTGGTGATGCCGCCAGTTATGATGTTGCCGCTCCAGGGATCGTAGAGCAGGTCGCCGATGTCGGTGCAGTAGGTGCCGGTGACGTAAAGGCAGACTGGCGATGCGGGAGGGGGAGGAATACTAAGCATCCACATACCGCCCGGGTCAGACCCGACCTGAACGCCGCTCACCATAAAGTCAGCCGGCGGCGGCTGGGCAACTCCTGTCACAGCCGCAACCAGCCAGAAACACAAAGCCGCGAGCAAACTTCTCATCTCTTGCTCCTTGTGGCTTAAGCCACGAAAAAGTTGGAAAAGAACACTAGAACACTAATTACAGCTTAGCCAAAGAAACTTTTTAAGTCAATCAAATAAAAAAAGCGACGCCCGTAGGCATCGCGAGTTTTCCTTTCTCCAAGGAACTCTCATCCTTCAATCGATGGTTATCCGCAGGGTCCGCGTCAACTCCCAGCAGGTGGGAGGCGTGGAACCGGGATCATCTACGAAGGAAACTGTTTGGTAACAGAAAGTGACTCCCAAGAGGAGCGGATCATTGGGAATCTGGAAATAGAGATTCGGAGTTGATGGCGAGACGGGCCCCAGAAGTATGATCGGATAAACCCCAACCGTGCAACTCACGGCCGCTCCGGTACAACTCAAACTGTTTGGTAAAGGAACCGGCCAGGGACTCACGGGGCACAGACCAAAGAGGTGGAAATTGCTGACGCTGGCCCACCACCAGTTAGGGCCGCCCGGAACAATCCCGAAAGAGGAACCGATCTGCGGATTCCCCAAGCAGTAGGGATCGTAAACAGGGGTAACAGGGTAAATTCCGCATCCTCCGGGCGTGATAGTGCATTGGGCCGAGAGCGGTGCCGCGGTCATGACGAAGAGACAAACGACCACGAGAAAAAGCAATTTCTGTCTCACTTTCTGCTCCTTGTGGCTTAAGCCACATATGTCAAGGAACGCCTATTAATAATACACGAGGCTCAGGAAAAAGTCAAGTAGAGCCAGGGTCAGCAATCAATTACCGCACCGCAAGCCCTGCCTGCCGGCAGGCAGGGCTTGCGGTGCGG
>Ga0213870_1000680_pt1 | contig 15805 bp, 17 predicted proteins | sample WICALVC2017_Meta_FD_160119 | JGI IMG/M metagenome (GOLD analysis project Ga0213870, IMG submission 160119) | Freshwater microbial communities from subterranean cave lake in Wind Cave National Park, South Dakota, United States - WICALVC2017 | ecosystem: Environmental > Aquatic > Deep subsurface >... | reverse complement strand
CATGTTTATGGCCGCCTTTACCTATTTCTGGAATCCCCGGTTTTATCTCTGGCGCCGTGTGGAAAAACCCCTTAAACTGCCGGCTCTGCCAAAAATTCCGGCACCGCAACCTCTCGCGCGGGCGCCGCTTCAGGACTTGGGCTTTAAGCTTGCCACCACCACCCGTCCGATTGAGAAACGAGAAAAAGAATCCGGCATTTTTGCGGCTCTGCGCATGCCCAAAGAGGGTTTGGAGATATTCAGGCGCACGACTGGCGAGCGCGAAGCAGCGAGGCGTATCGATTATAGATAATCGACACGCAAATCCTAATCTCAAAACTCTAAATCCTAAAAAAATTCCAATGCTCAAAATCCAAAATGCTAAACTTTATGATTTAGAAGATAGAACTTTTAACTTCGCTAAGAAAGTCAACGAGTACGTCACTAATCTTAATAAAACCATCGCTAGTATCGAGAATGGTAAACAACTAATAAGATCAGCTGGTTCGGTTGCCGCTAATTATATTGAAGCCAACGAAGCATTAAGTAAAAAAGATTTTATCATGCGGATCAAAATCTGTCGCAAAGAAGCAAAAGAAAGCCGTTTATGGTTGAGGCTAACAATACCTAGAGCAGGATTTTTAAAAGAACAGGAGTGGTTAATTAATGAAGCAACTGAGCTTACGAAGATTTTTGGCTCTATTTTAGAAAAATCAAAATAGTTTCTGTCATTAAAGCATTTGTATTTTGAAATTGTTTAGAATTTAGATATTAGGATTTAGATATTGTAGTATAATGTGAATATGTCCCAAAAAGAACCATTACCAAGCCCCAAAGAAGCCCTGCCGACCCAGCAGTTTATTGAAATTGAAGCAATCAAAAACGGGGTTATTATCCTTAAAAATACCGGCCTGCGCCAAATTTTAATGGTTTCCGGGATCAATTTTGACCTTAAATCCGAAGAGGAACAAGGCATGCTTATCAGCTTGTTCCAGAATTTTTTAAATTCTTTGAATTTTACCGTTCAAATATTAATTCATTCGCGCAAGTTGAATATTGATGCATATCTCGAAAATCTCTCCGTGCGCGAATCGCAAGAGTCTAATGAACTTTTGAAAAATCAGATCGCTGAATACCGAGAATTCATCCGGGCATTTGTCGCGGAAAATGCCATTATGAATAAAACCTATTTTGTGGTGGTTTCCTACGATCCCATCAAGGTGCCCGAGGGCGGCGCAGCTGTCACTCAATCGCTCTTGGGATTCTTAAAAAAGAAAGGTGTGGCCAAGCCCACGGAACGCTTAGGCGCGGGCGTGGGCGAAAAAGAAGAAGAATTAGAACACCACATTGAACAGCTCGCCCAGCGCACGAACCAAGTCGTGGCCGGCTTAAATCAGATGGATCTGCGCGCCGTGCCTTTAAACAACGAGGAGGCGGTGGAGCTTTTCTATAATCTCTACAACCCAGAGGCGGTCGAGAAAAAAGGCATCGTTACCGAAAATAGTAAATAGTAATTGGTAACTAGTAACTAGAGATAAACGTTCCAATTGCCAATTTCTAATTACTAATTGCCATTTACCAATTTCAATGGATCAAGAAGTAAAAAATATCATTGCCCCGGCTGCCATTGAGGTTAATTCCAATTATTTGCGCCTGGGCGAGAAATACGCGAAGACCTTGTTTATCTTCACCTATCCCCGCTATCTTTCAACCGGCTGGTTTTCGCCCATCGTTAATCTGCCCAACTTGCTGGATGTTTCAATTTTTATAAATCCGGTTGAGACGGCGCTTGCCTTGAAGAACCTGCGCAAAAAAGCCGCCCAGATACAGGCCCAAATCAATGAAGCCGAAGAAAAGGGCCAGGTGAGAAATCCGGTCTTGGAGACCGCTATACAGGACATTGAGGCGCTTAGGAACTCCCTCCAACAAGCTCAAGAAAACCTTTTTAGCGCAGCTGTCTACATTACCATTTACGCCGATGATTTGAAATCCCTAAATCAGCTCGAGAGCACGATCCAATCAATGTTAGAGAGCCGCCTGGTCTACACCAAAACCGCCATATTCCAGCAAATCGAGGGCTTCACTTCCACGCTGCCGATGGCAATGGACAAGTTGAATATTGCCGCACCCTTAAATTCCAGCCCGCTGTCTTCTTTCTTTCCTTTTGTTTCAGTGAATCTCACCTCGGACGAAGGCATTATGTACGGCATTAACCGCCACAATAACACTTTGATTATTTTTGACAGATTCTCGCTTGAAAATTCCAATATGGTGATTTTTGCCAAATCCGGCTCAGGCAAATCCTATGCTACTAAGCTCGAGGCCTTGCGCCTCCTTATGATGGGCGTGGATGTCTTGATTATTGATCCGGAAAATGAATATGAAAAACTAGCCGAGGCGGTGGGCGGCAGTTTCTTTAGAATCTCGCTTACCTCGGGCCATCACATTAATCCTTTTGATGTGCCGATTATTCCCTCTGGCGAAGACCCCGCCGATGTCCTGCGTTCCCATATTATCAACTTAACCGGGCTCCTTAAAATCATGCTCGGCACCATGAAGGTTGAGGAAGAATCGCTTCTGGATCGGGCCTTAAGCGAAACCTATGCTTCGCGCGAAATCGTGCCGGGCAAAGATTTTTCCAAAGCACAGCCGCCAATCCTAACTGATCTTCAAGCGGTACTCCATAATATGGAAGGCGGCCGGGGCTTAGCCGAACGACTTTATAAATACACCCATGGGAGTTACGCGGGCTTCTTGAACAATCCAACCAATGTGGACATTAAAAACCGCTTTATTGTTTTCTCTATCCGGGATCTAGAGGACGAACTGCGGCCCATTGCCATGTATATAATTCTGAATTTCATCTGGAATCTCATTAAGGCAGATCTTAAAAAGCGCATCATGATTATTGACGAGGCTTGGTGGATGATGAAATACGAGGACGGCGCCTCATTCCTCTTTGGGTTGGTCAAGCGGGCGCGCAAATATTTCTTGGGCGTAACCACCATCACTCAAGACGTAGAGGATTTCTTGCGCTCGCCTTACGGCCGGCCAATCATCACCAATTCCTCAATCCAGATTTTGCTAAAACAGGCGCCGGCTATGATTGATATGGTGGCCAAAACTTTTAATTTAACCGAGGGTGAGAAAAACATGCTTTTAGAAGTTGAGGTTGGTCAGGGACTGTTCTTTGCCGGGCTTAACCGGGCCGCCATTCAAGTAGTGGCATCGTATTTGGAAGACAAAATTATTACTACCAAACCAGAGCAAATACTCGAACAACAAAAGTAACCCAGCCATGGAAGAACCAAAAAAATTCACTGAAGCAGAGATTGTCTTAGGTAGCTTCTTCCTCTTAGCTCTCGACGGACTTTCCGCGCTTCTAGATCTCACGGGAATTGGGCTTATCATAGCGCCCGTGGTCCAAGCGGCGGGAAGCGCCGCGACAACCTGGTGGCTTCATTTGAAAGGCGATGCCGGTGCCGCAAACCTCGGTCGTCAGCTCACAAAGTATATAGCGAACTTCCTGCCCCTCCTGCCTACTCTGTTTATAGTGTTTCTGATCGAAGTATACGTTCACAACCATCCGAATAAATTCGCCGCGATCACAAAAGCAACTCGTCCTACTTCACCTAGAGGTTTAAGTAAGTAAGCGGTTATTTTGTTGTCTAGATCACGCAATCGCCGTTTTGCAAACATTCTAGTTGTATCTTAAAATATAAACATGTCGGTGTATCGAACTTGCCTAAACCACTTCCTGATATTAAGTTTCTTGGTGCTGCTTTTTTTACTCTTCCCTATCGCGTCCTTTGCCCAAACGGCTCCGGAATTATTCATCACTTGGCAGGCTAAGAATTTCACCCCGGCGGGATATCTGGGCAAGACACTGCCAATTAGAAAAACCGTGATTGATGCGGCTCTGGAACTAATTGATGGCGGCCGGTTGATTGATCTTAGGAATAAAGAAATCCGGTGGTTTGTTAATGGCGGGTTTCACAAGTCTGGCCTGGGGCTCAAAACAACTTCGTTTACCGTCTCGGAGTTAAGCGGCGATGACCAGGCGTTAACCGCGCAGATAATTAACTACCGCGGCAAGGATCGCCGAAAAACGGTTGTGGTCCCGCTCGCCAAGCCGGAGCTAATAATCGATACGCCTTCCCAAAATAAATTTGTTGCCGCTGGTTTAAACAATTTTAGAGCTCTGCCTTACTTCTTTAACATTCGGCAACTGCGACAGCTCTCTTTCGTCTGGAAGGTTAATGAACAATCAACTAGTGGCAATGTTCAAGATCCGGATCTTTTAGAATTGGAAATTGCCGGCGGCGAACCAGGAACTGAAATCTCTCTCACCGTTCACGCTACCAATAAATTAGATCCGCTCGAGGCGGCTCGCGAGTTAATTAATCTGGAAATAAAATGAAAGTGTTAAAAATTTTTTGCGTCTTGGTGGTTGTTGCTATGGCTTTGTGGCTCTCTACTCACGTCGGCTTGGCCGCGCCCTACAAGCTTCTCGTCCCCTTTTCCAAAACCATCCAAGAATTCAGTAGTCCGGGAGAATATATTAAAACTCTCTATCAATTTGCTTTGGGCTTCGGAACGCTTCTCGCTATGCTAATGATTGTTATCGGAGCGGTTCAATACACGCTTTCCGAGGCGGTTACTAAAAAAGAAGATGCCAAAGATAGGATTACTGGCGCGATTATGGGATTAGCCCTGCTGTTAACGGCCACCTTAATTCTCTACACCATAAATCCCAAGATACCAGAACTTGAAGATCCGGGGGTCGCGCCAATACCGCCGCCAGGAAAACTGTCGCCCGGGGGGTCGTCGTTGCCTGGGGCCTCCGCCGGGCCCGGCGGACCAGTGGGACCGCCTCTGCCGCCGTCAGATTGCGGTAATGGCATTATAGACGCGGGCGAACAATGTGAAACTAGCTCCCAGTGCGGCGGAGGATTCGTCTGCGAAGAATGTCAGTGTGAGGAAATATAATAAATATGAAAAGATTCTTAATTATTGTTTTGATCTTAATTATTCTAGCTGGTGCGGGTTTTCTCGCTTGGCGATATTTGAGGCCGGTAATTGTCACGCCGACTCCAGAAACCAGCCCGCCGGTCAATCACGGGGGCGGCTCAACAATTACCGTTTTATCATCCGAACCAATTTTTGACTATTGGACCAGTGCGAGCGGTGAAATTTATTATCTGGCGGTGACCGGACAAATTTATAAACTTGACGAGCGCGGCAGTGAAACCAAACTTGCCTCGCAGGCTATCCCAGATTTAGATTCAGTGCGCGCCTCTTTTAACGGCGCGGCACTAGTTGTCGCTTTTGGAGCCGGCCCCAATAAAACCTTCTCGCTCTTCCGGGTCGCTGACGCCACATGGGAGCCGCTGCCCGAAGACGTAACTGCGGTTTCTTGGGATCCGGAGCGGCCGCGGCTAGCTTATTTTAAAGACACTGGTTCTGCCTCGATTCTCTATCTTTTGGATTTAACTAACGGAAGAACTACCGAGGTTATAAGACTCGCCCAAAAAGACTTGGGGCTTGAGTGGCTCACGCCGGAAGAAATTTATCTAACCCAAAAACCGTCAGCGCGATTCGCCGGCTCATTATGGTCTCTTAATTTAAGAAGTAAGTCTCTGCGGCTGATTGTGAGGGAAGAAAATGGTCTTATGATCCGCTGGGGAGACCGCGGTAAGCTGGGATTGAAATCTACTACAGCCGGGAGGGATATTCACCTAAGTCTCATCAACAACAATAATCAGTCTTTGCGCCCGGTCCGTCTCCCGCCCACTTTGACCTCTAAGTGCGTTTTTGAAGGCGAAATTATTTATTGCGCCGTGCCCGCGAGCATTCCCTCGGCCGCGGTTTTGCCAGATGATTACCTTAAAGACAGGGTTTACTTTAGCGACGGCTTCCGCTCTTGGGATACCGCGACCGGCACTGTTACCGCTATCCCGATAAATCAATCAGCACCGGTAGATGCCGAAAAATTAACAAAGCTCCAAAATAAACTTCTTTTTATCAATAGATACGATAGAAAATTATACTCCTTGGGAATTGGAAATTAGTAATTAGTAATTAGTAATTAGTAATTGGTAATTGGAACTAATATCTCTAATTACTATTTACTAATTACCGTTGGTTTATATTGGTTTTATCACCACACACCTCTCACGGCCCTCGCCTTCGGATTCGGTTTTAACCTCCGGATGGATGGCCAGCTCCACGTGCACTAAGCGGCGCTCATAGGCGTTCATAGCCGGTAATTTAACCATCTCTTTTTGGCTTACGGCTTTCTTGGCCGCCGCTTTAGCGAGTTCTACAATCAACCGCTCGCGTTCCTTGCGATAATTGTTGATGTCGATAAAAAGGTTCTCTAAATTTTCCTTGCGTACTAAAAGTTTAATTAAGTGATCTAGGTCGGTGACTAAGCTTGGCAGCCATTTTTTAAGCCACTCGCCTTCGTTTAAGAAAATTTCTAGTTTTTTTGTTTCTGGATCGAGATTAATAGCCGGATCTTCGAAACCGGCTAGTTCAAGTAGTTTTTTTACTTGGCTCTGCAGCTGTTCCATAATGCGCAAGCGAACGATTGATGAAAATTTGTTGAATCACGGAAAATATCGATGTCATAGACCAGTAGAGCCCAACAGCGGCCGGCAGTGAATACAAGATGACTAAGGTAAGAATAGGGCCAATGTAAACCATTTGCTTACCAATTCTTTCAGCTGGTGAACCCTCTTGGTTTTGGGTTTTTTTAGATAAGCTAAGCCGGCCTTGCAGATATTGAGCCGCTGCGGCTAAGCCAACAATGATTATATTGGGTTTGGCTAAATCTATCAAGCCCAATAAAGTGTTATTTACTTCGGTTGGCGCCGGAATAAAGTTATACAAATCAGCTAAGGCGTCGCCGCTAAAACCGTTGAAAAATACTTTATACAGCGCTATTAAAATCGGCAGTTGGATTAGCAGTAGGAAAAAGCCGGAAAAAGGATTAACTTTATGCTGTTTGTAGAGAGCAAGGAGTGCCTGCGCTTGCCGTTCCCGGTCGTGTTTGTGATCGTGCTGAATTTTCTTAACCTCCGGCTGAATCTTCTGCAGCAGGGTTTGATTTCGATAGCTTTTGTAAAACAAGGGGTAAAGGATCAGGCGTATTATGATGGTAAGTAGAATTATGGCTAAGCCGAGATCTTTAAAGGTGACGACTTGATAAAGAAAAACCAGGGCGTTCAAGAGCGGTTCGGTTAAAAGCGTGTGAAAAAGTTGTGACATAAATATTTATGGTTGGCGCGCGGATAAAATTTTTTTGACTTCTTCTCGGAGCGCCTCGTTTTTTAAAAGAATTACCTGCGGCAAGGCAATTAATAAAAAATCTTTTGTCGGCAAGTGTGTCTGGTAATCCTTAAAAAAATCGAAAATAATCCTTTTAAGTTTATTGCGGCGCGTTGACTTAGCGGCCACCGCTTTACTGATCACAACCCCTAAGCGGCTCGCGCCCCCGCCGTTAGGAAAAGATTTTAATAGAAAATATTTTGATCTTTGGGTTTCCTGGGGCCGTTTGTAGGAAAACTCCTGAACCGGCAACCGATATTTTTTGGCAAGCATACTAACTGTAATTGGTAAACCGAACTACCAACTATAATTTTCCAATTACTAATTACCGATTAAACAGCGAGCCGCTGCCTGCCTTTGCGGCGTCTGTTTTGTAAAACCCTTCTGCCGCCCGGGCGCCTGCTTCTCTTTAAAAAGCCGTGGGTACGGCTTCTTTTGCGTTTTTTGGGTTGATAAGTTTGAGACATTGTTGCTTTTTGAGATATTAGCTTCTAATATAGAATAATAACAGACGTTCTGCAAGTGGTTTCGCAGATATCGGTTTTGGCAGTGGTTTTAACTAAACACAGAAATTAATTATCCACTTGAAATTAACAGCTTATTAAGTTTTGCGATTTTGACTCGCTTGCCGATAGGATTAAAATCTAACTATATGAACCTCGAGCAGCTTTGGCAGTCGGCCTTGGGAGAAATTGAACTCCAGATTTCTCGTCCTAATTTCGTTACTTGGTTTAAAAACAGCCGTCTCTTAGAAAGACAAGAGGGCATTGCCACGGTGGCGCTCCCCAATAACTTTTCCAAGGAATGGATTGAAAACAAATATTACAAAATTGTTCTGGGGGCGCTGCGCAATTTAGATGAAACGACGAAAAAAATTGAATTTATAGTCGTCGCCCAAAATCAAAGCCCAAGCCAGCCTATAAAAATCGACTTAGAGAAAATAAAAAACGAGGAGGCGGGTCAATTGAGTTTTAACGAATTTAAGGTTGATCCGGAAACCAATCTTAACCCGCGCTATAACCTCGCTTCCTTTGTGGTCGGTAAGTCCAATGAGCTTGCTTACGCAGCCGCCCAAGCTATCGTACAAGTGGTGGGGCACAAATACAATCCGCTTTTTATTTATGGCGGCGTTGGTTTGGGCAAAACCCATCTTATCCAGTCGGTTGGTAATGAAATAAAAAATTTTTATAAAAACAAATACAAAGTAAAGTATGTTTCTTCAGAAAAGTTCACCAACGACGTTATCTGGGCCATCCGCAATAAACGGATGGAAACCATAAAAGAGAAGTATCGTTTAGTTGACGTTTTAATTATTGACGACATCCAGTTTATTGCCGGCAAAACCGCCACCGAAGAAGAATTTTTCCATACTTTTAACACTCTTTACGAGGGTAATAAGCAGATAATTATTTCTTCCGATCGGGCGCCGAAGTTCATACCGACGCTTGAGGAACGCCTGCGCTCGCGTTTTGAGGGCGGCATGATTGCCGATATTAGCTATCCTGATTATGAGCTTAGGGTGGCGATTATCAAGGCGAAAATGCAGGATAAAAAGGTCGCCTTGACTGACGACTTGGTTAATTTGATCGCCGCTAAAATTCAAAAAAGCATTAGGGAACTGGAGGGCGTTCTAAATAGGATCGCTTTCTACCAGAGCCGGAGCAATGAACCGGTTAACGCCAAAATTGCCGAACAAATAATCAACGAAATGGTGGAGCGGCCAATAAAAAACATCAATCCTAACCAGATTATCAAAGCCGTTGCTGATTTTTATGAAGTTTCGCCTTTTGACCTAATTAATCGCTCTAGGAAGAAAGAAATAGCTGAATCGCGCCAGATTGCCATGTATCTGCTTAGAGAAATACTAAAGCTATCATATCCGTACATTGGGAGAAAACTGGGGAAGCGCGATCATACTACGGCGATCTATGCGTATGAAAAAATTTCCGGGGCAATGAATAAAAATCAAAATTTAAATCAGCGGGTTTTGGCTATCAGAGAATTAATTGATAAAGAATAATTTGTGTATATGTTTGTGAATAATCCAATGAATAAATGTTTAACAACCGGTTTATGAAAATTATATAAATAAAAATTAAAGAGTTATGCGTCTGTTTTACTAAAATAATCCACACCCTAATTAACAGACTGGTAATCAAATTTTTACTTATAAAATCAATAAATTTTAAACTAAAAACTTTATAGTTAACAGTTTTGATTAATATTACTACTACTAATGAAAGTAATTATTTTAAAAGATAATCTAAAAAGTGGTTTAGTTGGTGTAGAGCGCGCGGTCTCGGAAAGCAGCAACCTGCCTATTTTAAAAAATATCTTAATCAAAACAACCGAAAATAAAATTAAGATATCTGCCACCAACTTAGAACTTGGTATTAATAAATTTATTTCCGGAAAAATTATCGAACCAGGCGGCCTGACCGTGCCGTTTAGCGCATTTTATAATATTGTGAGCAACACCGATTCCGAACGCATTAATATGGAGATTGATAAAAACAACCTACTAATTAAAACCGATAATTATCAGGCTAGAATTCAGGGTATCAGCGAAGAAGAATTCCCGATTATTCCTAAAATTGAAAACCAAAACACCTCAATTGAGATTAATTCATCGGTTTTAAAAGACTCTCTGTTTAAAATTATTAGCGCCGCGCAATTTTCAGAAATTAGGCCGGAGATCAGCGGTGTTTTACTTGATTTTCAAACGACTATTATCAAATTGGTCGCCACTGACAGTTTTAGATTGGCGGAGAAAACTTTATACAACTCGCAATTCAAAACCAACTTCACTAAAGGATTTAAAATCATCATCCCGCTTAAAACCATCCAAGAAGTAATCAGGGTTTTCCCAGACGACCAAACACTAAATATTTTTATAGACCCCAACCAAATTTTCATAACCGGCGACGATCAAGAGCTGATTTCGCGCCTTATTGACGGCCAATATCCGGATTATGAACAGATAATACCCAAAAGCACCGAGACCGAATTAATCATTAATCGGGATAAATTCGCCGGCGCCATTAAATTAGTGAGCAGTCTTTCTGGAAAAGTTAACGATATTAAATTAAGGATTAAAGACGGCTCCCGCGCAGTGGAAATTTATTCCTCCAACCAGTATTTGGGAGAGAACAGCTATCTAATACCCACAAAAATAAAAGGCCCGGAATTTAAAGAAATAACTTTCAATTGGCGCTACCTACTCGACGGACTCAAAGCAATAGATTCAGAAAATTTCTTTTTTGGCATTAACGGCGATAACAAACCGGCTGTAATTAAGCCGATTGAGGAGGCTGCATATTTCTATATTCTCATGCCCATTAAGGCGACTTGAACCCCGTTAGAAATAAGCCGCCCCTAGCGGCTGCCGCCGTCCCGCAAAGCGGGAGGGCGGATTTCTAACGGGGTAAATAGAATTAAGCTCTTTTCCACCGAGTTATCGGCGTCATCCAGAACAACTACTTTAACCAAATTTTGAAGCTGAACATTATTAGGCGTAAATAGTTTTTGGTAGCTTAACTCTTGGCCGCTACCCACCCCTTCTTGAATTAATAAGGCATCGTTAAAGTAGACTTCGATTTTACTAAGGCGCGATCCTGAACTCGCCCTGGCCGTGAGTTCAAAACTATTAGCGATAAAATCTCCGTTCACTGGCTTCATAATCTCTAAGGTTAATCTGGGTCGCAGTTGTATAATCTCTCCGCTTAAAGCCAGGCTGCCTGCCGGGAGCGGCTGGTTAAAAGACGCGAAGTTCGGAATATTTGTCCCAGCCCACTCGAGCGCCGGCTTTTCCCAATTCAAAAACTGCGGATCGTCCCCTGGTCTTAGCGGCTGCGGCCCAAGCGGGTTTGCCTTATCAACATAAAATAAAATTTCATGGAGCTGCGGCAGAATTTCACCCTCGGCTTTAAAATTGACAATATAGTCGCCGCGCAAAACCGGTTTTTCAACAAGAACCAAATCGGGTTTAGTGAATACCGTGGGCGGCCGAGTCTTTAATGCTTCACTCATGAAATCGCGCCAAATAGGAGCGGCCGCTAAAATACTTTCGCCTTTATGCATCGGCTGGTTGTCGTTGTTGCCGGCCCAAACGCCAACAACTAAAGACGGCGTATAGCCAATCGACCAGGCGTCTCGATAATCATTAGAGGTGCCGGTCTTAACAGCGATCTGATAATCCGGTAATGCCTCTAGGTTCAAACTAGAGCCAAAAATCGGCCGGCGCGCCTCGGCGTCTGATAAAATATCGTTAATCAGTCTTATTGGTTGGTCTGGAAATACGCGCCGAGCACTATCCTCATATTTTTCTAAAACCTTGTTCTTGGACGACACCTCCAAAATAAAGGACTGTTTGTGACGCACGCCTTCTTGGGCAAGAACCGAATAGGCGTGGACCAAATCAGAGAGCTTTACCTCGCCGCCGCCCAGAGTAAGCGAGAGGCCATACCGGCTTTTTTCAGTGAGCGTGGTTAAACCAAATTCGCGCGCCGTCTCTAGGGCCTCTACTAAGCCAACTAGATAGAGGGTTTTAACCGCTGGAATATTGATTGATTGGGCGAGCGCTCGGCGCAGGGTTAGGGGACCGCGGAACCGGCCGTCAAAATTTCCCGGTTTGTAGCTTTTCTCCGGATTGCCGGTGGTGTCAAACTCCGTTTCCAAATCAAAAATCACAGTGTCCGGCGTATAACCAATTTTAAAAGCCGTGGCGTAAACAAAGGGCTTGATGGCCGAACCGGGTTGGCGCAGCCCCTGGGTGGCGACATTGAAATTGCCGTCATTTTGGGCGTCAAAATAGTCGCGCGAGCCAATAAGCGCCAAAATTTGACCGGTGGCCGCGTCCTCGGCAACCAAAGCGGCATTTTTGCCCTTATATAACCTTTCATTTCTCTGTGCGCCAGCTAAGACCGTTTTTTCCCCAAGCCGCTGCAGTTCCCAGTCAAGGGTGGTAATTACTTTTAAGCCGCTCACGCGCACAAAATCCTCGCCATATTGTTTATTAAGGTAATCCTGAACCATCATGACAAAATGCGGCGCTTTAATACCCACGAGCGGTTTCCCAAATTTAAGCTTAACTTCAGCCGCCTGTTTCTTTTCTGTCTCGGTGACAAAGCCCAAGCTCTGCATCTTTTCTAAGATATAATCTCGGCGGGCGAGAAGCGCCTCGCGGTTTGTCCCCCAAGGCGAATAATAACTTGGCGCCTTGGGGAGCGCGGCCAAGAGCGCGGCCTCGGCTAAGTCTAGTTCCCGGGCCGGCTTTTCGAAAAATACCTGACTCGCCGCTTCAATGCCGTAGGCATTTGATCCATAGGGTATTTGGTTTAAGTACAATTCAAGGATCTGGTCTTTAGTGTAGCGCCGCTCGAGCTCGATCGAGAGCGCGAGCTCCCTGATTTTTCTCGCTAGAGTCCTTTCCGGCGTTAAAAACGCGTTTTTAACCAGTTGCTGGGTAATGGTCGAGCCGCCCTGAACAACCCCACCGCGCAGTAAATTAGCGACGAGCGCCCGGATGATTGACCTCCAGTCAAAAGCCGAATGTTTATAAAAGTTAACATCTTCAACGGCAATAGTTGATTGTTTGACCAACTCCGGGATTTCGGCGAGCGGAATTATAGTGCGGCGCTCCTCGCCGTGAATCTCATAAAGAAGAATCTTACCAGTGCGATCGTAGATCTTCGTTGATTCGGCAACCCGCCGGTTCTCCAAGAGCTCCGGCGCTGGCAGGGTTTTCACGATATAGATAAACCAGAGCCCAAAAGCCGCGCCGCCAAGGAAGCCAATGATTATGAATGTCCAAAATATCTTTTTCATTGAGAACTTATAATCCCACCATCATCTTAGATTAGTTTTATTGAAAAGCAAAGCCCCCCGATCGCGATCGGAGGGCTTTGCCGCCTAAGCTTAGTCCGGAAAGTTGCTAATTCTCTTCATCTTCTTTCTCTTCGGGGTCTTCCTCCGCTTTTTCCTCGTCTTTTTCATCGCCCTCTTCTAGCTCTTCATCTGCGTAAGGGTTTTCTCCATCGTCATCGGAGTTATAGGGGCGGCGGTTCATAATTTCTAACATAGATAGTTTAAGCCTTGGCGACCTTTAGCCCACACATAAATTATTATATATGTGGGGTTTAGAAAATAAATATTTTACCCATTATACTGCTGGTTAAAAGCTTGTCAATCCCGTTAGAGGCAAGCCCCGACGCAACGTCGGGGCTGCCGCCACACCCTCTCGGTGGCGGGCCTCTAACGGGATCAAATCCTCTCCTTATTATCGTTTATCTTTTTACTCCATGGATTATGGTAGTAAGCGGTGGTAATAGCAATAGCCAGGGCGTCGGAGGCGTCATCATAGCCTGTTAAATCGTTAATCTTAAGGATTTTCTTAACCATTTTGGCAACAGCTGTTTTATCAGAGAGGCTGTAATTGGTGAGAGTTTGTTTAATGTCGCCGGGCCGGTATTCTTTAACCGGGATCTGTTTCTCTATTAACAGATGGATAATTACGCCGCACGCTTCCGCGACCGCCAAGGCCGTTTTCCGATTGCGGGCAAAATACAATTTTTCCACCCCGGCTAAATCGGGGTTGGATTTTTGAATCAGCTCTCTAAATTTTCCCGCGAATTCTTTCGCCCGCGCCGACTCATCACGGGACACAACTTCAATAACGCCGTAATCGAGTAGGGTGAGACCCACGCCTTTTTCGATTAAGCCGTAGCCAATGCGCCTGGTGCCAGGATCAATGCCTAGAATTCTCATAATAACGGTAATTAGTAATTAGTAACTAGTAACTGGTAATTAGTAATTGATAATCGGCTGGTGATTATTTTAATTTCTAATTACAATTTACTAATTACAAATTACTAATTACCAGTTACATTCGTGATTACCTTTTGCACATCCCCGCGCTTTTCAAGCTCTTGAATAAGAGCCATGATTTTATTCTTGGTTGCCTCCGAAACCAGTTGCTTAAATTTGGCTTGCCAGCCGCCGCTTACTCTCTCAAACGACCACAAAACATCCCCCGGATTAGCCATCTTAACTTCATGATCGGTTAAGATTCTTTTAACTTCCGCGATAGTCCGATTTTTATTATCAGTCACGCCCTCGATTATCAAAGCGGTTTTTTCCAGACCGTAAGCTTCAACAATAAACTTCTCTAGATTTTTCGCCTCTCTCGATTTCTTAATCGCCCGTTCGATATTCTCGCCGGGGACATTAGCAGCACGCGCTGCTTGGACGGCCGCGCGTAGGCGCGGATTAAAATCGGGGTTGGGATTGTCGCCGGCCGCAACCGCGACGGCGTTTAAGAGTTTAGAAAAAAGCTGTCCCCGTTCTTGATCAGCAATCCCCTTCTTATGTTTTATCTGGCTCCACTTCGAATGTCCCGACATATTACCAATGTTAGTTTATAAATTTAAACGAAACCCCGCAAGTTGAGCATTCGTATCATTCGCATGAATTAGTATATTAGCATCGCGTGTGAGGAGCACATAAAAAAGATGACCCCAGGCTAGCATAGCCCAGGGTCGAAGACTCTCCGGTTCGGTTACCGCCTGTGATGGCGGTCACCGCGACGGGGTCCGCAGTCCACACGGTACGTGGTTGTGCGAAAGCGGTTGCCATAGTACGGGTATGACACACCGTAGTACGGGTACGACACACGGTAGTACGGACCGTAGCCGTAGCCGCTCACCATCCGCACTTCCGGCGCCACCAGGGGCAAGCCGACGCTGACCGCCCAGCTGCTACCCTCCTTGTTGGTGCGCTTGGCGACCACGCAACCGGACGACGCGAGAACCAGAAGCCCGAGAACGAGGAAACGGGACAGTTTCACGATTTTCTCCTCCGGGTTTGTGCCCGGGAAAGCGGTTTGGCGAAGCGACACACCCAAGAACTGCATCTATTATAGCATACTTCCCCACTACTTGTCAATACAGCTAAATTGCCCCCAAAATCCCTTGTTTTCCCATATGACTTAAGCTACGCTAAAAATTAAGCTGGCTTATATATGAATCCTCCAACCAAACTTCAAGAACAACTATTAAAAATCCGCCGACTGGCGGAAGAACGGGAAGCTCGGCACAAAGCCGAGCAAACCCACCTGAATTATTTAGATGTAACCACGGTGCCGGTTAAGATCGATGTCCTAAAGCTAATTCCAGAAGAACGTGCGCGCAGGGCTATGGTTGCCTCCTTTGAACTTAGAAAACCGAATCTGGCGCTGGCGGCTTATGATCCGGAAAGCCCCGAAACCAAAAAAATTATCAAAGAATTCAAGAGTCAAGGTTTGGAAGTAAAAGTTTTCGTGAGTTCGCTGCGCGGACTCGAGCATATTTGGAGCTTCTATAAGTTCGTTATTCCGGAGAAGCCGCCGATCACGAGCCGGGTGAATATCGAGAAAGAGCGCGTCATGCGGCTGACCCAGGAACTCACGACTCTCACCGATGTCGGCAAGGCCATCGCTGGCTTTGACTTTGGCTCGGCA
>Ga0213870_1000679_pt1 | contig 15811 bp, 16 predicted proteins | sample WICALVC2017_Meta_FD_160119 | JGI IMG/M metagenome (GOLD analysis project Ga0213870, IMG submission 160119) | Freshwater microbial communities from subterranean cave lake in Wind Cave National Park, South Dakota, United States - WICALVC2017 | ecosystem: Environmental > Aquatic > Deep subsurface >... | reverse complement strand
AAAACAAACCAAGAGCTTGCATTAAAAATTTTCCTCATTGCTGAAGGCTCTTTTGGAGAATCTCCAATTGGGGGTCGATCAAACTGTTGTACGGCTTCTGCAACTTGAGCAACCTCGTCCATATATACAGTATAGCATAACCCGATTCACAGCGACCACCGACTACTCCGTCATCTGACGGATGGGTGTGTGTCATTGAATTCTTTCTCAAAATCCTCCAGAAATACTTTTACCTTGTTATCTAAATAATGATTCGAATCATTAGAGCGATACGCTATGGGCTTCGTTTATGGATAGACTAATTTTGCGACCTAGAAGCCTCTTTGAAACTTTAGTAAACTCTTCAGCATTTCCTGTAGTATAAAACGTATAAGAAGAATTGTTCGATAAAGACAAAGAATTATTATTGGTCAACACTCTTCTTACCTGTCTTGCAATAGCCTTTCCTGAATCAAGGATCTTAACTTTATCTCCCATTACCTCCTGCATCCTACTTGTTAAAAACGGAAAATGAGAACAACCAAGAGCAATCGTATCTACACCTTCTCTCAAAAATGTTTTTAATGTTTTCTTAAGAACAGATTCTACTTCTTCTCCCTCTATCTCTCCTCTCTCAATATATGGAACAAACTCGTTTGTGTCAAGATTTATTACCTTTACTCCTCTTGTGAACTTGGCAATTAAGTCTTCTTGATACCTACTATTAGCTGTTCCAGTCGTTGATAAAATGCCGATTTTTCTATTTCTTGTTTGCTCTGCTGCAGTTTTTACCACAGGAACCGTACCAACAATAGGAACATTGAGAAAATCAGCCCTTAACTTATCTATACAAAAAACTGTAATAGTATTACATGCTACAACAATAAGCTTAACCTTTTGTTCTATAAGAAACTGGACAAGTCGTTTGGCAAGATCGTAAATTTCTTCTTCTGACCTTTCGCCGTATGGACAATTGAGGGAATCTGCAATATAGATAGTTGATTCGTTAGGAAGTTCTTTAACAATTTCTCTCCAAATTGATAAACCCCCAACGCCTGAGTCTAAGATTCCAATAGGCTGATTATTCACAATGATAGATATTCTACCAAAAAACTCGCTAAGGTGCTCATTGTTTGCACTAAGCGAGCGTAAGCGAGTCGAAGTGTTGCGGGGTCGGGAGTTGCGCCCGACCTGTGAGATTATGAGCCTCACGTGCGCTGTACACTACCCCGCGCGCTAATCCATTATATCAATTGATCTATCTAAGATCAACTGGCACAACCCAAGGTCGCTATTGACACATCGGGATTTTATCGATGCTTCATGAGTTCATAAAGCACAATTCCCAAAGACACTATTACATTTAGGCTCTTGTTAACTCCCCACATTGGAATTTCGACAATTTGATCTGCTATCTCCAAAACTTCCTTTGAAACTCCAGTGGTTTCATTTCCAACAACCAATGCTATTGGAAATCTATAATCTGCTTTATCATACACAACGCTTTTTTCACTCTGTTCTATCGCAATAATTTTGACTTTTGACTTTTGACTTTTGACTTTGCGGAGGGCCTCAACCGCAGTTTCCGCGTACTCCCACGCCACCCACTCTGTTGTATTGATCGATGCTTTTTTAATCCTAGAATCTGGTGGGGTTTCTGTTTGCCCACACAAAATTACTTTTCTAGCCGCAACTGCATCCGCCAATCTAAAAATAGCACCAACATTATAGGTATCTAAAACATTGTCAAGAATAATATAGACGGGATTTTTCTTAATTTTTTTTAGGTCTTCCTCCGTTGGTCTAGTTGTCCGAAGTTCAGAAGCCCCAAGTTTTATCATGGAGGATATTATACTATATTCTTAATCATTATCATCATCGCTTCCCGAACTTCCAGACCCAGATGAGCCCGATGATCCGCTGCCAGAGTTATCTTTTGAATCATTTGAGGAAGAACTTCCGCTTCCGAAATTGGAGCTTCCTCTCCCGCTATTTTCCGATGGACCCTCTCTCTCGTTTATCTCATCCTGAGCTTCTTGAAATTCACGCGCTGCTTCATGAGCTTTCTCTACTGCTTCACGTGTCTTCTTTATAAATTTCTCTTTAGCTTTTAAAAGCTTTTCTTCTTTTTTCTTCTCAAGCTCAAGTTGTTTTTCTTCTTGCTTTCTAAGTGCTTCCTCCTTAACCTCTATTGCATGTCTTAATGCCTCCTCACGCCGTATCTGTCGTTTTTCAGCAGCTTGACTTGCCAATTTGCTTAGAACGTCAATAGCGTGATCCAGTCTCTTTGCTGACCTAGTTGCTTCTTCTACTTCGTCTTCTATCTCTTCATTAAGATCTTCTTCTATCTCGTTTTCAAGTTCGTCTTCTGCTAGCTCGTCTTCAATCTCGATCTTGGCTGTCTTTAATGCTTCTCGCGCGGTCTTAATCTGCAATTTTAAAACTCCATCTGTTTGATCCTTTAAAATACCTAAGACTTTTCTTTGGGACTTAATTGTTTCATTGAACTGTTTGGCAAGAAGCGAAATATCGCGTCCATTTGCAGCAGCATCAGAAAGAACTCTGGACATCTGACTTACTTCTTGTGTTAAGTTAGACAAAGCAATAGATATGCCATCTGAATCGTTCCTTTCTAACATTATGCGAAGCTCTGCCAATCGTTCCCCTGCAATCTGAGCGTGAGTTTTAGCTTTTCTCTCAGGTGTAAATGCCAAAACTAAGCGGATCTGCTGAAACAGCTTATCAAGAAAAAACAATGGACTATCAGGTAAGATAAAACCTGCTCCCGATGTAACAGGAGGCAATACCAGCTCGGAGGCGATGGTTGCGTCTCCCAAAACCTGCCTTTGATGATGAGCGTAAGTGGATATCGCGAAAGAAAGAAAAATGACTACTACTAAAAGACTCGTACTTAGAAAAACTAAAAATTTTTTCCTCACATAACTATTTTTCAATACTTTTTATAGATTGTCAAGAAGTAAATATAAGTCTATAATAGCTTTATGACGGCAACTGCACACGCAGTAATAGGCACAATTATTGCAGCAAAAATTGGGAATCCTGTCTTAGCAGTACCTATTGCTCTTGCGTCTCACTTTGCGGCAGATATGTTTCCTCACTGGGATACTGGCACTCATTATAGAGAAAAAAGTGATAAAAAATTTCTTTTACAAACTTTCGCAGACGTTATGCTGGGCTTTGCTATGTCTTATGTTTTAATACTCGCACTTTTCCTCCAAACAAATTTGATTTATGCCTTTTTTATAATTGTTGTCTCCCAATTGCCCGATTGGATAACAGCCCCCTACCTATTTTTTAAGATCAAAACTTGGCCTTTTATGTGGATGTATAAGTTTCAAAGAGAATTTAATAATCGCTTAGATAAACCGTGGGGAATTATTACGCAGGTTGCGGTTTTGCTTTTACTCCTAATTATTGCTAAATCTTCCTGAATTTACCGTTTCGTCGTATCTGTACCGATCCCGTATCGAAATTGTATCTACGATACAAGATGCTTGACAAACATTTTTATCCATGAAACAATCGTTGTATGAAGCTCCCAAAAGAACTAACTACTGTCACTAGGGTATCAAGAATTACTGCAGTAATTGTACTTATTGCATGTATCCCTATTGGTTTTGGTCTTGGGATATCGTATCAAGAAATAATTCAACTTTTCATAAATCAAAACAACAAGGCATCGGTTGCTACCAATAAACCCATCAGTAAACCAACAACCCCTGCATCTGATGCAACTGCTAATTGGAAGACGTATAAAAGCACAAGGCATCAATATGAAATTAAATATCCTCCCCTATGGAAACTGGACGAGATAAAAGCTACAGGAAATATAGATTTAGCAAGTCAGGAAACAAAACAATACGGAAGCGCCAAGTTTTTTGTTCATATAGCAATCTGGAATAGGAGTACTCGAGATTTTGCGAGCTTGGAAGAAGAAGCAAGAGCTAAAGGAAAAGAATTTGCTCCATGTCTAGATGTTCCTAATGCTGGCATTGCCCCTCGTGGCTCTTGTGTCCCCCTACAACCCAAAACGATTAGCAAGAAGTCTCTTCCCGACGGTAATGAATACTACTCGGTCGTAACTGCAAGCAACAAAAAAATTGCAATTATACCCATTGTAGATAATTCTAATCAATTTATTGAAATAAAATCTGTTATCTGGCCAGAAGATGCAAATGAATTTTTTGACCAAATCCTCTCCACCTTCAGATTCTTGGAGTAAAATACATCTAGCAACAAAGACAAAAGTAGTCTACAATAAATATCATGAGAAAATTCGTCAAAGTATTAGGCACCTCCCTAATTTCTATTTCCATTCTTGCAGTTTTTTACTTAATTTATGATCAGATTGGAGATTTGCTGCAATACAAAAATTCAGTTCTGGGCCTGACTTCGGAATATGTAGGGTTACAACAACAATATCAAGATTACAAAAAACAAACCAAAAACCTTAGACAATTAAACATATTGGCAAAAAGCCAAGATTCAAAAACCAACCAAATCGCAGAAATAATCAATACTTATGGTGCAAAAGTTAACGGAGATTTAAGTATCTACTATAAAAATCTTACAAACGGCGAATCTATTGTTGTAGACGGGGATAAAAAATATTATATGGCAAGTTTGTATAAAGTAATTTTAACAATCTTTATTCTTGATGAAATAAAAAATGGGAAAATAACCTTAAATACAAAAATTGGAACATCCAGCGCAACATTGGAAACTGGCATGAATAAGATAATCACCGAAAGTAACAATGAATATGCTCAGCTATTAGGCCAAAAATATGGATGGAGAACGATAGAAACGGCAATGAAAAAAAAACTAGGAATTGATTTTACGTTTAATGAAGATTTAGAAATAAATGTAAAAAATATTGGGCTTTTGTTCGAAAATATTGCGCTCTCGCTTAAAATAACCGATGATCAAAGCAACTATTTATTAAATCTTCTTAAAAATCAGAAAAAAATATCAAAACTTCCAATGTACTTACCATCCAATATTTACGTACACAATAAAACCGGAGAATTCGAAAACTACTCTCACGATGCTGGAATATTTTATACACCAAAAGCTAATTATATACTGATTTTTATGAGCAATACAACAAATCCTGCTTTAACAAATAAACAAATGTCTCTTATGTCTAAAGAAATTTACGAATCGCTAAATAAGTGGTAAATTACGTTCATGAAGTTTGCTAAAAAAGTTGCAAACCAAAGTACGTATGGTATAGCAAGCTATGATTTAAAAAATAAAAAGGTTGAAGTAAGAATAAATATTCCTATAACATCTAAAATAAAAGCAATAATGAAAAACTCATACTTTTTTACTTTTGATAAACCCATTAAAGCTATTCCTATTTCATCTGGAAAAGGCGAAACAATGATTATTGCCCCGATAATTGGGAGCGTCCATCTTAAATATTTATTGTTCAACAATTTTGCTACACGATTTATGCCTAATAGATTAAGTAGTGGTTTTATTTCTTCTAATAGGCCATCTTTTATAAAGCGAAAAATTGTAAAATCTCCAACTGCACCACCGAATCCAGCAATGATAGCAATTTCCAGCGGCGAAAGTTTTTCTGCCAAAATTAACAAAATTACAGCACCAATGGCTGCTGTAAATGACGAAACAAATAATAACCCGCCAATGAATGCGCCTAAGTATCCCCAATTTCCAAAGCTAAGAAGAAACGTGCGAAGTATCTCAATGCGAAAAATGATAAAAGAAAAAACTACGCTTGCTATAAAAAAGGTAAGATTTTTGTATTTCCACGTTTTCCAATAATTCATCTGTCAAGTATAGCATAATAGATATAACAAGCGTCATTGTTAAAGGAGTAAGTGCTCACTGGGTGTCATTGCGAGCGACTGAAAGGAACGCGGCAATCCCACCTTGTACTCCTGTTTTCAACTCTATATAATAAATATTATGGCACGAAGAAAGCATTACAGGAGTAGAAGGTTTAAGTTAAAGCTTAAGAAGGGTACTGTTTATTCTATTTTTTCCTTTGGCTTAATTGTAACAGGATTAATACTTCTTTTATCCTTTACCAGAAATGGAGCATTTCTTATTAGTATTAGCGATAATTTAGATAAAAACTTTGGGGGAATGTCTTTTTTTGCTCCTTTTATCTTAATATTTTTTGGCTTTTTATTTTTAAGAATCAAGATGTTTATAGCTCGCCCCAATATTTCGATAGGGTTTTTGCTTTTTTTCGTTAGTCTTGATGCAATTACAAAAAGTGGACGAACTGGGACATATCTTTTTGGAGTGTTGGCAGATATTTTGTCTGGATTTGGAGCAAACATTGTGTATACAGCGGGCGCACTTATTGGTCTTATTGTATTTTTTGATACATCAATAGATGAGATAATAGATTTTTTGGCTGTTCTTCTTGGCAATATTTATCGACTTTTTCCAACCAAACTTATTTCTTTTTTTAAGACCAAAAAGCCTATTAATTTTGGAGACAAGCAAATGACAATAAGGGGTGGGGGAATAAAACAAGTACCAAACCTTTCTCATCGCGATATTGAGTATAAGACACCAGTTAAAAAAGATCTGCCTATTCTTTCGGACAAACTAGTAAGCAATCCGTTAAATGCAAGTGGCATCTGGGAATATCCGCCTTTCTCTCTTTTGTCTGATGTCTCCAATCAAAAAGCAGAAAGAGGAGATATAAAAAGACTAGCTTCAGTTATAGAAAAAACATTACAAAGTTTTGGAATTGGAGCAAAAGTTGTGGAAGTAAACTTAGGGCCAGCAGTTACTCAATACGCTCTTGAAATTGCTTTAGGAACTAAAGTCTCAAAAATTACCTCTTTGTCTAATGATCTAGCACTTGCAACAGAAGCTCCAACTGGACAAATTAGAATTGAGGCTCCTATTCCTGGCAGAAACTTGGTTGGCATAGAAATACCAAATAGAAGTTTGGAGATTGTAACGTTAAGAACAATGTTAGAGTCAAACATAATGCAAAAAAGCAAATCTAAACTCACTGTGTCCCTTGGTCTTGATGTGTCTGGTAATCCACTGGTTTCTGATATTGCGAAAATGCCGCACGTTTTAATTGCTGGAACTACTGGTTCTGGAAAATCTGTTCTTATAAACTCTTTTATTTCATCGCTTCTTTTTAGAGCCTCACCCAGTGAGCTAAAACTAATTCTTATAGATCCAAAAAGAGTCGAGCTAATTGGGTATAATGGTATTCCGCATCTTATGACCCCAGTTATAGTTGAGGTTGAAAAAATTCTAGCTTCTTTAAAGTGGGCAATGGATGAGATGGATAGACGCTATAAAACATTTGCTGCAAGCGGAGTTAGGAATATAGATTCGTATAATGAGCTAGCCGGTTTTCAATCGTTGCCCTACATTGTTATTCTTATAGACGAATTAGCAGATCTTATGGCATTTGCTCCAGTTGAAGTAGAAGACGCAATAGCTAGACTTGCGCAGATGGCAAGAGCAACAGGCGTGCATCTTGTGGTATCTACTCAAAGGCCATCGGTTGATGTTATAACAGGATTAATTAAGGCAAATATTCCATGCAGAATTGCTTTTAATGTTTCCTCAATGGTTGACTCAAGAGTTATTATTGATACGCCTGGAGCAGAAAAACTTTTGGGACGTGGCGATATGCTCTATATTCCGCCAGATCAGGCTAAACCAACTCGTATTCAGGGTGCATTTGTTTCGGAAAAAGAGGTAAAAAAGCTAGTTGATTTTCTTAAAGAAAAAAATCCTCCAGTTGAGTATACAGAAGAAATTACTTCCCGACCTCTTGTTGCCAAAAAAATTGGAGGATCCCTTGGACCAGACGGTAAAGATGCTTTGTTTGAAGATGCAATAAGAATTGTGTGTCAGTACGATAGAGCTTCGGCATCTCTTCTTCAGAGACGCCTTTCTATTGGGTATTCACGAGCGGCACGAATATTGGATCAACTAGAAGAAAAAGGAGTAGTTGGACATGCAGAGGGATCAAAGCCTAGGGATGTTTTGGCAAAGAATGCGGATGAAATAATCAACAATTTGGAACAAGCGCAACAATAAAATTAGAATTTATGGTAAGAGTTGGTCAAAGACTGCGAGCGGAAAGAATAAAAAAAGGATTAACTCTTGAAGAAGTTTCAAAGGCGACAAAAATTAAGTCATCATTTCTTTTGGCAATAGAAAAAGGTGAATACGATAAGTTACCACCAGCGACCTATGCGCAAGGTTTTGTAAGAAATTTTGCTAGCTTTTTAGGTATACCAGAAAGAGAGATTTTGGCTCTTTTTAGAAGAGAATACGTTGAGGAAAAAGTAGTTAGGGTTCTACCAGAAGGTCTTCTAAAAAGAGAAGACTTTCCACTTAAAAGATTTCGACTCCAACAAACTGCCAAACTGATAATTTTTGTTTTCATTATTCTTGTGTCTTACATACTTTTTCAGTATAGGTATGCAATTATTGATCCGCCTCTTAAGATTGATTCCCCAAAAGAAGGAGCAGTTGTTTCTTCGCAAACAATTACAGTGGCAGGAAGTACTGATCCAAATGCTTCTCTGTTTGTGAATAATGATTCCGTGTCTTTGGATAATAAAGGCAATTTTAAAAAAGTTATTACTGTATTTACGGGTAAAACAACGATTGCAATAAAAGTGATCAATTATTTTGGCAGAGAAACAGTACTCGAAAGACACATTGACGTAATAACAAAATAAATCTTGGCAAGCAGAATATCCTAAAATTCCGATATCTGTGTGATGCTTGCTAATCATTTTGCTCCCCCGCGTGGATTCGAACTAGGAAAATCATGGGCTGGATTTCTGCGGTGTTTGATGATAGAATCAAGTTTACGTTCCCCTGTAGCTCAATGGTAGAGCATTCGCCTGTTAAGCGAGTGGTTCGTGGTCCGAATCCACGCGGGGGAGCTGAAATTATGAATATATTTGTTCAAATATGGCAGGTAAACGCCCAAGATGTATATGCTGTAATAAGTATCTCATACGCTGGGGTAAAACAAGATCTGGTAAAACAAGGTATAGATGCTTATCATGCCAAAAAGAAACAATGAGTTTTTAAAAGAAAAAAGATATGATATTAATACGACTTACGCAAAATCTTATTGTTCGAGCTTGTCGAGAACTAAAACTTCTCGACTCGCTACGCTCGCTCGAAGAATAAGTGCGTAACTCGTATTAACTACAATTGGTGGCATATTCATAGGACAGCAAAGAAAAATGGTGGTGTACCCCTTGGAATAGATAGATTTGAAAATGAAACCGTAATTAAGTAATCCGAATGGGGAAAATATTGGGCTAGGTATAGTGATCAAATCCCCCTGTCATTGCGAGGAGTGAAACGACAGCATGAAGAATGTATAATCTAAGCTATGATTGATGTTCATTGTCATTTAAATTTTCACGCTTTTGAGAAAGATTGTGATGAGGTGATTAAGAGGGCTTTTGAGGCTGGGGTTAGCAAGATCATTAATGTGGGGACTAAAATTGATTCTAGTCAAAAAGCTCTAGAATTAGCACAAAAGTATGAAAATTTGTACGCAATTGTTGGAATCCACCCTCACCATGCAGACAAGATTGATCTTGAAGAAGATTGGCTCGATAAACTTGAAGAATTAGCGAAAAAACCAAAGGTTCTTGCGATTGGAGAAATTGGAATGGATTTCTACGGCTACAAATCAAATGATATTGTTGATCCCAAGCTGCAAAAGCAGGTTTTTATTAAACAAATTGAGCTTTCTTATAAACTTAAACTGCCGATGCAAATTCACAACCGCCATGCTGGCAAAGACATCTTAGATATTCTCATAAATCATAAGTCATATCTCACAAATCCCCCCGGCATGTTCCATTGCATGTCGGGAGATATAGATTTATTAAAAAAAACGCTAGATCTTGGATTCTATGTTGGCTTTGATGGGAATATAACTTACAAAGGAATTGCTCGAGGCGAAACAACACAGCTTAAAGATTTAATCCAATATGCTCCACTTGATAGAATTGTAACCGAAACAGACAGTCCATTTTTAACTCCAAAGCCCCATAGGGGTACTAGAAATATGCCAGAATATGTTATACTAGTTGGTAAGAATATAGCCGAAATAAAAAGTCTATCTTTCCAAAGAGTCGAAGAACAAACTGTCACCAATGCCAATACAATTTTTAAACTAGACGCTAGACGCTAATAAACTAAACGGTAAAAATATATGACAAGCTTTTTCAACAAAATATTTACCCGCTATCCCATTAAAACAAAACGGCTTTTGGAAATGCTTCCAGGTTTAGCTTCTTGGACGCTTATTCTTTTTCCAGTTTGGGGCTCTTTCTTTATTCCATATATTGTTGCCTATTTTATTCTTTTCTTTGATATATATTGGTTTTACAAATCCTTTAACCTTGTTATAACAGCATTTATTGCCTCAAAAAAAATAAAAATCGCAGAGAATACTAATTGGCTGCAAAAAGCAAAAGATAATAAAAATTTTCATAAAGTAAACCATGTTGTCATAATTCCAAATTATAAAGAAAATTTAGATAAACTAAGACAAGCAATCAAAAGCATAAGTCTTCAGACTATGTCTTTACAACAAATTTTTGTTGTACTTGCTATGGAAAAAAGAGAACAAGACTCAGAACAAAAAGCAAACTTCTTAATTCAGGAGTTCAGGGGCAAATTTGCGGATATTTTTGCAACTTTCCATAAAGACACATTTTCAGAAGTTAGGGGAAAGTCTTCAAACGAAGCTTACGCTGGAAAACTTGCATATAAAAAATATGTTAAAACAGGAATTATTGATATAAATTACGCAACTGTCTCATCTGTTGATGCGGATTCTATCTTTGATAAGCAATATTTTGCATATCTTACTTTTGCTTTTTTAAACGACCCTAAGCCATACAATAAATTCTGGCAATCCGCCAATGTAAATTACAACAATTTCTGGAATGTTCCTTCCCCTATTCGAATTATCTCATTTTTTGGTAGCCTTTGGAGAACTGGGATCCTTGTACAAAAAGACCGTCTCATCTCAAATTCAACCTATTCTTTGTCTTTTGCGCTTCTTAAGAAAGTGGGCTTTTGGGACTCTGATGTTATTCCAGAAGACTATAGAATTTTTTTCAAGGCATTTTATATGCTTAGCGGTAATGTATGGACAGAACCAATTTTCCTTAAAACTTCTATGGATTCTCCGTTGTCCTCAACTTATATTAAAAGCTTAAAAAATAAGTACCAACAAGAACGAAGATGGTCTTGGGGTGCATCTGATGATCCGCTTTTTATAAAATGGTGGCTTACTGTTCCTAACATTCCTTTCTTAAGAAAAACGCTTTTACTGTACAATGTCTTGCTTGATCATTTCCTCTGGCCAGTTAATTGGTTTATAATAACTGTCGCAGCCAACATTATTCCAATACTCAATCCTGTTTTTTCAAGAACAACTCTTGGGTACAACCTGCCTAGATTAGCAGGATTAATATTGACTTCTTGCATACTTGCACTTCTTTTAATGATGGTTATTGATTTTAAAAACAGACCAAAAAATCAATCATTATCTAAAGTTAGACAACTTATCTTCCCTTTTGAATTTGTTCTTCTGCCAATTGTTGGATTCTTTCTTTCCACATTGCCTGCTCTTGTTTCGCACACGCAACTTATGTTTGGAAAAAGGCTCGACTATAAAGTTACCGAAAAACTATGAAAGCTCTTGCCCATTTGGACAAAAACAAAACCGCATGGTTCATGTTAATTATTTTATTTTCCTTTTTTCTCCTTCGTCTCCCTTCTCTTTTTGAGCCATATTGGTACGGTGATGAGGGTGTATACCAAACATTAGGAATGGCTATAAGAGATGGCAGATTATTGTATAGAGATATTTGGGATAATAAGCCACCTTTTCTTTATTTATTGTATTCTGTGTTTGACTCTGACCAATTTTCAACAAAACTAGCCTCATTAATTGTTGGCGCTCTATCTGTATTGGTTTTTTTCTTCCTTGCAAAAAAGCTTTTTGATTCGGCACGTACCCGATCAAAAATTCATTTCTTTGCAACTATTATTTTTGCTATTCTTTTTGGGCTGCCTTTAATTGAAGGCAATATTGCAAATGCAGAAAACTTCATGATATTGCCAATCTTGATCTCTGCTCTTATGATCTTTAACTTAGCAAATAAAAAAAGCTCTTCCTTATTCAAGTTTCAACTTTCAATCCTTCGACTTCGCTCAAGACAGGCTTTCAACTTTCAACTTTTTATCGCTGGTCTTCTGTTAAGTTTTGCTTTTCTTTTTAAGGTGGTAGCCTTATTTGACTTTGCAGCATTTATTGTTTTTATAGCTATTATTCATCTTCCCCAAAAACTGCCTCTAAAAAATATTAAAAATATTACCCCTCAAATAATTCCGTTGTCTATCGGCTTTATAGTTCCAATCTTTTTAACTTCAATGTTTTTCTTAATAAACCACGCTTTTAAAGATTTTTTTCAAGCGGTGTTTTTACAAAATGTAGATTACGTTGGTTATGGAAACAAATTTTTAATCCCTCATGGACTGCTTTTGTTAAAAGCTATTCTTCTTTATATTTTTATTTTATGTATTTTTAAAATCAGAAGAATACTTTCTTTAACAACAATTTTTATACTTATCTGGTTTGCTTTTTCTCTTTTTAATGCGTTTTTTGCCGAGCGTCCATTTCCTCACTATCTATTGGTTCTAATACCTAGTTTTTCGCTAATGGTTGCATTAATATTTTGGGACAAAAAATATCAAAAAATTATAACTTTGTTTTTGCTTATAGCAATGGTGTTTGTTTTTAGCAATTTCCATTTTTTTAGCAAATCAATTTCCTATTATCAAAATTTCATAAGTTTTGTCGCAAACAAAAAATCAACCACCTCTTACGAGGCTTTTTTTGACAGAAAAACACCAATAGATTATGAGATAGCATTTTTTCTTAAACCTAAGATTAACAAGAAAGACAAAATATTTATCTGGGGAAATAATCCCCAAGTCTATAAAATGGTAGAAGCTCTTCCTCCTGGAAGATATTTTGTTGCTTACCATATAACTGGTTACAAAGATGGCATTTTGGATACAAAGAATTCTATAAACAAAATAAAACCAAAGTTTGTCGTAATTATGCCTGACCAAAAGACTATTCCTTTCTCTATATCTAATTATCTTCCAAGGATTGAAATCGGAAACGCACTAATTTATGAAAGAATTCTTTAGATATATAAGGCTCGATAAAACCGCGCGTTTTGGATTTTTAAGTCCTTGCATTCTATCTCTTCTTACTTTTTTTTACATTTTGTTAACATACAAAAACCTTCCTCCCTTTATACCTATTTTTAATCAATTGCCCTGGGGAGAACAAAGACTAGGTATAACCCTAACAATATTTATTCCTATAATAATTGATTGGCTGATTATTCTTCTTAATTTATTTATTTCGGCACTAATTTATCAAAAAATGCCACTTCTTTCCCGAATGCTTGCTACAACTACTTTTATTGCAACATTGCTTTCTTCCCTTTTTGTTGTAAAAACAGTAGTATTAGTAAGTTGATATGATTACCATCTTGGCTTTTATAACAGCATTTTTTACAACAACTGTGGCAACACCAATCTCCCTAATATTCATTAAAAAAATAGGTCTTTTTGATGATCCTAAAACCCGCAAGCACCCAGCAATGATTCACACAAAGCCAATACCAAGAGGTGGCGGAATTCCTCTTTTTATAGGTATTTTAATTGCTGGGATATTGTTTTTACCAATAACAAAAACTGTTATAGCACTTTTTATAGCATCTCTTATTGCCCTTATAACCGGGGTATTGGATGACAAATTTGACATATCTCCATATTTGCGTTTTTTAATTAACATAATAACTGCCTTAATAGTTGTTGGAAGTGGAATAAGCATACCTTTTATAACCAATCCATTTGGGGGAATTTTATACTTAAATTCCATTAAGCTTTCTCTTGATTTTTTGGGACACCACTCTGTTTTTGTCCTTTCTGATCTTATTGCTATAGCTTGGATCGTTTGGGTTATGAACATGCTTAACTGGAGTAAGGGTGTGGATGGACAAATGCCAGGAATTGTAGCCATATCTGGAGTTGTGATCGGAATTTTGAGTCTTCGTTTTGAAGTATCAGATGAATTTAATCTTATTAGTACAAACCTTTCTTTTATAATCGCAGGTTCTGCTTTGGGATTTTTAATTTTTAACTTTTATCCAGCGAAAATCTTCCCAGGTTATGGAGCAACCGCAGTTTATTTACTGCTAAGCACAGTTTCTATTATGTCTTCCGCTAAGCTTGCAACTGCAATCTTAGTCATGGGCGTCCCGATGACCGATGGAATTTTTACAATTTTGCGACGTTTATTAACAGGGCATTCTCCTTTTTGGCACGATAAAAAACACCTTCATCATCTTCTTTTAGGACTTGGAATAAAACAGAGAAGTATTGCTTTGTTTTATTGGGTAATTTCTGCAATACTAGGAGCAATTGCTCTGACGCTCTCCAGTCGCGCCAAACTTTTTGCTATTATTATGCTTCTTATAATCGTTGGGGGGGCAATACTTTTTTTACATTTTATTATTAAGCATGCATATGATAAAAAAAGCAATTAGTCTGTTAAAACTTATCCGACCAAAACAATGGATTAAAAACTTTGCCATCTTTGCTGCTATAACTTTTTCTGGAGAACTTTTTAATAGTACGGTTTTTCAAAAAGTGTTCTTGGCTTTTGTTGTATTTTGCATGCTTTCATCTGCTACCTACATAATTAATGATGCTTTTGATATAAAAAAAGACAGACTCCATCCTTTTAAAAGATTTCGGCCCCTTGCAAATGGTGATATTCCCATATTTTTTGCTCTAATAATTGCTTTAGTATTAATAGGAAGTTCTTTGTTTTTGAGCTTATTTGTTACCTTTGGATTTTCTATACTAGCAATCATATATTTATTAATTCAGTTATCATATTCTACGTTACTCAAAAGCATTGCAGTTGTAGATATTTTAGCCATAGCAAGCGGATACATTTTAAGAGTTTACGCTGGAGAAGCAGCTTCGGGATATCACATTTCGGTTTGGTTGCTACTAACAGTAATCTCTGTTTCTTTATTTTTAGCAATTGGAAAAAGAAGATCCGAGCTAACCCTTCTTTCTACAAATAAGGATGTCAATGTAGTAGCTGTAAGAAAGTCTTTGTCGCATTATTCAGAAAGATTGCTGGACGTATATGCATCAATTTTTGCAACATCTACTTTTATTGCTTATTCTCTATTTACGTTTTTGGAAAATCCCAAGGGGCTTAAATTAGGTATTAGTATTTTGTTGCCAGATTTTCTTCCAGAATTTTTCCAAAGAAAGTGGCTCATGATTACTATTGCTCCAGTTGTGTATGGTCTTATGCGCTATTTACAAGATATATACGAAAAACGCGAAGGCGAAAGCCCAGAAAGAGTTCTTCTGTCAGATAAACCACTGCTTATTACGGTAATCAGTTGGGTTCTTTTGGTTATAGGGATAATCCATTTCATAGGTTCCTAATAAAGGATATTCATGTAGTGTTGGTTGCTGTAGCAGTTGTTTCGTCAACTCTAGTACGTCTAAAATGCGTCTAAAGACATCTTTTTAGCGTCTTATTCTTTCCTAGCATACTGGCCGCTGATCCAGCCCATTTTTCCATCTTTAAGTTTTATTTCAAACCAACCATTTACTTCAGCTATCATCTCGTAAGTTTCTCCTGGAAGAACTCTATCTATTTCCAAAGAACTGATCGACCCTTCTTCTC
>Ga0213870_1000678_pt1 | contig 15820 bp, 12 predicted proteins | sample WICALVC2017_Meta_FD_160119 | JGI IMG/M metagenome (GOLD analysis project Ga0213870, IMG submission 160119) | Freshwater microbial communities from subterranean cave lake in Wind Cave National Park, South Dakota, United States - WICALVC2017 | ecosystem: Environmental > Aquatic > Deep subsurface >... | reverse complement strand
GCGAGATTTGTTCTGGTGTCCAGCCCAGTTCCATTTTCTCAACTACGTATGAGCGAATAATATCATTCTTGAGGCGTGTTGGTTTTTTGCCTAATCTGTTTTTTAATTTTTTCTGGTGATTGACGTACGGGGTAATCTTAACAAGTTGGAACAAGAAAGAGTGATTTTTCGAGGAAAATAGTCGGGTTTTCGAACATTTCCGGGTGGTTAAAATTTGCTTCAAATTCCGCCACGATTCCTGCCAACTTGGAACAGGTTACGTGATGGTATTTTCGGCGGATGTACGTGCGCAGATTCCCAAACACTCCTTCAATCTCAGATGTTAACCCGAACTCGAACTTCTTGTGAATATCGGCCTTATGGTTAACCGGCCACCAGTTCTCAATCTTGCGATACACACTGCCTCCATCAGTATTCAGGTTCGCCCCCGGTTCCACGTGCCGAGCCACAAACTGAAAGATATTGTTCTTACCAACGCTTACATGATTCAACGCTCGTAGCACCACTCGTTTATCTTGTACATCCTTTGCAGCGATGACAGCAGCTTTCTTAAAGAATACTTCGTCCATCTGAACGGTTCCTTTAAGTGGTTTTAGCCATGAGGGATCGGGGATATGCTCCCTAAATTTATCTAACCATTCCCGCACCGTCACCTCACTCAATTCAGTCATCCTCATCGTTTGCAAGATAGGTAACGCATTCACCCAACACCACAGGAGCAGGTAAAACGTTTCCCAAGATATTTTCATGTTGGCGAGCCAGGTGTTTGAAGTCAGAGAGAATGGTCGACGGCAGTCACGACACCGATAGCGATTCTCTGATTTAGCCACCCGTCGACTTTTGCACCGCGGACAATGCATGTGGGTACCGAACAGGATACGACGAACCAGCTTTTTTATCTGGCACTCACTAGGAATTTGTTTTAATTTGCACATGGAATGAAATGATGGGTTATGAATAGTATTATTCATATTGTATCATTCTGTTCCAACTTCTTTAGTATACCCGATTTGTCTTAGTTCAACAAGTAAGTGCAACACTTTGATGCTTCAGGTAGTATCAAAGTGCCATGAAATACACACATTTTACCATTGAAGAACGGGAACAAATCCAATACGGCCTTTGGGAGAAAAAGTCCGTAAGAACCATTGCTCGTGAGTTGGCTCGGTCCGCACCTTCGGTAGCAAGAGAGATTAAGAAGAACCGAGATGGGAGGAATCGGTACAACCCGAGGGTATCCCATCAACGAGCACTGGCAAAGAGGAAGAGCCGTGGTCGTAAAGATCGTCTCAAGAACAAAACCATCCGTGACTACGTCATTAAAGAACTGAAGAAGCGCACTTCACCAGAACAAATTGCAGGAAGAATTAAAGAAGATCACCCTGGGCAGTCCATTTCCCATGAAGCCATTTACCAGTTCATCTACGATCGAATCCACCGCAATGGCTGGGGTCTCCTCAAACCGGGTCGTGAAGATTTACGACAATATTTACGCAGAAGAAAGAAACGAAGGACCAAGAAAGGCATGCGCAGATGTCAGAAATTACCCTCTACAGCAAGAGGAATGTCCATTGATGCGCGACCAAGGATTATCAATGAACGACTGCGTCTGGGAGATTGGGAATCTGATACGGTTGAATCAGTTGACCACAAGCCAGGGATCAACACCTTAGTAGAAAGAAAAACAGGGTTGGTGTTCATTACCAGACTGAAAGATCGAACCAGCAAAGCCACCGTATCGGCCATCCAAGAAAGAATACAGAAGCTACCAAAGCAATTAAAAAAGACCGCTACGTTCGATAACGGTCTGGAAAATCAAGGTTGGGAGGAGTTGGAAAAAACCACTGGTATGAAATGCTTCTTTGCCCACCCGTACCATTCCTGGGAACGGGGAACCAACGAGAACACGAACGGATTGATACGTGACTACTTCCCAAAGAAAACAGATTTTAGTATAATTACCGACCAGGAGCTTCAAGAAGTTGAAGATTTGCTTAACAACCGCCCCCGGAAACGCCACAACTGGAAAACTCCCTTAGAAGTATTGAGTGTTGCACTTTACGGTTGAATTCACGTTGAGATGTTTTGACTTTTTTTAATAGCAATGATATAAGATAATCAGGTCTTTGACAGCTAAATTCACTTTCCCAAAGAAAGGATGTGTGTATGCCAGCGCCAGAAAAGGTTTATTTCTTCAATTCCAGCGAACGGGGACTGTTCGTGGAGATTTACTTCCCCAAGAGAGCAGCTTACTACGGAAGAATCTTCGACAGTCTACGTCAAGGATACGATGAGAATATCGTAAAGCGATATTTGCGAGAGAACACTCCAGCGTTGATAAATGAGTTTCAGGCTTTTCCCGATTTGTTCAAACCCAGTCGCTATACTTCAACCAAGTTCAGTCGTACTTCGCCCTCACTAGAAGAAACGCTTGAAAGGATTGAGATGTATAAATCTCCTTTCAGGGGTTGGTCAACCTACTCCGTTGATGGCGTATTCTTTGATAACCAAGGGAAGCCAATTGAAGAAGCCACCCAGGTAGTACGCGTTATGTTCCGATTTGAAAGCTCGTTCGCCAGACAAGCCATTGATGAAGGGTGCCACGATGTACTGCGCGCCATTCTTTTTTGGATTATTTCTCAGCACGGCCGTCTCTACAGCCATAAAGTGTGGGGAAAAGAAGAGCAAGCCCAGTTTGTAGCAAGACACAAGCCCTGGCCAAAAGAGCAAATGGCATTCGCCAAGAAGCATTACGCTGACATAGCTCTTGAAACGGGCAAGTGGCTGGACGACCGCGAAATATTTATCTTTTGCTATCTTGTTAGGAACTTCTGGCAACAAGTAGTAAAAGAAGAAATGCGTGAAGATGAGATATGGGTTACCAGCTTGTTTGACTTAGTGTTGAATGTGGTAAAACCAACCAAACCCGACGTCGTCGGGTTATAACCATTCTCTATGAAAGGAGAAAAACCATGCTTTCCAAAGTAACGGCTCAGCTAGTGGAAGAAATAATGGGACACTTTGGTGAGAACCAAAGAAAGAAGGCACACAACGACCCTGAAGCGTGTCTTATCTCAATGCTTACGCGTATCAAAGAGGAATTGCCTGAAGTTTCAGCAACCCTCTATGGTAGCATTCAGCTTACTACCTGCGACGACTATCTCCAAGAAGCTCGGGAGAAGATTCAGAGTAAATAAAAAAACCCTACAAAGGGTAAAAACAACACCCCAGTCGTCCTTTTGGACTTCTGGGGCTTTTTATTTCAAAACAATAATGAGTGGCAGTGTAAGGTACTAAAAATTAATTGATTTTTGCAGTTTCAAGTGATAAACTTGGGATAAAGAAGCGGTCAGTGGTCGTTTGAAAGTAGGTTTTAACATCCTTCACGATGTCCCGCTTGAAAAAATAGCAACACTTTATGTGCTGGTTAAGAAATAGTAACTGATCCTATTTACACACAACCCCCTAACATCTCTATATTTTTTAAGGCTTTAGAAAAAATACGAGATTTTTCCAATACATATTGTGCGACAAATTATACTATCTTTTTCGCAATTGCGAAAAAGATAGTATAATTGAAAATGTTGTAGAGCATTGTAAAACGAAGAGAAAAACACTTAAAAAAAGCGTTTTTTCAGTAAAATGGTCCAAACCATGTTTTCTCCTCAATATCTTCGCATCACTTCTAATGGCGATCTCATATTTAAAGTCATATGTGGTCTTCGTTCATTGTATCACACTAAATACTCTCTGATTTCCTTTTCGTACAGTGATAGCCTCCTTGAGAACATATCGCAAACATTCTTCCCGAATAGTCCGGTTGAACCGTTCTAAATGTCCGTTATCTGTAGGTCTCCTTGCTCTACCATTGCGATGATGCAAACCTTGTGAAAGTAATTGTTTTGTAAAATACCATGTAATCCCTCGTCCGGTACTCTATCTAAAATCATATCGATTTGGTATAAATAGGGTCAGCCACTATTTGTTATTACATATGATTATGATATGATAAACGTATGCCAAGGACACTAAGAACTGAAGCGTTGCAGAAATAAAATTCCTCTTGGAAGAAATAAATTATTGGATTTGATTAAATTTGTCAGGGATAACTGTACGCCATTATCTTGGCAGTATTCAGAAAAACATAGCTTTTTATAATTAAAAATATTCAAGTAACTTATAAGTAACTTATGAATAAAAATAGTATACTTTATCTGGTAAATTTTATAGCTTATATTATAACTTCTTTACTTTTTGTAATTACGCTTGCACCCATAGAAGATATATCCTCTCTCTTGGGTCGTCTTGGCCTTGTTTTTTTCCCCTTTTCTTTTACTTCTCTACCTTATCTATTATCTCTACCTTATCTATTTATTTATCTTAAAGAAAGGTATCAAAACAAATTAACTTTTTCAGCTTCTATTATCAATATAATAACATTAACGCCTATATTAATAGGTTTAATTTCTTTCTTTATTTTAGGCAAGAATTTTTTCAGCGAGGATAATCCAGGTTACTTCGTTGCCTGGGCAATGCTTTTCTATCTTTACTTTGTTGCAATTCCATCAACTGTCATTTCTACGGTTATGTTAATAATTGGGATTGTAAAATATGGGAAAAATGTCAATGGAGAAAAAAGTAATCCCCTCAAAGTGCTTTTGGCGCTCTTTTTATTTGTTGCTAACATGGTTTTATATCCCACACTCATTATCTCTTTGTTGGGACTAATTCCAATTATTGTGACTGGTAGATGGATAAATATATTTTTAAGTTTTGTATTTTTAATACCTATTCTTCTAATATTGTTCTTTTTAAGATTTATTCAAAAGAAAATGAATAATCAAATTAGAGATTATAATTGAAGAAATCTCCCGCTTCTGTCTGAGTGGAGATTAGAATATTAGAGATTTAAATTTCTAACAGAAGAAAAAATTCGACTTAACATCTATTATACGCAAGTTTCGAGGGCTCGCCCACGAACGAAGAATTTATAAAACAACTTATGAAAGCAATATTTTTTGAAAAAACCGACAGATATAAATAAAATTATCCACCAAGAAATAGTGGCTGACCCCATTTACATTATGTGCTGGCAATTTTCAATAGATGGATGGGACGAGAACCCAAAGGAGGGGTCGGGAGGAAAGTTATTTCCTCCCGCTTGCCCCCACGCCAAAGTTTTAAAAAAACTTATGGTGTGGGGGTGAATAGGAAATTATTCAAATGACCCAAGGGGTACCCCGGTTTTGAGGGAGGAGCGAAGCGACGACAGGTTCTAGTCTGCCAGTCGGCGGACGGAGTCCCACCTCCTCCGCTCATTAGGATTTTGTAAATAAATAAATAAAGACAAAAGAAATTTTTTCATAAAAACTATGAACCAAAAGGGATTTATAAATATTTTATTGATTGTAATTATCGTCGCGCTTGTTGGAGCGGGGGTTTACGTTGCTTTAACCAAACAAGTTACGCCACCAACTCCTACGCCAAGATCTAATCCAACTTCAACACCTACACCGACTTCCTCCCCAACGCCAAAACCAACATCTACTGAATCAAATCAAACAACTGAGCGAACACTGATTTCCATGGTTGAATATAGTTGTCGCGTTCCGTGTACCGGGGCTATGCCTTCTTCAAGGGTTGAACAAGACTGTTCCAAGTTGTTGTCCCAAGAACAATGTATCTCATATACAAGCAATGAATTTCCGTTTAGGTGTGAGTGGCGACTAACAAATTATCAATGTCCTCATCTCCCTTAAAGAATTTGCCGTCAAACCCTAGTAGTAGAACGCTTCGCATTCACTACGGGGCAGGCAGAGAATTTTTCAATAAGCGGCAAACACCTATTCTTGATGTATTAAGTTAGTAATGTTATTATACCTTGAGTTACGAAATGCCTTCGCAGGGTCGCGAGAAATTCCTGCAAAGCAGGATTTCCCGACCTAGATATTTTTCTTATGTTTGCGGGCGAGGCGAAGTGAAAATTTTGAGGCATACACAACGTGTTCTGCCGAACAAATTTTCACAAAGCCGTATGTGCCTTAATTCTAATTTATTGATCTTCGATAAAATCTGATTAAGGCAAACACAAGAATAAAGAGCCGAAGTTGCATTTCGTAATTCAAGGTATTATAGTGGAAATCAAGTTGCGGTGACTTGATGAAATCAAACCGCTCATTGAAAAGGGGGATAGACAAATGAAGTTCTTCTTCTTGTTGGGTCTTCGCTACGGGAGAGACAGCGATCCATGCTCGCCTCTCAGTTCCGTCTATGGTCCATACGAGGACGATAGGGCTGTAGAGGAAGCTCTCGCGCGTCTCTGGCCAAACGACAAAAGTAAGCAGTTTATTGTCTTCGACGCGCAGATCTTTAGGGTCAAGCCGTCGGCGAGGGAGAGGCCCGAACACGAGAAGCGCGAGCCCGGCGATATGGCTAACTACGTCAAGGATGGCGATAGCTATAAGTGCAAGGACTGCGGTGGCGCCATCTTCAACGCGAAGGTGTTACACTCTATACACCTTCATCATATGCCCGGCGCTGGTCCCGGTCAGTGCCAGTACGAGTCGATATTCTCGCCCTATTGCCCGAACTGCGAGAAGCAGCCGAACTGTCACAATGCGCCTATTTATGGCTAGGCGAGAAGTTGAACATCATTCACGAGCCCATCATGTCTTCAGACATTTGGTGGGCTTATTTTTTCTGCGAGAATTTGTCGTTAAACCCTAGTAGCAAATCTTTCGACAAGCTTAGGACGCTACGGAGCAGGGACAGCGAATTTTTAATTGATTTTTGGTTAATTTATGGTAAGATGTAAATGAATTATATAAGAATATATTTAATCGCTCGTTCGGTATAATAAAATAAATTTTCTTACACCTCTCTCGCTCATAATTATATTAAATATAATTAATCGCTCGGTCGGAATATGAAAATGCGTTTTCCTATTCCTCCCTCCCTCATAATTATAAACTCGAAACTTTTAATGTTTCATGTTTCAAGTTTCAGGTTTCATGAAGCATGGATTCTCAAATCGAAGAAATAAAAAATAAGCTCAATATATTGGACGTAGTTGGCGGTTATATGAAGCTGACTAAAACTGGTATCAACTACAGAGGGGTTTGCCCTTTTCATTCAGAAAAAACACCTTCTTTTTTTGTAAGTCCTACTCGCCAAATGTGGCACTGTTTTGGATGCGCGGCTGGATCTTCAATGTTTGACTTTGTAATGAAAATAGAGGGAGTTGAATTCGGAGATGCTCTACGTATTTTGGCAAACAAAGCAGGTATTGAGCTAAAAAGAGAAAACCTGCAACTAAGAACTGAAAGGCAACGTATTTATGAAGTTTGTGAATTAGCTTGTAAATTTTTTGAGAAACAACTAGAAAACGGAATTGGAAAAGAAGCCGAGGACTATCTTTTAGGGCGCGGAATCACCAAAGACAGCGTAATAAAATGGAGGTTGGGATATTCACCAGATACTTGGAATGGTTTGACTGATTTTTTAGTGGGAAAGGGGTATCAAAGAGAAGAAATTGTAAAAGCGGGTTTAACGGTCCCAAAAGAGAATAATAAAACCGATTCTTATGATAGGTTCCGGGGCAGGATTATTTTCCCTATTTTTAATTTGAATTCTACGGTTGTTGGTTTTGGCGGAAGGGTTTTTAAACAAAATTCAGATGAGATTGCAAAATATATCAATAGTCCGCAAACTTTGCTTTATGATAAAAGCAGCTTGCTTTACGGATTGAATAACGCTAAATTGGCAATAAGAAAACAAAATCAGTGCGTGGTGACAGAGGGTTATACCGATGTTATTATGTGCCATCAGGCAGGCTTTGAAAATACAGTTGCCGCTTCTGGAACCGCCTTGACCTCACAGCACCTAAATATCTTAAAAAGGTATTCTGAAAATCTGGTACTTGCCTTTGATGCCGATATTGCCGGAGATTCAGCCACAAAAAGAGGAATAAATGCGGCCCAAGTCCAAGGATTTAATATTAAAATTATAGGAGCTTATTTAAAAGATTCAGATCCAGCAGATATTGTTTTAAAAGATGTAAAACAATGGGAGCAGTACGTAAATCAAGCGCGGTCCATAATGGATTATTATTTTGATTCCGCTTTTTTAAGTTTTGATAAAAATACCTCTGAAGGGAAAAAAGAAATTGGTAGAATAGTGTTACCGGCTATCAAACGTCTGCAAAACAAAATTGAGCAATCGCACTGGATCCAAAAATTATCAGAAAAACTTTTGGTAAAAGAAGAGGTGGTGATTGAAGAGTTGATTAAAGTAAAAATAAGTAACTTGGAAGGGCCTTTGGTAGAATTTAAGCCAAGCCTTAAAGAAGATCAGTATATAGGAATAGAAGGCAGAAAAAAACTTATAGAAGAAAAAATTATTTCTCTTATTCTAAAAAATCCAGATAATATAAAATTAATAGATGAATCAGATACCGCTCTTTTTTCGGAAAAGATAGGAAGGTTTTTACAAAAATTAAAAAAAATTGTAGATTTACCTGATGAAAATTCAGAAAAAAAAGAAGAAAAATTGTTGGGTGTCCGACACCCCATAAATCTTGGCACTTTAGAAAAGGAAAAAGAAAAGGAAAAAGACCTAAAAAATATTTTTGATATTATTATATCTAATGACTCGGAATTTAAAAATTTTTTGGCGGTGATCGCGTTAAAGGACGATTTAAACGATAAAGAAAATAGCGAGGAAGAAATTCAACTTTGTATTTTACAGCTAAAAAATATAGAATTAAAGAATAGATTAGATAATATTTCTAACGATATTAAAAAAGCCGAAGCGAAGAAAGACTTAAAAAAGGTTGATAGTTTAATGGAAGAATTCAATCAATTAGCAAAAAAACTATAATAAAATATGAGAAAGAAAAAACCAAAAAAAGCTAATAAAAGAGTAAGTAAAAAAAGAAAATACAGAACTGGTCGCATAAAACAGGGGAGAAAGATTGAAAAAGTCAAAATCACCCAAGAACAAATAAATGCTCTTTTGAAAAAAGGAGGGGAGCGTGGTTTTATAACTACGTCGGAAATATTGCATTTTATTCCTAATGTAGAAAATAATATTGAAGAATTAGAAATAATTTACGATTTATTAAAAGAAAAGGGCATTGAGTTAAAGGAAACCAGGGAATTTTTAGAGTTAAAATCCAAAAAGGAAAAGAAGCAAAAGAAAACTCTTTTAGCCAAAATTGATCCGATACAAATGTATTTAAAGGAAATTGGTAAAACTAATTTTTTATCAGCCAAAGAAGAAAGAGAATTGGCTAAAAAAATTGAACAGGGCAATGAGGAGGCAAAAAATAAATTAGCCTTAGCTAATTTAAGATTAGTTGTTTCCATTGCCAAGAAATACATAGGCAGATCTCCCAATTTAACTTTGCTTGATTTAATACAGGAGGGGAATTTAGGTCTTTTTAAAGCAGTCAAAAAATTTGACTGGCGAAAAGGATACAAATTTTCTACCTATGCTACTTGGTGGATTCGTCAGTCAATTACTAGGGCTTTAGCTGACCAAGGCAGAACCATTAGAATTCCTGTTCATATGATTGAAACCATTTCAAAGTATACCAAAGTCAGGAGAAATCTTTTGCAAGAGTTGGGAAGAGAACCATTGGCAGAAGAAATTGCCGCAGAGATGGGCCTTGAAGTTGATAAAGTTCATCACATCAGAAAGATTGCCCAAAAAGCAATCTCATTAGAGACTCCTATTGGTGAAGATAAAGATAAACAAGACAGCATTTTGGCAGAGTTTATCAAAGATGACAAAACTTTAGCTCCCAATGTAGAAGCCGCCAGAAAACTTTTAAAAGAAAGGTTAAACCAAATTTCCAGCGAATTAACCCCGAGAGAATTAAAAATTCTTTCTATGCGTTTTGGTCTAGAAGATGGAGTTATGCATACTCTTGAAGAGACGGGCAAGGAGTTTGGTGTGACCAGGGAAAGAATTCGTCAGATTCAAGCCAAAGCGCTGGAAAAATTAAGGAGGCACGCGGAACTCAAAAGGGTAAAAGATTATTACTAACCTTGAATTACGAAATACTTTTTATTGAGTCGTTATATTATAGTTTGAAATATTTAAATAAACGGCTCAAATAGCTATTTGAGCCGTTAAAACTTATCGAGTTAGCTCGTAATCGTTGCGCGAGGTGTTAATGCATAAAAATAACCAGATTAAAATCTGGTTATTTTTAAGTACTCCGCGCTTTAATTACATTTAGAGTTTTAACGGAAAAAGATAGTCAGCAGTTTACTAAAGAAATCGCCAATTGCAGCCAGAGCGCTTTTAGGCGCTATAGAGGCCACACATTGTGATTTTGAAGTATCCCAGTGTTGGCCTGATGGACAAGTGGTAGTGGTAGAAGGCGGAGGACTAGTAGTGGAGGTTACACAGCTTGTACCGTTCCAGTACTGGCCTGATGGACAAGTGGTAGTGGTAGAAGGCGGAGGACTAGTAGTGGAGGTTACACAGCTTGTACCGTTCCAGTACTGGCCTGATGGACAAGTGGTCGTTGTGGAAGGCGGAGGACTAGTAGTGGAGGTTACACAGCTTGTACCGTTCCAGTACTGGCCTGATGGACAAGTTGAATCTGCGACACAAGCTCCATTATATATATGTTGACCCGATGGACAAGTGGTTGTTGTGGAAGGTGGAGGACTGGTGGTTGTGGAAGTCACACAAGAAGTTCCGTTCCAGTACTGACCCGATGGACAAGTAGTAGTTGTGGAAGGCGGAGGACTAGTGGTTGTTGTCTTGCATGTTTTTGTTGCGCTGTCGTAGTACTGGCCTGATGGACAAGTGGTGGTAGTTGAGGTTGCACAAGTCTTAGTATTATAATCCCAGTACTGGCCTGATGGACAAGTTGAATCCGCGACACAAGCTCCATTATATATATGTTGGCCCGATGGACAAGTGGTTGTTGTTGTGGAAGGCGGAGGACTAGTGGTTGTTGTCTTGCATGTACTTGTTGCGCTATCCCAGTACTGACCCGATGCACAAGTGGTTGTTGTGGAAGGCGGAGGACTAGTGGTTGTTGTCTTGCATGTTTTTGTTGCGCTGTCATAGTACTGACCCGATGCACAAGTGGTAGTAGTAGATGCTACACAAGTCTTAGTATTATAATCCCAGTATTGGCCTGATGGACAAGTGGTTGTTGTAGAAGGCGGAGGACTGGTAGTTGTTATCTTGCATGTTTTTGTTGCGCTGTCGTAGTACTGGCCTGATGGACAAGTGGTAGTGGTAGTTGAGGTTGCACAAGTCTTAGTATTATAATCCCAGTGTTGGCCTGATGGACAGGTAGGAGTGGTAGTAGCAGAAGGCGAACAAGCATTGTTAAACCAAGCGCATCCCGAAATTGCAAGACAAGCCGACTGCGATGCTTGCGCGGTGCTTGAGCCACAACCGGTTCCACCAGTAGTAGATGTACCAGAAACACAACTTGTTCCATTAAAATATTGCGTACTCGTACAACCGGATGCTATTTTGCATTTTTCTGCGCTTGGCATTCCAAAATCGGGACTTGAATAGTCGCCTGCGCCCGGCATCCAAATATTTGAACCCGAAGATACATTGGCGCAAACCTGCTTTAATTGTTCAATTCTAGACAAATCAGCATCGCCCCTAATCCATGAACGGAGACCTAAAGAATTCCAAATTTGTTCTTTCTGTCCCGATGGGGGTTGTGGCTTCTGATAACTTCCATGCACCGTATCATCGCAATGATTTCCATCATAGTGATTCAAATACCAGACACATCCACTTGTAGCGCGACACTTAGTTTCATCCCTACCAATTGAATAACAACCGGTGGTAGTAGAGCTTTGACAATCGCTCGGGCAGGAACCAGTGGATTCACCATATTCGCAGACCTTGTTGAAGTTACAAGCAGTTGTAGACGGCATCTTGCAGTAGTTAGTTGTTGGATCCCAAGTACCGCCTGCGTTAGTACAACCCTTTGCCGGGTCAGTGTTATAACTATCAAGAGAACACTTCGTACCATCCCATCGGTAGCCAGCAGGACAACTGCTAGGAGGTGGCGTAGTAGTTGACCCAGTCGGCCGACAACCGTAGTAGGTACCACATTCTGGTGAACTATAAGTTACCACTTTTTCTTGACCGGCAGGGCATTCATTGACAGTTGGCATTGCGGGACAAATAGGCGGCTGATGAGGAGGTAAATTTTTGGCGCCTGGCACGGAACAAACTTCCTTTGCTTTTACGAAATCACCTTCCTGAATAGCTCTGAAACATTCCGGGCTTGGTCCCGCGGGACCGCCAAAGTTAGGCGGGAATCCGCCAATACCCGGAGGTGGAAAGAACCCTGGTCCTGGTTGAGTAAAGCCGGGAATCTGGCCGGGTGGTAGGCTGCCAGTTGTGCCCGGCGGCTGAAATCCGGGATAAGCGCCTTGTCCCGAAAATGAAGGCGCATTTTCAACATGTCCACGATACTCTTGAAAACGACTAACCGCTTCGCTCCCGCTGAAAACTTTATGCTTGGCTCCAAAAGCAATACACTCCGAACCATTGACTGCGTTAGAACAGTAAGCAGAACACTCTTCATGCGATTTACAACCGCCAGGACCGCCTTGATTTTGGAATGTCTGTTGAAATTCTTGTCTTTTATTCGCATATCTTTCACCTTGTTCCACGTTTCCTCTAATCATACTAATAATTTTTCTTGCCTCTGGCGAACTATTAGCTAAAGTTTCAAGTTTTTGTAAAGCTCTCTTTGAACCCTCAAAACAGCGCTTGCCAATTTCGGGGTCTACATTTCCCCTGGAACATTGTTGCGGATCAAGACCAATCTCTGAAGTCATAATACTTTCAATCTCCTGCCCTACCTTAAACTGTTGACGTTGATCTTGAGGAATAAACCGCTCGCAAGATTTAGGGTCCTTGCGGCAATCGGAAAAATTAATGTCTCCAACTGACTCTAGAAATTTTAACCCTTCGTCAATTTCTTCTTGTTTCACAAAACCATTCCTAACTGCAAAATCACCGCAGACCTTGGCTAACGCAAGGTTGTGGGATTCAAACGCCTCATCGCAAGTGTTTCTAATGGGACCCTCTCCGGTTATGGTTTTACCGTCAGGGGTGGTTAAGGTAAAACTATCCGCCTGCTTAAGGTATTTTTTTGCAACCGACGAAACCTGTTGGCGCGCTTGAGTCAAGTATTTTACGCCATCGGCCCCAAAAAACTTAGCGGCGATTTCATCGCATTGCGACGGCGAACCAGGTTGCAAACAAACCTTGCCAAGTTCGTCGGCATCCTTTCCCAACTGGCTATATTCTCCCCGATTTAATGCCTCTTGAAGCTTAATCATATTATCACTTTCATTTGCCGAGTTGAGTTGTCGTTCTGAAATATAACCCTTTACCGCATCCTTATTTTCCGCCAAATTCTTGCTCGCTCTGACGCAAGCGCCCAATTGTTCATTGGTTAAAGATTCAGCTGACTGACTACACGCCCTCAAATCAACGCCAGCATTTTTAACAGTGGTAACAATAGTTCTTGCCGCTGTTACGTCTTCTTTTTTTAGATTTAGCTGACCAGAAATTGATTTGTCTTTAATTATTTTTTCAGCAATTTTAACAATTTCTTCCTCAAAATTTGCTGCGGAGGTTAATTGAGAAAGAACTTGTGTTTTAAAAGTCTCTGCTAGTTTTTGATTTTCTGGGTTTTTGACATAAAGATTATTTTCTTGCGCCACAGGAATCCATTTTTCCGGATGATCATTAAAAACTTTCTCGCAATCTGCTTTTGAGGCGCATCCCATTTGTTTTGCCATAAAAGCAAGTTCAGATGGTATGTCGCTAGTAGCTGTAGTTTGCGCAATAACATCGGTTGTTAAAATAAACCCCGCGGCTAATATCAAAAAACAAAAAGTAGAAACTTTAAAATAGTATCTATAATTGATATTTAAATTCATATTATTATTTAGCAAAAGGGTTTAATTTTTTTGCAGTTTCCTCAAAAGGGTTGGCTTTTACCCCTTCTAATGGATTTGTGACCTTGAAAGGATTAGCGGCACTGGCAGCATCCTCCGCCGCTTTTTTGGCTAATACCTCTTGAGTAGCCTTGGCATCAGTAATTGCTTTGTCGTATCCAACCTTATAGCTTCGCCCACTGCTAAACAAAGAACCAATAATTAAGCCCACTAACAGCGCCACTATAACTCCTATAACTAAACTTTTATTTATTATCATTATTACCTTTATTGCCTTAAATTACGAAATGCAAGTTTCGGTCGTTTACTTTCCAGCAAGAGAGGGAAAAAAATGAAGCGAGAAAAAAATGAAAATGTGTTTTTATTTTTTACGAGCATCATTTTTTTCCTGAACTAACTGCCAAAATAACCGTCTAGATCGGGAACCTCTGCTTTACAAGGTACAGATACGCAACTTGCTTTGCAAAAGGCTCTATTGACACCTCCAAAAGCATTTCGTAATTTAAGGTTATTAGTTATTAATATTAATAATATTATTGTGTTTTAAATGTCAAAACACTTTCCTTAATTAAAAAGGATTTCGACCATTCCTAACCTTAAACTACAAAATGCGGTTTTTGTCTAAAATATTTGTCTTCACTATCTATCCCGAGCTAAATCATTTTATCCAGGTTGGGAAATTCTGCTTTGCAGAAATTTCTCGCGACCCTGCAAAAAGCATTTCGCAAATCAAGGTTATTAAAAAATGAATCCTTTTTATTGCTTTTAAATTATTATAATAATAAACATCTAACAATGCAAATAAGGAGTTATCCACACTTACATTGTTAGTCTAAAAATCCATAAATAAAAACCTATGGACCTCGTGTTGCGGGTTTTGCCCCTAACTTTAATATTCTACCCGTTTGCCGTCAGGACCGATGTAGAACCGCTGGCCGTCCTTTTAGAAAAAAGTTTTTTTCTTGAATTGTTTAGGGGTTCTGATTGTTGTAGAGAGGAAGTTGAATCTCAGCTTAAACATAAAGTTGAAATGAATAAATTTAAAGATATAGCGCTCGAATAAAAACCAACGAGGTCGGATCTCGTTGTTTTTTTGTTTAGTCTCTTGCTGTGGATAACCTCCCTGTTTTTTATTTCTAATCGTTGTATGATTATCTAAAGTATAATTATCTCAAAAGAGAAAAGTATGAAAAAACTTTTAGTTTCTCTCTTAGTATGTAGCCTATTATTTCAGGCCAATTTTGTTTTAGCTCAAAACGTTTCCTCAACCGACCTCTCTACCTTAATAACCCAACTAAAGAAGCAGATTGAAGCGCTGCAAGCGCAGGTTACAGAACTGCAATCGCAGCTGGCCACTGCTAAAGAAGAGATTAAAGAGGTTAAAGAAGAAATTAAGTTTAACAAAACTTTGGTTTTTGGAACCACCGGCGAAGAGGTCAAACAACTCCAAGAGTTTTTAAAGTCAATGCCAGATATTTATCCAGAAGGTAAGGTAACCGGATACTTTGGTTTTCTAACTCAAGCTGCTGTCAGAAGATTCCAGGAAAAACATGGAATTGAGTCAGTAGGATTTGCTGGTCCCAAAACTATTGCTAAACTAAACCAAGTTGTAGGGGCTACTCCCGCAACGCCGGCAATACCAGCAGTGCCCACCGAACAGAAAGCTATTCCAGCTATTCCAGCAACCCCTCCTTTGTTTTCTCTTCCTGAACCAACTCAACCTCCACCTCCACCACCCCCACCTTCGACTACTACACCACCACCTACGCCTCCGCCAAGTTGCACTGAATCTTGGAGTTGTGGCGAGTGGTCTGCTTGCGTCAGCGGCACTCAAACAAAAATTTGCAATG
>Ga0213870_1000677_pt1 | contig 15828 bp, 20 predicted proteins | sample WICALVC2017_Meta_FD_160119 | JGI IMG/M metagenome (GOLD analysis project Ga0213870, IMG submission 160119) | Freshwater microbial communities from subterranean cave lake in Wind Cave National Park, South Dakota, United States - WICALVC2017 | ecosystem: Environmental > Aquatic > Deep subsurface >... | reverse complement strand
GCGCGGCTTCCCGCCGGAGCGCGAAGTTCACGTCCCGGTGCATCGCCCGGAGCAGGAGCCACGTGTTCGCGATGAGAAGGAGAGGAATAAGGATGACGACCGCGAGGGCGTACCAGAACTCGACCCCGAGTTGGCGGATAGATCTCCAGAGCGATAGCTCCCGTGTCACTTCGTCACTATACCAGACGACGGCTGCCACACATGTCCCTTCAAGGGAAAACGCCGAAGGAGTATCTGACAGAGAAGCTCCAGCGGCACATCTCCGTCACGGCCCTTACCGCACCGGTGAAACGTGTCCAGAGGGTGGGTTAGGTGTTACACGAGTCGAAAGACATCTATAAAAAAGATGCCCAAAGAGGTACCGAAAATCATATCGGGTGTCCTGGATGGCTCAGCAAGCGTAGGATAACCCTCTCTGCCCAGTATTTTCGCGTAAAGAGTCGGGCAGACTCCGATTTTAAAAACCTCACCGCTGCCCTCCGGTAAGGAACGATGTCCTTTTCTGACATATTCCTGATCATTTGATGGATCTCGCAGGGGTCTTGATTCCTACAGTTAATATAGCAATCCGACGGGATCGTTTCCTTCAAGTACTTTCCCCCGCCCCAATACAGTGGAATCGCACCACCGAGAAAAGCGTCAAAGATCTTCTCCGTGATATATCCGTCTTCGTCCGTATTTTCAAATGCAATCGTAAAATTGTAGTATCTCAGCGTTTCGATCTTGTTCTGCACAGGGCCGCGGTAATTCGGGAATGTCTTCCATGTATTTGGGACATCTTTAGTATCGCGGCCGTAAATATCGATATCCTTTCCCATGGCCTCGACAAATTTCACCCTTTCTCCAAGGAGATCGGGGCCTCTTGTTTCGCGATAGCGATTAACAATACAGCAGAGCTTGGTCCGTTTTGCCAGGAGGGTGTCCTCTAACTGTTTAATGGATGCACCTCTGTCGGCATGAGGACTCTGAAATGCCGGATAAAACATCCGTTTCTTGATGTCGGGTTCGCTATAGAGGAATAGGTATGGCTTCAGCGAGTCCCATTGAAGGTGTTCCCTCGTTTCAGTGGTCATCTCGGGGAGCGGTTCGCAGGTGAAAAAAATCTTAGGTTTTTGGCATGAGATAAAATCCTTATGAAGGAAGTTTTGCTGGATGAGACAGTCGTAGTTCTTATAATGACGTCTGGACGGGAGATTATACTTAAAATGAAAGAATGAGGGGTAGAAGTACACTTTGGTCTCGATCCCCCCGGCACCAGCGAGTTTAATGATTTTTCTGCGAAAGAGAAGCGGCCACGTTGCGATGAGGTAGCGCCGAAGCAGTCGTTTCGCGTGCTTTGCAACGTCATAAGGGTTGAGTGTTGATGGCATGAACACTAATAGATTTTTCTATGGAGGAAGCGCATGGTCCTGAAGAAGAAGCGTTTGATGCATGATTTTGGAGGCGGGCAGGTCCACATAAAGCGCGGGAAGACCTGAATGTCGGACTGTTCAATGTCCAGGTGGGGCTGCCATAGGAAAGACCTCTGGCCTGACAACATCAGCGTGCCGTCATAGAGCTGGAACAAGCGGGATTGGTAGGACTCTTTTCGGATGGCGGAAAGGGAGTTGTCACGTATTCCGAAAAGCATAAAATATTCGCGTTTGACGAAGAATGCATTACATTCCGTGGTCGCCACAAGCTCGTAACCTTTTCTCATGGCAAGATGCGTCAGGGAGAGCAAAGAAGATCCCTGTTTCACTTTAAGGTTTCGTGGTTGAATGAACTCGGTGTCATTCGGTATCGTCGGATTGAATTCTATCAGTACCACCTTGGGCTGGTAGAGCATCATCGCTTGCCATAAATGATAATCATTGCCATCAACGTCAACGGAGAGGAGATCGAAGCCTGTGGTGACGGGGGCGTTGGGCAAGATCTCGTCGAGGGTATCCGGACTTTCAAAACTTGCTTCTTTATGAATGCAGAGAACGGTTGGATTTCCCCTGTGTGTGGCTCTCAGGGTGTCCATAAGCACCGGGTTACATTCGATAAGAACACCCGACCAGCGTTTCGCTGTGATGAGATTCCATGTGTTGCTGTATGTCCTGCCGTTTCCCGCTCCGACATCGACGCACCAACGATCAGAGTCTGGTATCGTTTTAAATATCTTCTCCAAAATACCGTCTTCGCCAAATTGCGACGAGATTTTTCTTTTATAGCGAGCCAGGTTATTCTTTAGCTCAGTTTCTTCCATCGTCATTCACCTGCTGTGGAGAGAAAAGCCTACCGGGCTCCGTCTGTAAACCCCAGCGCACTGGGTTGGGCCTTAGAGGCAAGTTTTTAAGCGTGGGTAAATCGAGCATCACATTCCTCTTTTGTCTCTTATTATCCGCCCTGTCATGCCAGAGGTGATAGAAGTCGTAATCGACAAGTTTCCCGAGATCAACAAATTCGAGCACTTGCTTCAAACGCCAGAAAAACTCATGCTCGATATGGTTTTTGTAGATGGTTCTCTCATCGTATCCGCGCAAATCATGGTAGGTGCGCGTCGGCATGAGAAAAATTCCAACAGCCGTCCGCCAAATTTCCCCTCGATCGAGCGATTCCCTGCAGCTCTCATGCAGGTCCAAGGGCTGATCCTTTTTCATATCTCTTCGAGCCGACCACCAATAAAAGCATCGCTCCGAGGGTTCGCCACTGTAAAACCACTTCACGAATCTTTCCCCGATCAATGTATCTTGATCAATGCGCCCGATGAAGTCGCCCGCTGCCCAGCGAGCGACGCTATTTAATGCATGGACTTCGGAAAATTGTACCGGGAACTGAGACGTCAAGATACGGGGTATGTAATGAAATCTGGTTATTTCTTTGGCGTGAGCATTCAGGGTCAAGACTTCCCGCAGGGGGACGCGACTTCCCCAATCGCATACGAGGATTTCTGCATCGTGCTCATGGAGTTTGACCCCCGCATGATTAAGCGTGATTTGAAGTCTCCCTGGGGAATCTCCGCAGTAATTGTCATTCCGCGCGGCTAATATCAATGATAACTTTGGCACGGAAATATCGCTTTATATCAAAATTCGTAGTCGAAATAAATTATACAGAACTTTCCCAGAAATATCACGCTGCTTTTCGTGTAACGGCATAGCCAGAGCGGGGTTAGCTCACATAACCAAACGCGCCCGTCGGGCTCGATGACGCCGATGACGTTGCCAGCTTGGCACTGATACGGGAGGCCTTTCCCTCGGAGGAGGCGGAGCCACAACGCGTATCGAGCGTGAAGGCTTTTGGGGTCGGTACGTTTCCGTAAATAGTGGGCGAAATAGGGTTGCGCGGCTCGGGTCAGTTTTTCGAACTGCACGGGACTTGGCGGCTGACAATTGGCCGCGAAACAGTCTTCTTTCCGTGGTTACGCTGGCGTGATGCGAATGATATCGAATTCAAGGAGGAAGCGAGCGCTGGGATGTTGAGTGTGAATGAACGTTTCAAGGTGGGCCAGGGTTGGATAGCCGTCACGACCAGAAAAGTCGCGGGCGTCATCGATCAAAATTACGTGCGTTTTAGTAGGATGGGCAAATATCTGGTTCAACTCGACCATGATCGGGCTGTAGAGGTTGCCGCATGCGGTATCCCCAAACGAGTAATGCGCGTCAAGCCAAAACAGTGCCGAGCTATGCAATTCGTTCAAAACCACGGGCAACCGTTCTGCACTATCACCATGCAGCAACGTAACCCTGGGTTGCCCCTTAAAGTGCTCCACCGCGCGCCGGTAGAGTTCATCGCCTAATTCGATAGAGTAGATCCGATCGAAATGCGGGAGTACAGCAAAGACAGTGTCACCGTAATGCGTGCCTGTTTCAACCAAGGTCCGAATCCCAAAGCGTTTGGCGTACTGCCGAATCATCGCCCGCTTGTATTCTTTTGGCGGAGGTACGGGATTTCCCTGAGCTTGCCACTCCCGAAGCACCCGTCGCTCTCTCAACTTGCTCCAAATAGAGTAAGCGGGTGTCCGCTTAAGAACGGTTTTGACCTGCTTGGGAACCATTGGCATGGCGTAATCTTACCCTTCCCCGATGCCCTTAATACTCCTTTCCCGTCTCCCTGCCACTCAGAAACCTCCCCACGGACTATGGGCATTGTCACAAGTAGGAATGCCGATTACGATCGACTGAATATCACGATCAATGATCGCCGTGACCTCAGCGTGGCCGATGTGGAGATCGTCAAGATACTCTGTGACATCCGAGTAATAACGCCCCCCGTGTTCATCAGGGATATCGGACCCAAAATACTCCTGATAAATTCTCTCTTCCATCGGTCTGGGGTGAGCGTTCTCTCGAAGGCTACAGGTGTTCGGGATGTCTGTCAGTTCTATATTTGGATTCACCACGTAGAGCGGATTCGGGTTTGGCACTATTATCTTATTGTTTATGCGCATCTCAAGGGTTTTGTGTGGTTTACGAGAGTTTTACGTATTAACCCTATCGTTACTTTGTCTTGATGCGAATTGTGTTGGTACTACCCTCATTATCTGACTCTGCCCACAGTGCAGTGGCAATGGCTCTCCGCAAGGAGTGTACCAAACTGGGAAACGAGGTCTTCATATTTGCTGAATGTGGTGGTGTTGCGTTGTCATTGCGAGGAGGCCGTGAGACCGACGAAGCAATCTCTGAAATTGCCTCGCTCCCTTCGGTCGCTCGCAATGACGACGTTCTCACTCACGACAGGAGACGCCTGTCAAAAACAGCGCTTCAACTGAGACAACTTCTGGATGATGAAAAGGTCGACGTCTGTCATGTTCAACACTTCTCGAGGGGTCTTCAATATCTAGAAGTGGTACGATTTCCTGAGAGAACATCACTCATTCTGACGCACCAAGGGGCATCTCTGGAGTTTCTGGATCATCCAAATGTTTTTCAACGATTAGCGGAGAGAGCGGATTGCGTGACAACAGTGTCCCAGCAAGCGTTAAACGAGTTAAACAATTGGATTCCATCAGTCCGCTCGAAATCGTCCGTGATTCATAATGGGGTTGATCTAGAAGTGAAGCTACCGGTACCGGTTCTCTCTGAGACAAGTTTTATTCCAAATTGCGAACAAAAACCTGTCCCAAAGGAGAACCGGTACCGAACAAGCGACCGGTTTGTTCTTTCCGTGGGACGTCTGGCCGCTTACAAAGGCATGGATCTTCTCAGTGTGGCATTTGGGAGGCTCCTTGTAGAAGATCAAGATCTTCATTTAATCATTTGCGGTCCGGATCAAACCAAGGGGCAGTTTAGTGACTTTATCCAAAAACTTGGTCTTGCGAAGCGAATCCATCTGTTGGGAAATGTAGATTATCCGACCGTTCAATATTTACTTCAGGAATGTTTATTCTTTGTTCTCGCGTCTCGCCATGAGAACCTTCCGATGGCTCTTTTGGAAGCGATGGCGGCAAGCAAGGCCGTCATTGCTGCCAGCGTCGGAGGAGTACCAGAAGTCATTACAAATGAGGAGAATGGACTTTTGGTTGAACCAAAAGATCCAGAGGGTCTATTCATTGCCATGCGTCGTTTAGTTAAAGAACCACTTTTGAGAAAGCGCCTCGGGGAGGAGGCAAAGGAAACGGTAAAAAAATTCGGTTGGCCTTCTATTGCAAAAGAATACTTGGAAGTTTACCGGCAGGTGCTTTCTCGCAAACCTCGTTAGAGATCAGCTGCAGGTCTCTAACGGGGTTCACCAAATTTCAATTACCATGGCTGACGAAACCAAAAGCGAAATAAAACAAGTTGCGATGGAACTTCGAGACGCAGCCGCAGCTATGAACGGATTTCAAAGATTTGTTTACAACGGCACTTGCATGAATCCGATTTTGATGAAGGGTGACTATCTTTTGGTCCAGGACGCACGACCGGAAGAATTACTTTTCGGAGATATTGTGGTTTACCGGAAACAGGATCAATTTGTAGCTCATCGATTTCTTTGCTGCCGGCCGGGCGAAGACAACGCATTGCAAATCATTACGAAGTCCGATGATCGATTTGAAGAAGACAACCCCTTTCATTCGGACTTCCTGATTGGAAAGGTCGTGGAGATCAACAAAAATGGAAAAAAGATTAAATTGTACGGCGGATTTAAACGCATTGAATCGTATTTAATCGCAGCCGTGTCGGTTGCGGAAGCTATAATCTTCGAAGCGATGATAGAAGTGAAGAGAAAATTGTTCAAAAACGTAAAAATTAAGAAGACATTTCGGAGCAAGATCGAAAAAATGATCTCAATGCCGAAGTTGCTGTTGTTAAAATGGTTCATTCTCGCCTAAACGTTTTGCTATGAAGCATGCCGAGGTCAGCTCAGAGAAAGAGAAATCATTTATCTTTGCTTGCTTAAGAGCCTTTGTGAACAAAGATACGTCTTCTCAGCAGGCGGCGCTAGAGGCTTTTCTACCAAACCTTGATTGGAAGTCCATCGTTGGAATTGCCGAGATTCATCGCATTCTTCCCTTTCTTGCGCTTGTCTTACAGAGAACGAAGGCGCTCCGAAAACTTTCGGCGGATGTCCAGGAACAAATGCGAGAGAATCTCCAATCGGCAGCGTTGGAAAATCTAGTCAAAACAGCGGAATTTCAGAAGATCAATCGCTTTTTCGAACGTCAAGGCATCCCAGTCATTCCACTCAAGGGAATCGCTCTGACCCATCTTATTTATCAAGAAGATGGGGTTCGTCGGATGAGAGACATTGATATCCTCGTCAGAGAAACTGACCTTGAGAAGACCAAAGAATTGTTACGTGAGCAAGAATTCAAATTGAGGGAGGGTCAGAACCGCTGGCAGATGGAACTATGGAATCCAATCCTTGGCCGTTCAAACTATGTCAAGGAAGATCTGGATATCGACGTACAGTGGAGCCCTCGGTTTTTGGTGAATGGTCAGTGGGTTGAATGGGATTATACGAAAGCTTGGCGGAATGCCTCTCCGTGCTCTTTTTTTGGTACGAACGTTTATATGCTTTCTCCGTTAGACCAGGCCCAATACCTGTTGCTTCAGATTGCAAACGATTCGGAGGTCGGCACTCTCCTTTTGATTCAGCTTCTTGATTTGGCTTTGGTTATGAAACGATATCCAATGCGAGCAGACTCTATTTTGAGTTGTGGGTTAACGAGTGTAAGTCCACATTCAAGAGAGAAACTGGTCGATCTCCTTCAGGCCATTCAAGAACGTTTCCTCGAGCAAAAAGTCCTTGAGGAATGTTCTCTAAAGACGAGAAAACTCCTAGAATCTATTTTTGAACGCGATCCGAGTCTGCGATGTTTACTCTCGGGAAGTTTTCTTTTGAAGTCGCTTCGCTCGCCTTTCGATAAGTTTCTTTTTTTGTCTGGGTACTTCTTTCCTAGTAAAAGTTATTTGCAGGTTAAACAGGGGGTGACGGCCATAAACCCCGTTAGGGATTTGCAACGTATCTCTAACGGGGTAAAACTCTTCAGCCGGCATTTGGAACACTGGGGAAGATTGATTTTGAAAGCTTTGAAAATACCGGCCTTTTTTCTGGTCAGAAAATGGACTCTTTTGTCTCAAGGGCAGAGAGAAGAGTGAACCTCCACGGGCTTCCGCCCGTGGCATCTTCCGTCACAGGACAAGCTTCACTTGGCCGCTGTCTTCTCTTCCCTGCATCTCGATGTATTTCTGAATCACGGACTCTTGGGTTCCCACTGTCGAGACGAAATACCCGATGGACCACATTGTCTGGGGGTCGAAGTACCCGCGGGTCAAGGTCTAAGAACGAAGCCCGAAGAATCTGAGACCCTTCGGCCCTTTGGGTCTCAGGATGACAGTTTCATTGGGCATTTTAAAGTGACATTCTTTTTTAGAAGATAGCCTTTAAAACCTTGGGGATTTGTTCTAGATCATGACCTAAAATAAGGCGCGCCGCGGGAACTCGGTTCGCAACGGATGTGAAAGTTTTCCAGGTGCTTGACATTGCAAACAGATCTTTCCGCATCCTTTCTTGTTCCCGTGACTTTTGACTTAACAGGGTTAGTAAGGTTTCTTTTTGATTAAGCAGTTGAAATCGTGTCTTTCGTTTGGGCGCGACCTCGGGAAAAAGGATAAAATGAGGAGGGAAATACCGATTTCCTTGCGATTCTGGATTTTTCCAGAAGTATTTCAACTCAGGTCCTCGTCGAACCAGAGGGCCTAAATGAGAGCCACAAAGATGCGGGTAACGTTTCACGGCATCTTGCGTGATGTAAAGCGGTCCTGAGGGCGCCCACAAAAAGACTTTTTCTCTTTGCGATACCAAATAGGTGTCATCGTCATTGAGAAGATGCCACCCCTGTTGAATGAGATGAAGAGCAGTTGTTGTTTTTCCTGCTCCTCCTGGACCACAAATGAGCATTCCTTTCCCTTCCCGAAAAAGAGAGATGGCATGGAGTGGGATTACTTCCAGTCTGCGCAAGGCCGTATGGAAAATTGGTTCGAAGTAGCCATAATAAAAGACTTTAAAACTCGAAACGAGTCGAATTGTTTTTGAAAAAGGCTGAAGGCAAAGACTTTTTCTAAAGGAAACTTCCACAATTGCAAAACGTCCTTTTCCCGAATCAGACTGTGCGCTTTTGTTGATTGTAATAAAAGCATCTGGCAGTTCCTCAAACCCATGAGAAGAGATATGATCGGTATAAGCTCTCAAAGTTTTGGAAAAATGAGGGATGAGTTCTTCTAACGGCGTCGCGATCGCGATACAGTGGTTCGCCATCTGAACGGTAAAAATATGGTTCTTTGTCGAATGCATTGGGAAAAGTTTAAGGAACATCGTTTGTCTCGTCAATCGCGGCTTAAAAATATTTCGACGCTTGAGACTCTGTGTTAAAATGCGTGAAACTTTATGACTCCGAAAAACATAATTATTTTGGGATCTGCGAGGAGCGGAACCAGCATGGTCGCCGGAACTTTCTTTGGCAAAGGCTATTACATGGGCAGTGATTTATATGCCGGGACGATTTCTAACCCAAAAGGGTTTTTTGAATCTTGGGATATTAACAGCTTGAATGAGCATTTGCTCGCCCAAGTAGTTCCGAGGAGGCCTTCTCTATTTTTTGGAAAGTGGTTTTTCCGGATGCGTCCCATTATAGGACATGTAGGATTATCAGCTCGCATCCCTATCGGGACGCCCATTCCATGTCCTGATAAGATTAAGCAAAAAATTAGAAAGAATATTGGGAAAATCCCTTTTTGTTTTAAAGATCCAAGATTCAGTTACACTTTGCCCGTGTGGCAACCCTTTCTAGAAAACGTTATTTTTATATGTGTATTCAGAGATCCCGCAACCACTGTAGCCAGCATTTTAAAATTATGTAAAGACTTAACAGTTCTTAAGTCACTTCGGATGAATCATAAGATTGCTTTTGAAGTGTGGTCTCTTCAGTATCGCCACATTCTTGAAACTCATCGACATAAGGGAGACTGGATTTTCATCCATTATAATCAAGTGTTTACCAAAGACGGCTTAGACCGGATTGAAAGATTGGTGGGCACAAAAATCAATCGAGACTTTCCTGACCTCTCTTTAAATCGATCCAAGCCCATCTACCCCGCGCCCGTCGAAGCTCAACGGGCCTACGAACAGCTGTGCGCGCTTGCTGGGTATTCGGAGGATGGTGAAGAAGCAGATCCTCGAGCGGGTGAAGGAGGATGTCCTCGTGGAGCCCCACGCTCCACCGCTACAACCACCGCCGGATCCACACTGCCCTGCGCATGCCGCCCGCACGGTTTGCCGAGCGTTTCCGTGCGTCACGGTCCTCGACAGAGATGTCCGACGAACGGGGCACTTGACCGGCCGCATTCGAATCTCCTTTGGAGTGAATACGGTGAATCCGGAAACGCTTAAAATCATGCATCGGAAAATGATTCCTCTTGATACTATATCAGGAGAGGGTGGCCTGTTGCGAGAAAAATGGGATTCTGACCTATGCCTTTTATATCGTGGGGCTTCCCGGGGAAACGGAGCAGTCTACACTGGATATGATCCGGTTCGCGTTGGCTCTCAATACGAATGCTGCTTCTTTTTTCATGGCGTCTCCTTTTCATGATACAAAACTTGAGCGTTGGGTCGAGAAACATCCACTTTCTCACGCCAACGACCTGGTGCATTTGACGAGTTGTATTCCCTCGGTGTAAAATGAATCCGTGAGCGTTCAAGAGATTCAGCGTCTAACGCCCTAGCAAGTAAACGAATGAAAACGGAGAAGAATCTGATGATTCAAGAAAAAACCACGAGTATTAAAAATCACCAGTGGCGGCATGCAAAACATGTCGCCTGGCGCAAAGTCGAGGATGAAGCGGTTATTTTGGATATGGATACAGCCGTTTATTACTCCTTGCAAGAAACCGGGGCTAGAATCTGGGAACTGATTGGACAGGGGAAATCCGTTCAGGAAATCATTCAGATTATTGTTGAGGAGTACGATGCTGCGGAGCAGGAAGTTCGAAAAGATGTTGATGAAATCATTCTAAAACTCAAGAAAGAAAAAATAATTGAACCGGCATAAGAGAGGCAAAACCAATGTCATTTTTCAGGTGACGTCGAAGAGCTATGTTTTCAATGTGGAATGAATGATCTTGCGGCAGTGATCGGTATGGCCCAAATGAAAAGATGGAAATACATGCAGTCGCGGCGCATGGAGATTGTGAAGCGATACCATAAAGGTTTAAAGGATTTTCCATATATAGCAGTACAACAGGAGTCACCTTACGCGAAAAATGGCTGGCCTGTTCTTCCGATTATGGTGACGGAGGGTTTCGATAATTAATAAACGAATAATAAGGAGGTTGATATGGCTACAAGTGATTCCAACAAAGAAGAGAAAAAATCAGATAAGAAGAAATACACGAAGCCTCGCCTGACAAAGCATGGCATTCTTTCTACTGTCGAAGGGGATTAAGCGCACTGTGAGGATGCCAGCCGCATATTGATGATGTGGCCCTATGGAATCGATGGAATCTTGGTGCCACCAAATACTGTGGATGCTTTAGCCGAAGGGCTCAGACGACTACTTGAAGATACTCCCTTGCGCGACCGATTGGGTCAATCGGTCAGAGAGAGAAGTCAGGAATCTAGCTGGAACCGCGTGGCGATGGACTATGCCGAACTGTATGAAATATCGAACACTAGGTCGAACTGAACTTTCTGTTTCCGAAATTGGCTTTGGGGCTTGGGCAATCGGAGGAGTCGATTATGGCTCAACCATCGACCAAGACTCTTTAGACGCCTTGGAAACGGCGTGGGACCATGGCGTAAATTTTTTCGACACGGCAGACGTCTACGGTGCAGGCCATTCAGAAGAGCTCATCGGGAAATTCTTAAAAGGAAAACGTGATCGAGCTGTAGTTGCTACGAAAGTCGGCTTCGATTTCTATCACGGCGGTATCAAGAAAAATTTTGATCCCGATTACATTAGATTCGCCTGTGATGAAAGCCTGAAACAACTCCAAACAGATTGGATTGATCTTTACCAATTACATAATCCTCCACTAAAAGTTATTGAGTCAGAAGAAGTCTTTCATGTTCTTGATGAATTGAAGGAGGCCGGAAAAGTTCGTTTCTATGGTGTTTCAGTTTCTACTTCCGCTGAGGCCTTGGCCGTGATCCGATCCGGAAAGGCAGATACCATTCAACTCGTTTTAAATCTCATTGATCAGCGTCCGATAACGGAGGTCTTTCCTCTCGCGGCGGCAAAGAAGATTGGAATCATCGCCCGTGAACCCTTAGCGCGTGGACTCCTTACGGGGAAGTACACAGTCGAAAGCACTTTTCCGGAAAACGATCACCGTAGCAGATGGGATCGTGAGCGGATGATCTGGAATCTCGAGCAAGTCGAAAAGCTGAAATCACCCATTTCAACAGGTCCGCTTTCCCTAGTTCGAGCTTCTTTGGAGTTTGTTTTGAGTTATGGCGTCGTGAGCGTGGTAATCCCCGGTGCAAAGACGAAGGATCAAGTGCTTGAAAACGTCAGTGCAAGCCAGATGCCAGGCCTTCTGAAGGGATACGATCATGAATAAAATTGAAGCGATGAAGTGCGCTAGAGAATTCATCACAGCCGACCCTGGCGTAGATTTGGAATATATGAGGCACAAGTTCAGGGAGGGTCACTTAAAGCACGCTGAGAAACTCTGGGAAGATTCCTACACACTTTACTCCCGCTCCAGCTCCCGTTCTCTTGCCACTTTACTGGGTTTCTTCTCTAGGGAGGATTTTGAATTGCATGGAGATCGAGATGCGCAATATCTGTGCTCTTTTGTTGCTCCTAGTTCTATTGCCTTGGACTTGGGCTGCGGTGTTGGTCGGGTCATTTCTTATTTAGCCCCTCATTGTCAGGAAATCCACGGCACCGATGTTTCCTCCACAGCACTGAGGTTCGCCCAAGAAAGGTGCCAGAGTCATCGTAATGTCTTTTCCCATAAGGGCAATGGTTTAGATTTATCTTGTTTTTTGGTATTGGCCAAGCGTTGCTCGCATACGTTACTGGACACCCCAAATGGTGGAGATCATCGTGACGCGACTTGCCTTTCAGGTTGAGAAACTGGTGGCCAATGGGGAAATCACCGCTGTGGCGAGAAAAGCATAGACCGTGAGATTCTGACGAGGATGTCCAAGCAAGATCCGGACGTGAAAGATATTGAATGTACACGCGGGATGAAAGATGCCGGACATTTAATGCGCTCCGCTTTTTCGGTGAGTGCCATTTCCCACTATCTAAAAGAATACTTTGGTTATTGGTGCCCAGAGGTCAAGGAACGTATCTCCGTAGTATACATGGGTAGGATGATCGAAAATGGTTGTGCAGAAGCTCGAATCCCAGAAAATCCAAAAGTTACTCATCCGTATATTTTATCTGTAGCTCGACTCGTCAAGGTTAAAGGAATTGACATTCTCGTCATGGCTTTTGCGGAGGTGTTGAAACAGGGGTGCGACGTGCATCTGATCCTCTGTGGTCCCGATTTTTCAAATGGCCAGTTGTTCCCTTTCATTCAGCGACTGGGGATGGAAGAGAGGATTCACTGGGTCGGGCAGCTTCCTCATTCCCAAGTGATGTCTTTAATGCGGAACAGTTTATTCTTTGTATCCCCGAGTCGAAGAGAAAGTTTTGGATGTGCGATTGTCGAAGCGATGCAAGCAGGTAAAACCGTGGTAGCAACGCGCGTCGGTGCAGTTCCAGAGATAGTTCGGGATGGGGTCGATGGGATAGTAGTACCGCCTAGGGATGTCAAAGCGCTATCCGAAGCCATGATCCGTTTGGTGAAAGACGCCAAATGGCGCGACAGTTTGGCAAAAGAAGCTCAAAAGCGGAGTCTGAACTTTCGTTGGGATCACGCCATAAAGACTTATTCCAGAATGTATAAATCTCGTCTTTTCGAAAACCAAGAAAAACACCACCCAGCGGATAAGATCGTTGTTGTGATCGGCGGATCTTCTTTGGAACCTGGTGTCCAAGTGACAGTTCTCAACTTTTCAAGAGGCCTCAGTCAAGAAGGGCAACGCTTTGCTATGTGTGTCCAGCGCACTCGTTGGAGAGAAGCTTTTAGGGTACGTTACCCCGAGTGGAACTTGTATCACTTAGGGTTGCCTCCTGTGTATGGATTGAAATACCTGAGTGCAACTGTTGTCTGCGCGCAACTCATTTGGATTCACCACGTAGAGCGGATTCGGGTTTGGCACTATTATCTTATTGTTTATGCGCATCTCAAGGGTTTTGTGTGGTTTACGAGAATTTTACACATCAATCCCATAGTAACTTTAGCCTAAATGGAGATACTAGAGCGCATCTCAAAAACCTGAACGGGCGGGGCTTCTTGGCGAAGGCGGGCGAGGTGTTACGTCGTTTCGACGGATTCCGTGTCCCCGTCGGTGGCGGTGCCCCAATCGCGGATCTTGAGGATCAACAGAGCGAACGGAAGAACACATACCGTGATCGTGCGGACGATCTCATCCTCACCCATGATGCTCAAACCACATGAGAAGCAGAGGAGCTGACGTATGCTAGTATAGAGACATGGCAGGACCGACCATCAACCTTCGGAACCGCACAGGAGAAGAAGCGCGTCTCGCCGATCCTCCAGCGGTGGCACCAGCCATCGCGGTTGCCGAAACACCGCCGAGCCGTCTATCGCGCGGCCAGACGCTCCTTTCGTGGGAAGCGGCGGAATACGTCGTCTACAAAAAGACCGCCACCTGGTACGTGATCTTTGGCGTCGTTCTCGCCCTCCTCCTCTTTAGCGCGTTCCTCCTCAAGAGCTTTCTTACCGGCGTCGTGTTCTTCCTCTCCGGGATCCTTATCTTTCTCTACAGCGAGCGATCTCCGCGCCGCGTCGCCTATGCCATCCGCGATACGGGGATCGCGATCGGGAACCGCGTGTATCTCTACCGAGAGTTGTCGGCGTTTAACCTCATTGAACGCAGAGACATTGTCTACATCCTCCTCAAAAGCCGCCGGCTCGTGATGCCGCTCATCCATGTTCCCGTCGCCGACGACATCGACCCGAGCGCCGTGCGGGAATCCCTCCTCCAGTATCTCCCGGAAGACGAGCAATTCACCGAACCCCTCGCGGACGTCCTCGCCCACTGGCTCGGGTTTTGAGGAATCCACGCTCCGCGTGGATTCCGCGAGGCGGAGTGTACTGCGACTTGGTGCGCCCGGCAGGATTCGAACCTGCAACCTTGGGCTTAAGAGGCCCCTGCTCTACCATTGAGCTACGAGCGCGTCAGAGCATGTATGTTGTACTCGAAATCAAGTTTGAATTCAACTCATAAAGAAAGAACTGTATATTCTTTGGCGACATACCACTTCTTGAGTGAAATTCGCCTTGAACAACGGCAAGCAGTGATCTCCTTCAGCAACAACGCGCTCCGGCAATCCGTGGACGACCGGATTCTGGTTGGTTTCTCTACCTCAGAAGAGAACAAGCAAAGCGACAGGAATCTTTACCCGCCGTAGCTTTATGCGAAGGCTGGGCGGCAAATCATTAATCAAATAAAGAAGTGCCACCGAGTTTCAGCGAACTAGGTGGCACGAGACGAACCTTGCCAGGTTACTGCTGCGAAAGACGAAACTTTGGAGTCTCGTCGACGAGCTTGGCGATTCCTTTGAGCTCAGCCTTGGTACCGAACATGCCCACATCGAAGGCCTTGCGGAATTTGGATACCGAGACGGTCATGAGGACATGGACCTTCTCGCCGAACTTGTTCAAAAGCTGAATGGCATCAACCTCCCAGATTTGGCTGCGGATGATCTGCGCTTTGATACCGTCCACCTCATACATGTCGCCGGCCTCCTCAACGAGCGGAAAGGCCTCCTTTTTTAGCTCCTCGTACCGTCCGTTGAGCTCCTTGATTGCACTTTGGAGCTTGGCTATCTCTCGTAGCATAGGATCCAAAGGGTTGCCTCGGCGCTGTTCTGACAACTTCGCCATCGTATCTCCTTTTCATCAAGGTGCTGCTTGCTACGACGCCCTCGTGGCAGGGATCACCAACCCAGTTGGTGATCCCTCAATATTATAAGGATGGAAGAGCCAAATCAAGCCTGGCGCCAAAGACAGAAACTCCTACGAATTCCTAACCTCAAATGAAAATGAAAAAAATTCTTTTGCCCTTATTGACCCTTCGACTTTACTCAGAGTCAATCCTGAGCTTGCCGATACGAATTGGCCGCCGAGCCCTTCGATTTAGCTCAGGATAAACTCCGCGAGGCGGCTTCCTCTGGCATCCCACCCACGCAAAGGCCAAAACCACCGGGGCACAAGGCCCCGCTGATTTTGCCTCTGGCGGAGAGGGTGGGATTCGAACCCACGGAGCCTTGTTAGAGGCTCAACGCCTTAGCAC
>Ga0213870_1000676_pt1 | contig 15835 bp, 23 predicted proteins | sample WICALVC2017_Meta_FD_160119 | JGI IMG/M metagenome (GOLD analysis project Ga0213870, IMG submission 160119) | Freshwater microbial communities from subterranean cave lake in Wind Cave National Park, South Dakota, United States - WICALVC2017 | ecosystem: Environmental > Aquatic > Deep subsurface >... | reverse complement strand
AAAGAGGTGTATGATCGCACCGCCATCGTTCGAGCACTCGACAACGGCGCCCAGGAAAGCGTCAAACTCGAGCAGCTGGAAGAGGCAATCCAGCAAAGATTAAACAGCTAACCTTGAACCCTTAGGGTTTAAGGTTATATAACTCTAAGGGTTGGCTCTTTATACCTGAAAAACATGGCCAAACAACTGAAGGAGGTGGCAGCAATGAAATTTTTGAAGCTGCAGCATATATTGCTGATACTGTGCTCGCTCGCCACAGTAACTTTGGACCTCATCATTCTGCTTTATCACGGGGTGCCCAAATGACCATCGAACAACTGATTGGAGTATTGCTCATAGTTGCGCCCTTTTTGCTACTTCTGTTTATCTCGATATCGCAGGGGAAGCGGAGCAAAACAAAAAGGCGCAGCAGGAATATATTTGATAGGATGGATGGCTTTAGCTACTTCGACGCGATTGGCGTTATAGTGATCGTGATATCAGTATTGTTCTTACTTGCAGCATTTATCAGCCAACTCGCCTGGCGGCTCAAAGTCAAAAAACCAGTAACCGTGATAGTCAAGTTCCAGAACAAAACGATTCAAGTACCTTTCGACCAACCGACCAAAGTGAGAACCGCCGAGGGTAAGGAACTTATGATCTTGGTTACCAGGGAGAAACCGCCATGAAACCAGATTTCTGGACAGGTTTCGCGCTCGAATTTGTGATTGGTATCTTTGTCACCATTTTGTTCAAACTGTTTTTGAATCAGCCTGCCCACTAAATGGACTCAACTCAGTGGGCTTTTTTGTTACCAGACTGCCGCTGTGGTATTATGAAGAAGACACCACCATCTTCGCGGCGCAGTTCAAGGGGGTGAATACTTTGACAACTTGGAAACAAGCTAAGCGGCGATCGCGGTTCCAATGGCAGCTAGCTCATCGCTATGGTCCTGGGCCAAAACTCCATCTCAGAACCGGCTGGCACAATCCGCATTCGGCTTATTTTTCAATTAAACCAGAAAGTTCCACCATCCAGATCACTTCGGCAATGAAGCAACACCAGAGGTTACTCATTCAGATCACCCTGGCAGCAGCAGCGTTTCTCATCATTGCCTGTCTTGAAACTGCCTGGTGGGCTTCAATCGCCATATTGACATTACTAATTCATGAATTTGGGCACTTGATTGCGCTCAAACGCTATGGAATCAAAACCCAAGGCATCTTCCTCATTCCCGAGGTTGGCGCTGTGGTAATTGCACCACTTGACACGTTCCACTCAAGATCACGAGAGGCCAACATTGCACTCGCCGGACCAGCCGTGGGATTGGCGGGTGCCGTAATTGGCCAGTACCTCTACCACGCCACTGGGAGACAGTGGTTTGCCGCTTTTGTCGTGATCTCGGCATCCCTCAACTTGTTGAACCTGTGCCCGGTCTTACCGCTTGATGGCGGCAGAGTATGGCGAGCATTACTCTTCTCCTGCAACAGTCGGGTGGGCTATGCTTACCTCTGTGTCGGATTGTTCGTAGGACCATACATACTGCACCATTTGTCTTTGCCAATTGGTTTCTTGATAATCTCCATCCTTGCCTGTGTCGGCTATTGGCTGTGGGAAAAATCAGAAGGAAGGGCAATCGCGCCAATGAATCGCCGACAGAAAATCGCAGTAGCCCTTGGCTATATCACAACGATGATCGGGCTAATTGCAGTGATAGTTTGGGTCGTTATCACTCTGCCTAATGCTGACCGCCTCTTCGACTAAAGAAGCGGCGGTCTTTTTTAGTTAACGCTAAAGTATATTATCTTGACCCGCCCTACGCGCTTACTGCAAAAGGGACTACGTCCTCTACTTGCAGTGCGCGCTTCGGCAGGGTCTGCGCTCTGCACCGGATGGTGCAGGGGCTTGACACATTTTGGTGTTCGGTTTATGTTCGGTGTGAAAGAATCACTAATCATACACGAATTTTATCCCGAATCATCGCTAATAAAAAATTCGAGATTATTAGAGACCAGATTCGAGATTCGATTAGTGAGTACAGGAGGCAAATGCCGACTGTTCAGATTGATGAACCAATTGAAGTAGAAGTACTGTTCTCTAATCCTCATGTAAGACCGCGGGCGTTTGTGCACAGAGGGCGGGTGATTGAGGTGGAGAAAGTCAACTTCATCCACCGCGTGCCGGCAGGCGATCATTCTCGTTGGGTGTTCTCGGTATCCAACGCCAATGCCGCTTATCGTTTGAGTTTCGATCCTACTGATTTGCGCTGGTATTTAGTCGATGTGTATAGCCAATGATCCTCCATATTGATATGAACGCCTATTTTGCCACCCTAGAACAGCAAGCCAACCCGTTTTTGCAGGGTCGGCCGATTTTGGTGTGCGGTAAAGGCAGCGGCGAGCGGACGGTTGTCGCCACCGCCAGCTATGAAGCAAAACGGCTCGGCGTCAAAACCGGCATGGCGGTGTGGGAAGCGAAAAAGCTCGTGCCCAAAGCAATGATTGTGGCGGCGGATTACGACAAATATCTTGATACCACAAGGCGGTTGGGTGAGATTTTTGAGCATCACACTCCTGAGGTGGAATTTTTTTCGATTGATGAAGCGTTTCTGAAAATCACTAATCAGAACCCGAATGTTATCCCTAATAATCCCGAATCAGAATTAGGGACGATTAGGGAAGCAATTAGAGTGTCCTTGAGAATCAAGGAGCAGATTAGGGAAGAACTTGGGCAGTGGGTGACTTGTTCGATCGGGATTGCGGAAAACAAGCTCCTGGCCAAAATTGCCTCGGAGTTCAAGAAACCAGATGGGTTAACGCTCGTACTCCCAAATACCAATGTGTTATCTGGTATCCACTTCGGAAGTGGTTATCAGGTTACACATCGGTATTTATACCAGCAGATCAAGCTCGACGACATTCCGGGCATCGGGCGCCGGATTTTGCGACGGTTACTCAAACTCGGGATCACCACTCCAACCATCCTCGGAGCAACACCACTGCCGATTTTGGTGAAAGAGTTTGGCGACCACTGGGGCCACTTGCTTAAAAATTTGGGGAAAGGGATTGACCACTCGCCAATTGTCCGAAACGAGCTAATGCCAGGGGAAAAATCGTTCTCCCACTCCTATACCTTGCCCAAAGAAATCTATACTTTCGAGGATGCCAAAAAAGTTTTGCTTGAACTCTGCGAAATGGTCGGCCGCCGGATGCGCAAGAAAGGTTTTAGTGGTCGTACCATTGGGGTTTTTATGCGCTTTACTGACATGAGCGCGGTATTCGAACGCAAAACCTTCAAGGAATATACTAATGATGGCTTGCAAATCTACAGGACGGCAGAATCACTTCTCTATCAATCTTGGGTATTTCGTAAGCGGGTGGTGAAGACAGGACCCGCGTTTACCAAACCCATCCGTCAAGTCGGCATCTGGGTCACTAACCTCGTCCACGAACACAACCTGCCCCTGCCGCTTTTTGAGGAGGATAGGCGAATACTCAAGGCAATCAAAGCAGTGGACCAGATCAACGACAAACACGGCGAGTTCACCATTATGCGCGGCCCGATCCTTGCGGTCTACCAAAAAATCCAGAAAATCCCGGATGGTCGCAATCGGCGGCAATTTATGTTATCATCAGACTAAGCAAACCTGAAAAAGGAGTGATTTCACCGTGGAGACGGTGGCAATCGAGGTGAACTGCAGAGGGTGCCATACCCCTCTGAGTACTGACCCAACCCAAGCCGAGTTTATGAGGCAAGGTTGCGAGGTTCGAGTGTTCTGCCAGGAGCTCGGCTGCAATACGGTCAATGTGATCAGAGACGGCCGAGTTAATATGGCCTACTTTAATGTCGTTCCAGTAGACAGTGAGTGAATTGAGAAGGAGATGACTGAAAGTGACTACTCGAGCGATTGAGCACTGCTGCAGCGCCTGCCGTAGGCACCTTATCCTCACCGAAGAGCAAAATCGTAGACTGGAGGCTGAAGAGGCCATCGTCATCAAATGCCAATGCGGTAGAAATAATGTCGTCTGCTATGCAGGCGCAATCGATATGACTGATGACTAAAAGCTGAGTAAAACAGTTTTTTGCGACCGCTGCTTATTTGTGCGTTTTACCTGCCTTAGCACAAACAGCGGTGGTCGCATTTTTTTGTTATAATAGGTCTATGTCAACCATCACCACCCAACAAGTTCTCGAGCAGCTGGCCCAAAAAGGCGAGCCGAAAGCCGAGTGGCAGGAGGGCGTGAATAAGACTCGCCTGAACCAAATTGTCGGCCGGCTCCAGAAGCAAAAAGTAATCGGCCAAGACCTCCGCCTCACACCCAGAGGCCAACACAAACTGATTCAAGTCAAAATCAAATCACTCAAAATTGAGCCGACTGAGTGGGACGGCCTCTGGCGGCTGGTGGCCTTTGACATTCCGGAAAAACACAAGGTAGCACGTGAGACCTTGCGTGACCTGCTTAAGCGGCTGGGGTTTATAAAACTTCAATCCTCACTCTGGCTCTCGCCCTTCGATGCTCGCGACCCGATTGAGTTCGCCCGAAATTTCTACCAAATCAAACCATACGTGCTTTACCTCGAAACTGACGAGATCGAAAACGAGCTGCGTTGGCGGACGCGGTTTAAACTGAGCTAAAAAAGAACCCCCGAAGATAGGGGGGTTCAGGTGCCTCGATACAGACCGATCGTAAATTCGAACGGTCGAAGGTCATCAACTGTGACCCGGAAACCGTGGCGATAGCTGAACGTGGTAGCAAGGTAATTGTAACCATTATTTTCCAGAACCTCCTTAATCGGACCATACCATCGGGTACCTGCGCGTCGCTTCATATTGGAATACACCCGTACAACCTGCTGGTTAACCCGAGCGATCGACCGAGGACTGTGAGCCTCCCGCTCCTGGACAACGAACAGCCTCACGCTATCTTGGTAAGGACTCATTTCAAGACAAAGTGGCCAGACCGTAGCAGCGTGATCTTGATTTATATATGAACGGTACTCTCGAATTAATTCCAGGTCAGCCTGCGAAGGAAACATCAGTCTTGTGTCAGTCCGATCATCAACCGGGGCAAAGTGGAATAATGCAAGAGAAAATTGCGAGTTCCTCGGTTTACAAGCAGCCCGATTTTCCTTGGTGTGCCAGTAATGGAGGTACTGACGCTGCGAATCTTTAAAAAAGGTGACTTCATCTTTGGTCCCGGATACTGCGTTCGAGACACCGATAATCGGTCCTCGGAAGGCACCAGTCACCTCAAATCCAATCTCAAGCTTTAGCCTTCTGACAACTTGCAGGTAAACTGTAATCCAATTTCTGATGATAGTGCTTTGGAGAACGCTCAGCAGGTATTGAGCAGTGATATCCTCTCCCTGCTTAGGCGTCATCGGACTCACCTCGCTTTCAAGGACAACAAGATATATTCTCGCGAGAAGTCTGCCACTTGTCAATCGGCGGCGCTGCGATATAATAGAACCGCTCGCCCTTTGCGGCGGTTTTTTAGTATAGACTTGACAACATTTCCGTGTTCGTATTATGTTCGGTTGAAGATGCAGCCGCTCACCAAGAAGCAAAAAATCATCCTAGACTTCATTGAAAAGTTCATCGCAAAGCACGACTATAGCCCGAGCTATCGCGAGATCGGGGAGCATTTTGGTTTGAATTCAGTTGCCACCGTGGCCGGCCACATCGAAACACTCAAGGAAAAGGGATATCTTAATATGGAGCAGGGGATCAGCCGTTCTCTCCAACTGACGCCGCGCTGGGACGAACGGACTTTTTCCGTGCCGCTGCTTGGCACGATTGCTGCTGGATTTCCGATTGAGGCGATCCGCACCCACGAGACGATCGACATCCCTTCCGATATGCGCAGCCCCAATGTATTTGCCCTCAAAGTCCGCGGTGACTCGATGGTTGAGGACGGCATTATGGAAGGGGACTACGTGATCGTCGAGCCAACTCAAAAACCAGCCAATGGCGACATCGTGGTCTCTTTGATTGACGGCGATGCCGTCACACTTAAACGCTTTTACCTCGAACGCGACCACGTCCTTCTTAAACCCGCTAATGCCGATTACGCCCCGATTCGAGTGAAAAAAGTGACAATTCAAGGACGGGTCAAAGGAATCATCCGTAAATTTATCAAATAAATTTGCGGAAACTTTAAATTCTAAACTCGAAACTTTAAACAAATTCAAAAAAAATAAAATGGACAACATCATCTTAATTCTCATCGGCATCATCGCAGGACTGCTCGTGATGATCTGGCTGTTCTACCGCTTGTGGCAGGGGGCGGCGCGGCGGCTAGCCCAAGTCAGCTTCCAAAAGGTTTCGCTCTCAACCAAGTATGGTAAGATGAGCGAACAATTTATGCCGTTTTTGAAAGACTACCCGTACGATCCGCAAAGCTTTCGCTTCATCGGCACGCCAGTTGACGGTATTCAGTTTAGCGACGATAAGGTGGTATTCGTTGAGTTCAAAGCAGCAGCAGGAAAACTCAACGCCACCCAACAACGAGTCCGTGAGCAAGTGGAGAACAAACGAGTAGAGTGGCTGGAGTTTAGAATTAAATGAACACCAAATCTATTGCAACCCGACTCTCGGTCGCCCTCTCGCCTTTCACCTTATTTCCCATTGTCGCGGCCATCGCCATTTTCCAAACACCCATGGATATGGCAGAACGCTGGGGTTGGCTGGCGGCGATTGTGTTGCTCAATCTCATTAGTTCTCTCGTCATATTGTTCGAGATGGAGCGCCGTGGCATCAAGCTCGACGACACGCTCGAGAACCTCATCGTCAAGCGCACTCGGATCGTCGGCTTTGCGCCGATTATGCTGATACTGCTTGCCGAGATTGCGATGGCCTCATCGCGCGGCGGCTACCAGCCGCTTTTTGCCATTTTGAGTTCCGGCTTCATCATAGCGCTGGTGGCTGGCGGCATCTCGTTTTTCTGGAAAATCTCGCTCCATATGATCGGCGCTTCCTCAACAATTAGTTACTTAGCTGTTCTGATTGGGCCAATCGCGCTGGCAGCCCTGCCGCTCATCCCTTTGCTGGCTTGGTCCCGCCTGGTACTCAAACGCCACACCCCGGGGCAACTGTTCGCCGGCACTCTTTTGCCGCCAATTATGATCGCCGCGATTTTCCGCTATTTTCGTTTGATCTAAGAAAAAAGCGGTTGCCCTTAGGCGACCGCTGGTTAAAATTCCGACCTCGCGGGTCGGATTCAGACTCTATTTAGCCATTTTGGCCTTGCGTTTTTCTTGGCGACGGAGTGCCTTCATAACATCGAATGTGCTCTTGACAGCAATTGACACATCGAGATTCTGATCCCGTCGCATGCTCGTAGCCAGTCCTTTGTAGCCCGCAGCTTGAACCATATCAGTAAGCGCGTCCATGATATATATGAGTTCATCGTGACGGTTATGAACCACCACCGGGTCTAATGAAAACTTCCTGTCTTGCGGAGTGTCGGGGTTGTAGCGGTAGTGGGTGTCGTACTTGAAGTCGGCGAAGCGCAAAATATTGACCCGCTTACCGTCCACAAAACCGAAGAACTCCGCTACCGGGCCCTCATCGCCTGGAACCCGGCGATAGGTCACCTCGAACTCACCATATTGGCCGACTGCCACAATCAGTGGCTCGACGAGCTCTTTTTTTCTTCTCTTTGCCGCCATTTTACTTGCTCCTTTCGGTAAGTACATATTGTTCGGGTACGACTAGTAACAAACAAGTGTATCGCTAGGGTATAATGTTTGCAAGCACCCGTAGCCCCGAACGCGAGGTCGGGGTCCCGACATCGAAGATCGTCGGGACTCAGCGCATTACCTTGCGCCCGTAGCTCAGTGGATTAGAGCGCTGCCCTCCGGAGGCAGAGGCCGCGCGTTCGAATCGCGCCGGGCGCGCAATGACTATCATCGATCAAATCTACGGCCAAGTTAAAATCAGCGAGCCGGTTTTGATTGAGCTGATCAATTGCAAACCGCTCCAGCGTCTCAAGCAAATTCACCAAACTGGCGCTAACTATTTCCACTGGCCGCAAGCGAAAAACCTCACAAGGTTTGACCATTCGGTTGGTGTAATGCTGCTCCTGCGTCGGCTTGGCAGCTCGCTTGAGGAGCAAGTGGCTGGTTTACTCCACGATGTTTCGCATTCCGCCTTTTCCCACGTGCTTGACTATCTCACCGATAACCGCGACCATACTGCTCACGAGCAGTTCAATGAACAGTTTGTCGCTTCCACCAATTTGCCTCAGCTGCTACACAAACATGGACTTGATCCCAAAAAGATTTTTGATCACCACAACTGGCCTCTACTTGAACAACCGGCTCCTTCGCTATGTGCCGACCGGCTTGACTACTTTATGCGCGACAGTCTGGCATATGGCGTGTTATCTAAAACTGAAGTCGAGCAAATTTTGCGCCACCTCGACTTAGCCAATGGTTGCTTTGTGGTAAATGATCGTGAAGTGGCTTTAATGATCGGCCAGCGTTATCTCGAGATGGATCGCAGTTATTGGGCGGGCTCAGCCAACTCACTAGCAATTAACTACGCGGTGGTTGAGATGATCAAACGAGGTCTGGATTTAGGGATCATTAAGTTCGAAGATCTCTGGCACTATGGCGATGATGAGCTGATTGGTCGGCTGCGGCAAAGCGGCGATGCAAATATCGAGCGGTGGTTTGGGGTATTGAACCCGGAAGTCTCAATCCACCAAGACAATATCCATTATGATGTATATGTTTACCCAAAAATTAGACTAATTGACCCGCCGGTGCTCGAAAACGGCCGAATACGCAAGCTGTCTCAAATCAACTCGGCATACGCCGACCAACTGGCAGAAGCCCGCGAGTTTCCCACTGAGCTCTATTTAAGGTTTAATCAATAATTTAAGGTTTAATTTCAGGCTTAATCAATGATTTCAACTGGTAATAGATAACTTTAACTCGTAATAAAGTCAACTAAATAGATTTAATAAAGTCAACTAAATAGATTTACAAATACTACTACCATTCGAATGGTAGTAGTAAAATAAAAAAAATGAAACTAGCGCGATTAGACCGGCAACAACGCGAAACTCTGCTCATCCATTTCTGTCGTGCTCTTGCGGAAATCCGTAAGCCAGAGGAAGCAGCGGCATTCATTCAAGACCTGCTCTCAAAGGGTGAAGCCGAAATGCTTGCAAAACGCTTGGAGATTGCCCATTACTTAATGGCAGGCAGTACCTACGAGGAAATTAAGGGACTGCTCAGCACTAGTTACGGAACCATTGCAAGAGTAAACTTATGGCTTGAGACATCGGGTGAGGGATATCGTTTGATCGTAGATCGCTTAAAACGATACAATCAACGTGATGAGATTACCGCTCAACAACCTTCTTGGCGCTCATGGAAGCGCAAGTACCCTATGTATTATTGGCCAGAACTGCTCCTCGAAGAAATTATTGTTACTGCCAATCGCAGGCAAAAAGATCGCATCCGTGAGACACTTAAACGGCTGCAACGAAAAGACCAACTAACAAAAATGCTCAGAAGAATTCTTGGCGAAGCATCAAAAACGGGTAGTCCGCAACTTCTCAAAGATATTGTTGAAACAAGTTCCCGACAGTTTGACAAATACTACCACGATACCAATGGTAGTAGTAAATGACAATTATTAGATTTTATTAGATTATTGGAATTATTTTAAATTATTGAAACTCTATTGAAACTCTTAAGGTAATTAATATGACGCACAAAAAATTCGGGAGCTACTATGTGTTGAGGTTATTTCCGGGCGATGAGTTGAAGGAAAGTATTAGGCAATTTTGCTTGTCCCCCGAAGTCCCGCGGAGCGGGACGAAGGGGGATCACCGCTCATTGACAAATGTCTGGTTTTTTGGGATCGGTGCGGTAGGGCAGGCAACACTCAGCTTGTACGACACCAAAAAACGCGGCTATCGCACCAAAACATTCAAGCAACAGCTCGAGCTTGTCAGCGTCAACGGCAATGTTTCGGTAGACGGCAAGGTTCACGCTCACGCTGCCTTTGCCGACCATAGCTACCAAATGATCGGCGGCCACTTGGAAAAAGCGGTGATCTCGGTGACAGGCGAAATTATTCTCATGCCAGTGCCCGGCAAGCTATCAAGAAAGTTCGACAAGACTACCGGTCTCAATTTACTCGCTTTGAGTAAATGATCTGGATTCGATATTATTCGAGAAAAATTCGTGATAAGATTGGGGAGACAATGTTGCGTCATTTTTCCTGTGGTGGGGTAGTTTACCGCTTCCAAAAAGGCAAGCTGGAATTTTTGATGGTCCAAAACAAATCCGGTCGCTGGACGTTTCCAGAGGGGACGATCGAACTGAAGGAATCAAGAGAACAAACCGCGCTGCGAGAAGTCCAAGAAGAAACCGGTCTCGAAAATCTTAAAATCGATAAATCAATTGGCAAAAGCCGGTACTTTTTTGTTGCCCGCGGTCACCAGCGGCACGGCAATGGCTTGGTCCACAAAACGGTCTGGTGGTACTTGATGAAAGGGCAAGGCCAGCCGCGCCATCAACGTGCTGAGTTGGCTGATGCCAAGTGGGTGGATGCTGATCTGGCAGCGCAACTCAAGTCGTACCGCAATTCTACCAATCTCATCAAACGAGCCAAGGCAGCGATTAGCGAACTGGAAAAATGAAGTTGCAAAATTGGCAAACCCTCAAATCAAAGATCGTTTTTTCAAACCGCTGGGTGCGGTTGCGGCAAGACCGTATCCGCTTGCCGAACGGTTCGGTAATCAGCGACTATTTTGTCCGCGAGACCAACCGAGTGGCAGTGATTTTTGCCCTGACTAAAGATCGCAAGGTCATCACGATTCATCAATATCGCCACGGCATTGGTGAGGTTGTTAATAATCTTCCCTCTGGCAATATTGAGCCGAGCGAGCAGCCGCTTGCTTCGGCCAAACGAGAACTGCTGGAAGAAACCGGCTACCGAGCCGGTAAGATCCGCAAGATCGGTGAAGCCTACGCCGAGCCAACTGGCTCGAACGCTCGCGTAATTTACTTCCTAGCCGAGGACTGTAAAAAAGTTGCAGAACCGCTCGATAATCCGCGGGAAGAAATTGAAGTTGAGCTCGTTTCGATTAACGAACTCAAACGCCGCGCCGCTCATAGCAAAATCCGCTGCCAGTATTGTTTATCGGCAATTTTACTGGGATTATTAGTGCTCAAAAATAATTTGACAACCTCCCAACTTTGATACGGCCGTCGTCACATTGGGAGGGTGGGCTTGACAGCAGTTTTCATACAAATATACTGAGAATAGATTAAGTATTTATTTATACTGAGCGAAGTCGAAATATGAAGCGCAAACTAATCAAGTTCTCAAACTACAGTTTTTGCCTCACGTTGCCCAAGTTCGCGATCGAGCGGCTGGGTTGGAAAAAGGGTGAGGAAGTTGAGGTGGAATTTGACGAGGGAACCGAGGTGATTAAGGTGTACAAAATGTCCAAGCGAGAAAAGCGAGATGAGCAAGATAAGAGAGAAAAGCAGGTAAAAGCCGCAAAGTCAAACAAAGAGGAAGCGAAGAAGGAAGACGCTATTGAACCCGAAATCCAGCCAATTCCTAAACTCCGCTGGTAAGATCTCTCAAAAATCAGCGAGTCCTGGCTAAGTTAATTCATCGGGTGGCTCACCCCTTGCCCGAGGGTAAATCACGAAGGCGTTTATAATAATATTCCTTCAGCCCTGCGGCGCCTGAGCCCCGACGCTTGGTCCCCGAGCGAAGTCGAGGGGGTCGGGGCCGGAGTGTCTAGGGCAAGGTCGCCGCAGGAGCGACCGCCGCCCGGTACCCGAGTGGCGATGGGGTTAGACAGGACCCGATGAATTAGCCACCGGCTATTTTAGTCGTAACTTTTGTATGTTATAATAGTTTTGGGACAGGAGGGGAAATGGCGAAAAAGGCGTTTGATCTAAAAAAGAAGACGATTGCCGCTGGCGAGGAAGCAAAGAGTAAAGGTGGCGAGCCTGCCCGTCCGGCAGGCCAGCCGGAAATGATCTTCCATGAAGAGGCTAAACCACTTGGTTTTTGGGGACGTTTGAGAGTTGCGGTCAAACTCGGGATCACTTGGAAAGATATTGTCATCTACATTCTGCTTGCATTAGTTGCCTTTGGTTTGGCAGTACTCGTTACTCGCTACTTGGCTGGCCGGCAGGAGAAAAGGATCGAGGAGCAGCAAACCGAGGCAACCCCGGAGGTTGCCCTGCCACCAGTGCCCGAGACCGCCCTTGAAGCAACCCCTGAAAGCAAGGCTGCCGCCACGCCAACCGTCGATAAATCATCATTCAAAATTAGAGTGCTCAATGGCAACGGTATTAGCGGCGATGCCAAAAAAACCGCTAGCTTGCTGACTGACGCCGGTTTCCAAACCGGCGGGATTGCCAACGCCAAAGGCGTCTATCAAACCACTCAAGTTTGGTACCTCGCCGGCAAGCAGGCGGAGGCCGAGTCAGTTGAAGCAGAACTAACCAAAGCCGGTAAGGAAGTAGAAACCAAGGAAGCCGAGCAAGCAGTGATCGGCGCCGGCTTTGAGCTGCTGGTAATCACTGGAGTGAAATGAACTTTTTTTTCGCGATAGTGATCGGCCTGATTATCGGCTACATCGTCGGGGTACTCACCTCAAAATTCCTTAAAATCGCGGTTGGTCTGCTGGTAATTTTGCTCATTTTAGGCTATCTTTATTTGAGATATGTGGCGTCGTAAATTCAAAATTCAAAATTCAAAATTCAAAATTGCTTTGTTCTCGGGAACAATCGCAATTTTAGCCGCAACTGCTGCACAGGCCCTCACCATCAAACAGCCGGCGGAAAACGAGCAAGATATTCGAGTTAGCGGCGAGGGGATTGATGACAATCTCATTGCAATTGGCCAAACCGTAGTGATTGACGCAGCAGTTCAAGGTGATTTGTTCGTGGCAGGACAGTCAGTCGAGATCAATGCGCCGGTTGGGGGCAATCTTTTTGCCGGCGCCAGTAGTCTCAAACTCAACTCAACGGTGGCTCAAGATGCTTTTGTCGCCGCAGGCAACCTAACGATTAGCGAGCAAGGCCGAATAGCCAAAGATCTCTATAGCCTGTTGGGCGCGCCGGCAGAAAAACTCAAAGACAAGGTTGGCGGTAAAATTGTCATTCCTAGTCCAACAAAAGTACCGACAACCGGTCAGCGGGTGCGCGATACGGCAGTGGCAGGACTAACCCTGCTTTTCACTGGCATTGTGCTGCTGCGGCTTTTCCCTAAAACCGTCAAAGCAATGGCGGAAAATCTGCTGCCTCACTGGGGCAAAAACTTTCTGGCCGGAATAGTAGCGCTGATCGTCACACCGATTGTCGCCGGCTTTCTGGTGCTTTCCTCAATCGGCGCGGCGGTTGGATTGATCCTGCTTGCCCTTTGGTTTTGGGAACTGTATGTGGCGCTCGTTGTGGCCACCTATAGAATCGGCCAGCTGATTTTGCGGAAACACCCCAATGAGCTCGTTCAATATGCGGCTGGCGTTGCCCTCATCAGCGCGATCAGCTTCCTGCCGGGGATTGCTTCAACTGTCAAGCTGGTCCTGGTGGTATTTGGCCTCGGCTCAATCATCCTCGTCAAATATCAGCTCTATCGTGAACTGAGGAGTAGGATCTAGGATGCGCGAAAAAATTTTAATTGGTGTTTTGGTCGTGCTCCTGGCTTTTGTCATCGGCTTTTTTAGCTGGCGTTTTTTCCAGTTTCGCCGGACAGAGGGCAAGCCGCTGCTGGGAAGAAAAGAAAAACTAATCGAATCAAAACTCGACGGCACTCAAATAACAGTTTCTGCTGCCAACCGCCGGCCGCTAGCAATAGTGGTGGAAAATCACACTGAAGCCCGGCCGCAAACTGGCTTGGACGATGCCTCAGTGGTTTATGAAGCGATCGCCGAGGGCGGCATTACTCGTTTTCTAGCGGTGTTTGGCCCTCATCTGCCGGACAAAATCGGCCCGGTCCGTTCGGCCCGGACATTTTTTGTGGAATGGGCGCTTGACTGGGACGCCATGTTCGGCCATGTGGGCGGTTCAAAAAACGGTATAGCCTTGGTGCGTTCCTCTGGTGTGGCAGACCTAGACCAGTTTGCGATCGGCGCCCGCGCTTATCAGCGCGAGCCAAAAACCGGCGTGGCAATCGAACACACTATGTTCACCTTTCCGGACAAACTCTACGAGGTGGCCAAAGGCTTTAAAAAATATCAGATCACAGATGGCAAGTACCAACCCTGGTTGTTCAAAAACGAACCATCGGCTGATCTTTCTGGTGCCGGGCAGTCTGTGGTAGTTGATTTCTCGCAACCAAATTACAAAGTGACTTGGAACTATGACAAGGCAAGCAACAGTTATTTGCGCATCCAGAACGGCACCCCTCACAAAGACGCACTCTCGGGCAAGCAACTTAGCGCCAAAAATTTGGTTTTGATGCAGGTAACGCGGCGGTTAGTCCAGCAAGAAGAAGGGCCAACGGTTTTTGACTTAGATTTAACCGGCAAAGGCAAAGCAACCTTGTTTCAGGACGGGAAGCAAATTGAGGGGACTTGGCGCGATTCCGGTATGGGCAAGCGGGTGCTGTTTAGCGACAGCGACGGCAATGAAATCAAAATGAACCGCGGCGCCACTTGGATTGAAGTGGTTAATCCCGATTCAGTGAAAACTGAAATAAAAGCACTGATAATGGCAACCCCATAAATGTCGTTCATTATTGCTCGCTACCAATTGCTTAAGCTTCTGCAATCTATCAAAAAAAGTCACTATCTTACGATTGGCATTGGTCTCGTTGCAGGCCTGGTATACGGCAGCTTTATCTTCGTAAAACAACATCAAAAAACTCAGATTTCAAAGACGGAGGCCGTCGATCAGGAGGGTGAGCAATCCCGCGATAGCTCCCCCTTGCAAATCATTAAAGATACCTTGAGCGGTGAAACCAAAAAACTCAAAGAGCGGCTGCAAAATGCTGAACAATCAGCCGCTGCTACAAAATCTAATCTGTCAAAAACCCAGACTGAGCTTGACAAAACCAAACAAGAAAAAACTACACTCGAGGAAAAACTATCAACTCAAGAGAAAAGCCAAACCCAAATCAAGTCAGAGCTGACGCAAACGCAGTCAGATCTCGCTAAAACAAAACAAAGTCTTGACGCAAAAAAAACTGAGCTCGTTAAGCTCACCAAAGACCTCACCGGCAAACAAGCGGAAATCGATAAAGCTAAACGCGGTCTTGCGCTATTCGATAATGTTAAAAGCGACCTTGACCAGTATCAAAAATTCAAAGTTGACGCGCTCAACAAATCACTCGCTTCCATTTCTGCCCAAAATAACGGCAATTTTACCGAAGCCCAGAGTCTGCTTGGCGAGGCCGCCACCGCTACAAAATCTGCCAATGGCTACAATGACAAAGTGCAAGATACGATCAACAAAATCAAAACCGGAAACTACTAGCACATTCTTGACAGGCTTCCCGACCCTGATATCCTAAGAGGTGCAACTGAAAAAGATGGCAATCGCCAAGTCTGGGTAATCGGGTGAGAATCCCGAGCTGTCGCGCAACTGTAAGTCCGCCTTCGTCCGCCTATCGGCGAGACTTCGGCGAGACGAGCCAGAAAACCGGCTTGGCTTGCCCGCCATAGCGAAATCTATTTGCAGATTCCTGCAATCAGGATACTGCAAGAGATTGAGCGACGGTGGGCGGAAGGTCACCTCGCGAGTTGGGTATTTGTATTCTGCCATCTTTGCGAGGCAGATTTTTATTTTTCGCGAAGCGAAAAATATCCTGAGCGTAGTCGAAGGATTTGTTTTTAAAGGGGTGAGAACTTTTGCAATCAGACAAGGC
>Ga0213870_1000675_pt1 | contig 15839 bp, 13 predicted proteins | sample WICALVC2017_Meta_FD_160119 | JGI IMG/M metagenome (GOLD analysis project Ga0213870, IMG submission 160119) | Freshwater microbial communities from subterranean cave lake in Wind Cave National Park, South Dakota, United States - WICALVC2017 | ecosystem: Environmental > Aquatic > Deep subsurface >... | reverse complement strand
ACAGTTCCCATACTCGTCAACTCAACGCCCGTTTTCGTGCCAAAGATTATAACCGCATTACATTTGGACATTACAGCATAAGTGCTTATATGACTTTCCGGAGAAATTAGATATATATTGGAAGGAAGCTTTGGGAATTCCTTTCTTATTTCATCGACAACTTTTTGTCTCGAAGGAAGCGTCCCACGTATTTCTGCAGGATGTACCCTGATTACTAATTGAAGGTTTTTCCGGCGTATAAAATATCGAATCGTTTCTTTTATCCATAAGAACATATCGACAAATGCATTTGTTGGATAATGGAGCTGGGCATCCCACATGACGTTGGTAAGCATACCAATTGTCGGTTTTGAGAAATCAATATTTAATTCTTTTGCAATTTTTGATGTATCAAACTGAGGCGATTCATGAAACCATATCCAGTCGCCTGATCCTGTCCATCTACTTTTAAGATAAAGCATTAACTTCTTTTCTAAACGCTTGGTGAAATTCAAGTTTTCCCATTTATGAGTAGGTTCTGAAATAAGCGTATGGTGATAGGTATCATTGTGGCTAAAAATAAAACACTGCTTTCGATATGCGGGGTTCCAATTGACTACACGAATGCCTCTTGATCTCATCACTGCTCCGATAATCCCCTGGGGCACGTATATTCCATGGTGAAAGACACAAATGTCAAAAGAATTTTTAAGAAGAATATTTTCAATAACACATTTAGTTATCAGTGATGCAGCAAGATATCGTCTTAGAATAGTATCTGCATAAGGCTCGCCGGATACATAAGCTTTTGCAAAGTAACGTAATGCTCCAGCCAGTGCGTGCTCACCGATTGCTAATCCGTCAACTTTTAATTCCTTTATGCTTGATACATCAACTTTTGCTACTTTTTTATTTATCAGTTCGATTTCATTATCGAAGATATAATCACTATAAAGATGAATAGGAAGATTAAAAGGAGCATACATTTTACTCCCAAATCCGAAACAATCATCACAAAGTGACTTCTGAGGTCCAAATGTCGCAAACTCTTGGGGATCGCGAAATCCCTGATAGGTCGCCTGCAAACAAGCCGGAAGCATTTTATCACAAAGTAAAAAATGCACTCTCGCGCCACGAAGAGTAAGTGATGCAGCCAAGAGACTCTCAACCGGCGTCACCGCGCGGTGTCCGCCTGTTGATGTTGCTATAAGAACATTCTTACCGTTTGCTTTCTTAATCGATTCTTTCCATACGTTATTCGATTTCATAATATCCTTCCACACTGAATGATTTGACTGTTCATTCCTAAACTTTCTTAACTTAATAAATTGTTTGGATAACATCGCTGATAAAGTGTATACAATCATATTATTGAAACTCAGCTCTATTTACCGAGCGAATCTTATCCGATGTCAGTAGGTCAAGACAGTAAAATATTAATACAATAAATAAGTAAACTAACAGCCGATTCCAGGAAACTATTACAACAGTTTTTGCTGAAGGATATTGGGAATAATTTGAAAAAACGTATGTCGTGATTATTGCCCCGATATATAAAGTTACAGCTACAGGTATAACTAAATTTTGCCATCCGAATTTTTTTATTCTGAGGATATTCAAAAGCGTAAATAGAATAATTGTTGAAAATATAATTCCACTCCTTAGACTAAACCGGAACGCGAAAAATAGAAGGTCAATAAAAACGTCTAATTTCGAAAGCAATATTTTTAGAGAGAAAGGCTCATAAAAAGGAAGATGTACATTTAAGTTAAATTTTTGTATAGTCCATAAGATATAAGGACAGAAGACAAAAAATACCGAAACAGCAGATACGAAAAGTTTTCTTACGCTCAGTCTAATTTTTGGCAAACACCATAGTATCCAGCCTATCCCCAACGTAGCAAGTATGAGAATTGCTTCCGGCTTAACCAAAACCATTATGCTTGACAGTACTAAAGCTATAAATGCATATTTTAGTAATTTTGTGTATTTCCAATTTATAAGAGCGAGCAAAAAATTACCAAAAAGCGGCCATAATAACGTTTCTGCTGCATGGGGGACGCCGCGAAGTGACGGTATATAAAAAATTAAAATTAGTGTACCTAAAATCCAGAGATAGTTATAAGGTTTCATAAATAATCTACTTGTAGAGATTAATGCGAGTACAAACGAAAGTTGCGTTCCTAAAAGTATTAGTGCGTACACTATTAGTGCTGAGCCGGTTTGAATTCCAGGGAAGTACATTGAATTTTTCTCCGTATTCGACATCCACAAACCCCGTGCAAATAACGCTGCATTAGCTGGTGGATAGTTCACTAGAACAATGTCCTCGTCATACGTTTTAATAATTTTATTTAGTCGCCACCCACCAGAATCGTAAATTGTCATCGATCCATTAACATACCGTACAGAATCTCCTGTAGTTAGAGAACTATTTAAGAAGCTTACAAATATAAAGATTGCAAATAAAGATAAACTAATGAAAAATGCTATATTTTGGGCATGCAAATATTTAATTGCGTTTTCTCGTAAATTATGAAATACAAAAACGTTCTTTTGTGTGGTCATGTACAAAATTACTGTACTTATTCCTAGACAGATCCACAGTAAATATGGATAAAGATTGTAAAACCATCCAGGCAACACACTGAAAATAACAACGAGTGGTATATCAATATTGAGCAAAAGAGATAGTCCGATGAATACAGCTGTGCTTATATGCTTTAAACTTCTCCTGAAAATAATAGTTATTAAAATAATTCCGCTAAATATATACCCAGCAAAGGATGCGATTCGAACTATTACAGTAGGAGGTAGAATCGTTAATCTATCTGTGGGTGAAACAAATGCATCATTAAAAAAGACCGTTATAGTTCTATTTTTAAGTTTAGGAATCCTTTTTTCCATTTCTTCGAGAAGTTCTTTATCTTGTACCAATATGACTGCTGTTTCAAGTGAAATTTCTAGTTTTTTTACATCAGTTTCCACCATATCACGCCAGAGTATATTACTTCCCTTCATCATTGGCACAAAAAATCTTCCCTTGTCATCTACGGCTTTCACAGCTCCTAATCCTCCCGACTCACCTTCCTTGGGCATACTTATTGTTTCTTTTAATACGATCCATGTCTGCTGTCCATTTGGATATGTATAATGCGACTGAGATGAGAAATCCCACACAGTCGTCGTGTTTTTTCTAGTGAGAATAATAATATTTTGATCGAGTGCAGGTCTTGAAAAAATTGTCTGGGGCATAACTCGTGCCCAAAGATTGATAGGTTGACGCATAAGAAGAAAATACATGATAGTACCTATGATAAAGGGTGTGATAAAAACGAGACTTAAAATAATGAAGCAATCTATATATTTTGTATTAGGTAATTTCATTTCAAAAACCTGTATTCTCCAAAACTATAAAAGATCTGTTGGTGTACATAAACTTATAAATTGGCTTCATTGACGGATCATTTAACAGACCCTCAATCACCGGCTTTCCATGTTGAAATATGAAAAATACTGACGTTTTATCTTCATATGATTTGAGATCATCACTAACCACGATATATCTCCTATCCTTTGCTGCTCGTACGAAGGCATTTTGCTGTTCTTCAATGCTTCGATTCAGATCGGGGGGCATTTCTATATCTACTCCTTGTGCAAGTACAGAACCGGCTCGTATTGGTTTTCCACCTTGTTGCGTGATGTAGAAATTCAGATCATGGACGTGGATATGGTCAAGCCAGAAATAGGCCACAGCTTCTCCGGAAAGGATAGGCAGTACTTCTTGCGCGATTGTTTTTACTTTTGCGGAAAGAACAGGATTTGTGGGAGGCATTGAAACTGCTATTCGCATCGCATTTATTATTGCGATAATCCCTATAAATACACTCATTACTTTCAGTGTATGGATTTTGGGGATACGAATTGACACACGTACCATAAAAGAACAAGAAATCGCATAAAGACCAACAAGAATTGGAAAATTTGGAATCACTCCTGCAAAACGATTAAATCCAAGAATAAATGAGTTGAATACAATAGTGAGAAAGACAGTAAATATACCCGCATAGAGTGGAAATAATGGGATCACGTTTCTTTTTGAGTATGTGAGCAGTTTTTTATGCCATAAGTACCAAAATACCACGATGCTTCCGACTAAAAAAACAGCGTTGAACTTAACAGCAATTAATGAAGTGCCCAACACGAGTTGGGGAATCGAGGTTAGTACATATCCCAACGAAGTAATTCTATTTTCACCCAGTGCCCAACTCCCGTAGAGATATTTTGTAAGAATTGCATGCACATTGACGGCGTAATATGGAAGCAGAAGAACTAAAGAGCTAATTGCGGGAATTAACAATGATTTTAAGATCAAAACTTTTTCTCTTTTGGGTACTGAGTAAAGGTATCCTAAAAGAACCGATACTAATATTATTACTATATATGGCGCCGCATTTCCTCTGGACCATTGAGTTAATCCTATTAGAATACCGACGGCGATACCACCCTTGACGGTCGGTTTGACAAGATATGTGGCGAACATAAAAAAAGCCGCGGTAAGAAGGCTTATAAACGAAGGATCTCTTCTCATGTCGATATATCCCCCATACCAACTCCACAACGCACCGGGAAGTAAGGGTAAAAAAGCAATTGTTAGTGCTTTTTCTTTCACAAATCTCATAGCACGAGTAAATTGATACATGGAAATTTGTGCCCATCCGAGGCAAATGAAGTTCAGAAGTATCAATGCATGAGGTGCTTTAGGTAAAAAAAATTCCACGAGAACTGCAAAAGACGACTGTAGCCAGGAAAGCGAATACTCGCTCGCTTGCTTTATGCCTTCAATGATTCCACCATCCCGCGTGGTATTCATGATCGAAAACATATTCCAATACGATCCTACTGAATCATAGTACGGTAAGCCATTCTTATAGTATAACGAGACAAAAAAAGCACTTGAAATCCACAATAAAAAAAGGGTAAGAATTATAGAAAGAAAAGGCCACTTACCAGAATAAAAATTACTTTCTTTTTGTGAAGTTTTTTGAATATTCATCCAAAAACCGTTTGACAATCTTTGTAGAACTTGTGACACTTGGAGCAAACTCTATTTTTATTTTGAATTTACGACATATGTCTTTTTCTTCCTTGGGTAACGATTTATTCTTCCAGTCTGAACCTTTGACGTATATGGCGGGTTGCAAGAGACGTAGTACATCATCAGTTGTCGTAACTTGAAGATGTGTATAGCTGATATATCGGATTGAATCTATAACAATTGCCCGCTCTTTGAAGGTCAGAAGTGGTGGCCGTTTTTTGACTTCCCTCATGTATCTATCATTCTCCACGTTGCAAAGAACCGGCAATCTGAAACTCACTGCAAACTTGAAGTATTCAATGTGACCGTGGTGAAGTGGATCAAAACACCCATCTACCATCACCACTTTCCGTTGCAAGCCAGTTAAATCTTTATACTGTATAATCATGACTGCAAGAACCAATCAGTAAATATTTCCCATGCGCGCAGGTTTACTGCTGCATAGCGGCCCTCATTAAGCTGCTCATTGAGAATCCACGTCACAGCCTCGTGTTTACTATACAGTGAAACGTATTCTCCAAGCTGTACATTATAAAATGAAAGTACGGGAATATGTACAAGAGCAGGCAGCACAGAGAGTCCGCCATTGGTACCGATGAATCCTTTCGCTCTTCTGATCACTTCTGTCTGAATACCCAGATTAATCCGAAGTGGAAAGTTAGATCCGATTTGAATTATACGGCTTGAATTGGGTAGTGCCATTGACCCATGATCGTCAACCTTATAGTTCATAGTCAGGAAAACAATAGGTAAATTATGCGAGATTCTAGAAAGAATTTTTTTTATCATCTGTTCGTTTTCTTTTCCTCTTTTAAAAACTTGGTTTGTATAAAAACGGGCTGCAATGTAGTTTCCGGGTAGATGCAACTTATCCACATATTCAGTGTAAGCGGAAGTGGATGATGCAAGCATTTGGAATTTGAGTTGGGCGTAGACTTTGGACAGCGGAATAAACTCCTGGAGCCATGCCACAACGAAGCGCCACATTTGCGCGGGGTGAACTATAGAGTAAGAACCTGTCCCTAACTTTTTTGCTATCTGTGCAATGAATTGCAGCTCCCAAGGATGAGGAGTTATTTGTTTTTGTGTTGTTTTAAGTACACTCGCACGCACACTCCGATAATCCTGAGAAGTCAGATGATCGAATATATCGATGTACTGATCTGTAATGTTACTATACCAGGTTTCTACACCTCCCCTGGATACGGCAATGATTTTTTTCCTTCCGAATAAACCTCTCGCTTTTGCCTGTTGCAAGTAAGGTATCCAATACTGGAGCTCCGGACCAACTTCACCCAGCCATGGACCTAAAAAAAGGGTATCACCTCGCAATATTGTTCTTTTCCACTTGGTTGTATTGATTAAATCCGACAATACGTATTTATACTTCTTGACTAAAGTTTTTAGAGGTGGTCGCATGGCATTATGAAGAGACTACTGACGCAAGATGAACATGCATTCGTTTGATGAACACATCCCAAGAAAACTGTCTCCAATAGTATTTTTTTGCACGGGCTCCCAATGCCGAAATTTTTTTAAGATTACTAAAATCTATTATATCTAAACGTGTACCATCAAAAGTAAACTTCTTGAACTCAGGCTGTGTCAACTCACCGTAAGTAGTAATTACACTTTTACCTTGCGAGAAAAACGCCATGGGTGCGGCGTTATTTTGCATAATGCCTGTAGGATAAAAACACACACCAAGATTTGAGACTGAAATTAACTCAGACAGCAAGGCATTGGGTAAAAAATTCAGAACTAAAATTGAATTTGACTCCAAAAAGCGTGAAATGTACAAGGTATCTGTTTCATCATCTCCGGTATGAGATGAAGCAACAAGAATGTGGTACCAGTCAGGATACTTCGCAATCATGTATTCGTAAAAGGATATATACATTTTAAAGGACTTTTTACGTGGACTGAAAAAGCCGAATGCCAGACTCACCGGTCTGTTTAGCTTCTTTTGAAATCCCAGTAAAGGTAATTGCATGAAACTGGGCGTAAAAAGCTCTATCATTTTTTCGTTCGCAACTTGCTTGAGTGCTGGTTCTCCGGATAAATTTAATACGATATCACACTTTTTCACTAATTCGTCTTCAAGGTATGAAAATCGGTAGTCATGCATAATAAGAATTGTCTTTTTTACATGACCTGTCGTTATAAAAGTCAAAAGACTTGAAACTTCAGACTCTTCAAGTTCAAAAATATCCATGTTAATGATAAGTTCGTCACACTTACTATAGCCGTGGAAATTATGCACGAGTTTAGCGTGTAAATTGGTTGCAAGCACTTGCGCAAAGTATGCCACGCCACAGCGCTCGTTTGGGGAATGTTTTGAATAAACAAGTTTCTTAATCATTTACTTCCGCTATTATAAGGTAAATTATTCTAGGAGCAAATCTATACAAATCTATACATTCTTATCTGCGCACTGCCATCTGGAAGTATTATATCTGATTCTTTTACGAACCCGGCATTCCGATATAACCTCAAAGCGCGTGTATTTTTAGGATGTACATCCAACCATATTCGTTTTAATCCATATTTGCTTACCCGATCAAGTATCCTGGATAACGATAAATACCCCAGTCCTTTCCCCCACAAATGTTTTTCACCAATCATCAATCTTAACTGTGCACTTTTATGATAAATTTCAAATAGCCCGCAGTTTCCTATATGTTTTCCTCTTAAATAAATTGCCCACAGAATGTCTCCCTTTTGCCAGTGACTTATGAAGTAACTAAAAGCTTTCCAATAAGTAACTTTTCCTCGATGTGTCAAATACTTTGTGACTTCCGGATCATTCATCCATCGTATATTTCGTGGTGAACAGTAATGCCATATCTTCGCCGACTTTATCTCAATATTCATATTATATAATTTCCCAAATCTTGGAAATATGATAAATCATGATCTGATCTTATTTTGATAACGCGGTTATTAACGTTTGGAATCTTCCTTTAAATAAGTAATCGTTAAATCCAATCTTATCATTAAACAGCATACGAAGTAGTGAAACCCCAAGTTTCTTTCGCATTGTAAATGAACTGTTAAGAATAAAAATTCTTTCAGGATCTCCATAAGTCGCTTCATGACCTTCGTATAAATGAATCCACCGATTAGAAAATTTATAACCTGATGCAAACTTGCGTTTGTTTCGATTTAAAAAGAACAATATGGAATCGTGTTTACATACCCGTTCCCAAAGTCTGTAATATAATAATTCATGGTGTTCGCTCATCTCCTGCATTGACCAAATATTAAGAGCAATATCGAATGCTCTATTGGGTAATTCACTGATACGCCATGCTGGAAACGAAATATAATTATAAGTTTCTGTTGCTTTTTTTCCAGTTTTTCTTTCTCTTAAACCATCAACATCGTTAACTCCGGCAATCCGTATGTCTTTGCGGCAATTTTTTTGTAAAAACTGTTTAGAGATAATTAACGCGGCGGGAACCGCATCTACATTCACATAGCATATTTTAGGGCCAAAGTAGTTGAGAAAGAACAGCGCCGTTCTCCCATATCCTCCTCCAACTTCAATAACCGTTATTTTCTTATCTAATGTGTATCTATGAAGCAACCTGTGTACAACCACTATTTTGTTTAAATGATCAATTGCTCTTGAGAATGGTGTCAGACTATAGTTTATGTAGTTTTTATGTATATTAAGGTAATCAAAATCCTCTATCTGTCGGGTATCCTTCCAAATTCTATACTTGTCTTCAAATTGATTATTTTTAAAAAAATCGTCCTTTGACTGAAGAAATTTAAGCAATTGTTTTTCTGCTTGTATCCAATGATTGTCTGGCATATATACAGATTCGTGAGATTTCATTTCTTTTACAACTTCCCTTCTAAGTGAAAGATCTATGTCTCTATTGGAAAACTTAATGATGAATTTGTTACTCTTCATTTACTTGCTTTAGTCTGCCACTTTAAGTATGGACGGATAAAACCTAGTATTGTCCCCAGATAATCGCCGCGGGAAGTCCCCGGACCTCCCGCATCGTTCATATGGAAAGCTACAACATCATACTCGTTGATATGTTTCTGGTATGGCATGTAGGTAGCAATTACCACACGTACGCTGTAGTCACCCTCTCCAAAAATATTTTCCGGAATCGTTACACTGCTTATATACGTACCTGCAGATCTGCGATACCTATTCCATTTCACTTCCGTATCGTTTGATGCAAATATCACCGTCCCCAGTTCGTTTATGAATTGCACCGCTGGCACTAGTTTCGCATCTTTTCTCAATACATCATACAGAATCTCGATATTTACAGGCTCGGAAACGTTGAATTTGCTTGCAGTTTGCCCATTTTTATCTTTAACTGACACCTTTTTAAGACGTACTACCTCATTTCCAGGTGCTCGGCGGACATCCGTCCAATTTTTTATGGCCATCAAATGTTGTTTTGATCCCAAATACTTGCGAATAATTTCTGAAGAAGCACCATCCTCCACAAGCCTCCCCTCGGAAAACAGAAGGACTCGTTCGCTTAAATTGGCTACCGTTTGCACACTGTGTGAAACAAAAAGAACCGTTCTTCCAGAACTGCCAATCTTGCCAATTTTATCTAAGCACTTCTTCTGAAATGCAACATCTCCTACTGAGAGTACTTCATCGATGATAAGAATTTCTGATTCAAGATGGGCCGACACAGAAAATGCCAGTCTGGTGTACATGCCAGATGAGTAAAACTTTACTGGTGTATCTATAAACTTCTCTATTTCAGCAAATTCTATTATTTTTGACATTTTTCTTTTAATCTCACCACGACGCATACCTAAAATTGCTGCATTAAGGTAGATATTCTCTCTACCAGTTAGTTCAGGGTGAAAACCAGTACCTACTTCCAAAAGGCTTGCAACCCGCCCTCTTAAATGTATTTCACCGGACGTGGGGTATGTGATGCGGCTGATTAATTTCAGAAGGGTACTTTTCCCAGCGCCATTTCGGCCAATGATCCCAACTATCTCGCCTTGTTTTACTGTAAATGTCACATTCTTAAGCGCCCAGAATTCATCATCTGCCAATCCATCTGCCCTGTGTCGATGACGCCTCAATACGGTTAACGGATGTCTGATCACTCCCATCATAGTGTCACGAAGAGAGTAATAAGGTTGTTGAGAACCATATCGATACTTTTTACTTACCTTAACGACCTCTATTGCTGGTTGTTCGTCCATGGTTAGAGTATATCTGCAAAGAACCGCTCCGTTCTTGCAAAATGCCATACACCCAAAATACATACCAATAGTGTGGATATACCTGATACAAAAAGTAGATGGATGAATGGGAAATTACCGCCTGTAAAAGCCGTACGTAATAGTTCGATAACTGTTGAGAGAGGATTGAGAGCGAGGATGAAACGATTTACAGAAGATACAATCGACAATGGATAAATAACTGGAGTGAAGAAAAAGAGAATTTGGATGAAGTGTGGAATGAGATAACGCACGTCACGATACTTTACATTCATAGACGATAGGAATAACCCTAGACCCGAGACAGTTGCACAAGTGATAAGAACACAAAGTGGAAATACTATAACAAATTGCCAGTGTGGCGGATATCCCAAAATGAACGAAAACGCGATAATAAGTAATGTATTGATGCAGAAATCAACAAATGAAGTGACCACAGCCGCAAGTGGCAGAATTACTTTGGGGAAATAAACCTTTTTAATGATATTTTCGTGTGCAAGAAGACTCTCATTAGCACTTGTAACCGCATTTGAGAAAAAATTCCAAAATACAAGTCCTATCAGAACGAAAAGAGCATACGGAAGATCGCCTGAGGGTATTTTTGCGTAACGACCAAACAGCACGGTAAATATTGTCATACTGGTTAGTGGTTGCAGAATTACCCAAAGGATACCAAGTAAAGTTTGTCTGTAGCGAACTTTCAGATCACGCCACGCGAAGATATAAAAAAGTTCACGATATTCCCAAATCGCCTTTATATCAAAAAGCTGCCATCCGGATCGTGGTCGGATTACCGTTTCTACCAGATCAATTTCCTTTGAAAACATGAATTAAAATGTTCGACGAGGTTTGTACATCTTCCTCTGAAATACCATTACCCATTGGAAGATAAAGACCTTTTTTCCACAAGCTCATGCTCACCGGACTTTCTGATTTCTCCCCTTTAAGAAATGGTTGATCCGATAATGGATAAAAAAAGTGACGTGACTCTACTCCCCTTTTTTGTAAACGATTGATAAAGTCTGCTGCTTTAAAACTATTTGCTTTCAATAAAACAGGAAACACCCAATATGAACTTTCTACTTCTTTTGGAATTGTTTGAAAAGTAATTTGCAAATCTTCAAAAGGAGCAAGTAGTTTCAGATAGAGATTATAGAGCCGTTTCCGATGCGCGTAGAAAGTATTTATACGGGAAAACTGAGAAAGCCCCAATGCTGCCTGAAGGTTTGTCATACGGTAGTTACCGCTTACATCGCCATGTATAAATTTTCTTTCTTTGTCAAAACAGAGGTTTCTTAGACTCACACATCGCTCGTAAATTTTTTTATTATCTGAAAGAACCATTCCGCCTTCTCCGGTGGTTATCAATTTATTTGCATAAAATGAAAGGATACTTATATCTCCAAATGATCCAAACTTCTTTCCTTTGTATGATCCGCCGAACCCTTCTGCCGCATCTTCGATAAAAGGTATTTTATGTTTTTTGAATAAATCTTCAATTTCGCTCATAGGTCCGGCTGAAGCGTACGTCTCGGGAATTATCGCAGCTACTATTTTTTGATGTAAAACTTTTTTTATATCTTCTAACGTCACGTTCCAAGTGGACTTATTGACATCGATAAAAACCGGAATATGACCGCATAATATTACCGCGTGAAGGAGTGATACTATGGTAAAGGAAGGCAGTAGAATTTTGCTTTTTGGGGCAAGATTTAGTGCACGAAGCGCAATGTAAAGAGCGCTTGTCGCATTGCTTACGGCGACACCGTAACGCCTACCACAATGTGTTGCAACAGCATTTTCAAACTCCAAAAGCTGTGGACCACCTGCAACATAAGACGACGATACCACATTGGTAATCGCTTCCACGTCAACTGCGTTTATCTTAGGTCTTGAAACTGGTATTGTTATCTTTTCCACAAGTAGAATTATTCCATTATTTCCTTGTCGTCTTTTTGTGGGTATGGTCCCTGCTTAATTTCCAGCATACGTACATTTTCTGATGCCACGAAACGGTGTGATGCCCTTCCAATAAACAGGAAATCTCCTTTCACGGCTATTCCTGAGGATATATTCTCAGATACATTCTTATAGTCAAATATTTCATACTTTATTTTACCCTCTAATACGTAGAGTACCTCTGCATAACCTTGAGTGACTTGCCGAATTCTGTGTCTATGAGCTTTTACCTTATGACTTTTATTAAACGCGATATATCCGACTTGCAATAAATCTTGAGTTTCTGTGAGGAATTGGGTCATATCTCCTTCTAAATGTGCATGCAAAAATAATAGCTCGCCATTTTTACTTCTTACAGATTTTATTGCTGATTTATCCATAAGTTTACAAATAATTACATACTATGACTAACTAACTGTTTAGCCCTTTCACTCTGATGCTCAATTATACTCCACCTTCTTTAGCACTTCGATACTTAGTCAGCACAATACATAGACCGCGAGAGGTGCTAGGAAGTGGAAATACTTCGTCGAGCCGAGAAATCTGCTGCAAGAATGGGTACGTGATAATATTTGCTGCGGGAGGTAGACTCTTAAAGATCCATTGTTGTATCCGGACGGTGTACTTGGTGAAAAAGAAAAAATAAGGTCTGACTGAGACGATATGCAAACCCAAACGTCCTGCCTCTCTTTTGAAAAACGAGTGTGTATACCCCTCGCGTACATGCGCAAACAGTTCAAACGATTCAAACATTTTCGTTTCTTCTTTATGTGTGGAGGGAACAGTAATAACTAATGTTCCGCGAGTTTTCAATGCAGCCGCCATTTCTGATAACAATTGTCTATCGTGCACGATGTGCTCAAGTACCTCAATGCAGATAATTTTGGAAAATTGCTTCGTTGGCAAAAGGGCTCTTTCTAAATTTTGTACCCTAAACGTTGATTTAAGTGATAGTGTCTGCGACACTAGACGTGAGAGCTCTACACGCTTTTTGCGACCTTCCAATCCGAGTACGGGAATGCCTATGTAATATGCATATTGGTTAGCATATATTCCATTTCCCGACCCAACATCCAAAAGTGTGTCATCTTTAGTAAGTCGTAAATATCTTGTGATGAGCCGAAACCGCATCCATGATGCAAGATCCGGATAGCCGAATAGTTTGAGGTAAACTTTGGCATATGCCGCGGTAAACTTGTTCAAATGCAGATCAGCCACCTGGCTTAGTACTGATACAGGTAAATGTGAGTAGAAATCACCGTAGGCCATAGACAAAGGCGTTCTTTAAGTAGGCAATAAGCTGTCTTGCGATCCGTGGTGATGAAAATTTATCTTTTACCAAAGCAGTCGTGCGTTTGCACACAAGATAGGGATACTTTTCTTGCCAATCCAACGCCTTACCAATCGCCTGTTTTATTGCCACCTGGTTGTTCTCAACGATAAAACCTGCCTTATATTCCTCAAGGTGCGGTACATCAGCTTCACGCGTTGCTACGACAGGCACGCCATAAGAGAGTGCTTCCAGAGTTGCCATCGATGTCTCTTCAAAAAAACGTGGGGTGATCGCAAAACAACTGCTCATCTTGTAGACACTCTCTACATCCCGATTATAAAAAGGACCTAGAAATTTAATTTGGGAACTGCAATTATTTGGAACCATAGTTCGAAGTCGCTGTTCACCTCCATCATCACGACCAACGATAAGTAATTTAATCGCCTTATCAGCACTCAGTAACGGTAAAATACTTTGTATTAATATATCGATACCCTTTAGGTAATGTAATCTGCCTACATAGAGAACCACCTTATCAGTTTTGAATATATTGAATCGCTCTCGCATCACTTCAAGATCTCGCTTCGATGCTGATTCTAACTTTTTAGCGACAGGTAAATAAAGTATGTGTGTTTTCTCTTTTGGGATACCAAAATGTGTTTTGTACATCTTTTGCTCATGCGTAGTTTGCGCAAATCTCCATGTTGCATTGCGGACAAAATCCGTCACCCAGAGTGCGTCAAATACTCTTTTGATACCATATTTCCACCCTGTGTCGTAAGGTATCTGACCAAAAGAAAACACACCATAAGGGATTTTTTTATTAATTAGGAAAGTATAGAGTTGCCAATTTAATAAAGTTCTAAGATCAGAAAACAATACACAGTCGGCACTTATAATGATTGATTTCACTTTAGACAAAAAGCAGGGCACATAAAAAATTTTTTGACGATAGGCAAGTGTATTAGAAATTGTAGGATATCTATAGATCTGTACACCATTGATTTGCTCTTCAAGTGTTTTATTTCTCTTTTCATCCAAGACATCAGTGGTTATAACTGAAACTTTATAATCTTTCTTCACGAGTTCTTCTGAAATTGTTGAGAGAACTACAGGAGGCCCCCCATAACCCCAGGCTGGAGCATAATATGATGTTACGATCACGATATGTTTTTTCATAAACTAAATATAGCTATTCGATCTTCACTAAAAACAAGCGGTAATTGAGAAAATATATTTTCTGCTGATATATTTCTCTTTAAGACGTCAGGCAGTCCTTCAACTATTATATATTCATGCCCTTTCTCTACCCAATTCAGCGCAGCTGTTTTAGTCAATTCTGAAGCTCCAACATAAAGAAGTTTTCTATCAAGGTGATAGGAATATACTGAGTTCCAGTCATAATCCGGAAGCACTAATATTCCCGGACCTTTATTTGAAAGATGTGATTCAATTGTATCAAGTGTTTTTTTCATTCCTGAATCTATTACAAAATACGGTTGGGCATTTACAACAGATTTAATTGAATAGAAACAGAGATAGATTGTGAACGCTGTGTATACAAGCCATTTCCTAATTTTTGTTTTAGTTAACAATATTGCAGACTGTGTGATTCCATAACCAGAAATGATAGAAAGAAGAGGTATTATAGGCATAAGATAATAAGGGTGGGACTGAATACGGAAAAAGGTCAGATAGTAAACTACCGAGATTACGATAAGTCCCAGGCAATACTTGGATAATACTTTGTGGAAATTAATAATTGATATAACTATCCCTAACAAAATTGCAACAATAAAAGGCTTTGAGAGTCCAGATAAAATATCATGAAGTCGCAATTCCCAGATTGAGGGTGATAACCGTTCTTCAAACGTTCCTATGTTCCATAAAAGTTGTCCGGCGCTACCTGAAATGAAGTGCGAATGTCCATTTGCGATATTGGTAACATCGGCATAGCGCTGCCACGCAAATAAAACGACTATACTTATTAACATACCGGTGAAAAATTGCCTATGTTTTCCCAACCACCTGGAAGGTGGCAGCCTGGATCCGCCAGCTGGCGGAGGAAGCCATGACTCCTTCAAAGTGAATGGACCTTCGAGAATAATCCAACTTGTAGCAATCATCACAAGTAAAATGGGTGCATAAATGATTTTTGCTACAAATGCCAAGGTTGTTACCAAAACCGTTATACCAAAAAGAAGCCGGGTGTAGCGCTTAAACAACCTTAACCAAAGATATACGGAAATCATTTGCAGCGCTACAACTGATGACTCCACCATAAATGCTTGATTGAAGAATATATTC
>Ga0213870_1000674_pt1 | contig 15845 bp, 13 predicted proteins | sample WICALVC2017_Meta_FD_160119 | JGI IMG/M metagenome (GOLD analysis project Ga0213870, IMG submission 160119) | Freshwater microbial communities from subterranean cave lake in Wind Cave National Park, South Dakota, United States - WICALVC2017 | ecosystem: Environmental > Aquatic > Deep subsurface >... | reverse complement strand
TATTTTGATTTTAACAATGCTTTGCATGTCGGGTTTTATCTCTGGCATAATTTTAGATTATACAGAATATGGAATATAGAATATGGAAAAAGTTAAAAATGGAAAATATCTGATAACTAAATTCTAAATTCTACATTCTACATTCTACATTCTATATTCATCATTCAGCTTATACTTTAAATGATTTGAACCACTCTTTTAATTTGTCACCAACACTGCTAGACACGTTGCCACTTTGCTTTGACAACATCTCACCCCAATAAACAAGTCCGATAGCAGCCACGGCTGATAAATCAGAAAATGGATCCTGATTAGATTGCGACGCTGGAGAGTTAGACCAAGTGCCTAGCTTAACCGGCAATCTCAATCTCTTCTTCGCTAATTCGATCAATCCAGACATTTTTGAACCACCACCAACAAATATTATACCTGCCGGTAAGGCACCAGATCGCTCCACGCTCTTAAGCTGTGCATCAATTTTCTGTAAAATTTCTTCAACCCTTGCTTCTATTATTTCGCAAATATATTTTCTATTTATCTTTTCGTCATCACCACTTATCTCAAGTAAACTAATTTCGTCTTTTTTACTTACATCTTTTAACGCACACGTTCCATATTCTAACTTAATACGCTCTGCAATGTCAATTGAAACTCTTAAACCAATAGCAATGTCGCAAGTAATATGCTCAGACCCTATACCCAAACTAGCAATGTGAATAATATTTCCATCTTCTAATACGATTAAGCTTGTTGTAACACTGCCAATATTAACTAATGCCACACCCAACCCTTTTTGCTTTTCACTTAGAATACTCTCGGCAACTGCCAATGGCGAAAAAACCAAATCGGTTATTTGCAAACCTGCGCGATATATACATTTCGTCAAATTTTTTACATGAACTGAAACAGCTTGAATTACTTCTGTTTCAACCTCCAGTCTAAGACCTGTCATACCAACCGGATTTCTAACACCTGTTTGACTATCTACTGAAAATATACGCGGTAAAACATGTAAAATATCATAATTGGGAATACTGGAAACCATTTTGGAAGCTTCAACCGCTCTTTCTACATCATCTTCTTGAATCTCTCCGTTTGTTCTAGCAACGGCAACAACACCCTTGCTAGATTGTGAAACAATATATGATCCAGATATTCCTACTATTGCTTCTTTAATAGAAACACCTGTCAACCGCTCTGCTTTTTCTATGCATTGAGATATTGATAAAACAGCATCATCAATATTGCTAACCACCCCTTTATAAATACCATTGGCCGCATTATCTACGATTCCAATTAATTGCAGTCCGTTGTTGGCGTCAACCTTTCCTATGGCTATCCGTATAGTATTTGAACCGATATCTAAACCAACGATAATATTTTTATTAGACATAGCTAGATTATAATATTAAAGCAAAACAAGGTACGGTAAAAAAATTAATACTCCTATTATAATAGATGCAATAGCGAAAACTAAAACACATCCAGCAAAAACATCTTTTACGATCTGCACATAGTGATGCATCTTTGGCTCAACAAGATCAACAACCTTTTCTAAGACACTATTAACTAATTCCAACACTAAAACCATGGCTATAACAAACACCAACACGATCCACTCCATGATTTTAATATTAAGATATCCTCCTAATATTATAACACATAATCCTAGGAATAACTGAATTCTAAAATTTCTCTGATTTTTATAAACATAGCATAATCCATCAATGGCGTACCGCAGACTCTTGACAAAACACTTCATACAAGAAAATAACAGAATCAATTTATTGAACTTGCTGTGCCACAAGCCTGTTAACTATTTTATCCATTTTATCCCTCTCTACATTACTTTTGTGATCATAGCCGGCAAGATGTACGACCCCGTGAGCCAATAGAGTTTCCATTTCTTTCTGAACCGAATGATGATACAGCTTGGCTTGTTTTTTTGCGTATGCGTAAGAAATAAAAATTTCAGACGGAATTCCCGAATCATACTTAAAACTTAAAACATCTGTTGCGTAATTTTTATTTCTATACAATCTGTTTAAATCTTTTATTCTTTTATCACTTGTAATTACTAAAACAACATTACTAATATTTAATTTTATCTTTTTAGCCAACCGCACAATCTCTACAAGCTTTTTGGTTTGCAAGCGATATCTAGTTTCATTATAAACTGTCACTTCGAACGGCAAATTATTAAGGTTGTCCATGATTAATCTTAAAACTTTTTAACATCATTTTATATGTTGTATAAAAACTAAGCTCTGACTTGTCGCCAATATTATAAATTAAACCATAAATTTTGGACAAGTCACTTGGGGCAGACAAGTAAGTAATTAATCCATCGTCTGTTGTAATGCCTGCGAGTCCGTTAACTTCCATCTGTTTTAGCTGACTAGTATCGCTTTCTTTTGTCTGCTCTTTGTACCAATCGATAACAGAAACCTTTTGCTCATTATCCTGAACCAATACTTGCACAAAGTCTCCATTGGCGGCAACAAATCTTACATCTTTGTCATTGTTGTCGATTATAGTCTGTGTCCATTTGGATGGATAATAAATACTATAACGATAACTATTATTGTTATAGTCTTTGACCATGTTAATGTCTAATAACGTTGCAGACGCACCGCTCGTAATACTATACAAATTTTCTATTTCAAGACCGTCAAGATAAGTGTCTCCGTCCGTGTCTATTTTTGTCACATCACCGCCGTATAAACCTTCTTCCAAATCAGTCAACTTGTCTTTATCTTCATCTGGACCAAACACTAGTTCAGATATTGAAGTTGTAGTTGCAGAAGTGCTTGTTGGCGTTGTTAATACTGGCTGCGCAACTGTTGATGTTGGCGCCATTATTACTACTGGCTGTTGAGGCGTGATTGTTGGTTGTTGTATTGGCTCTTCAGACGGTATCGTAGTGGTTGCCACAACAATGTCTTTGTCTGCCTTTTTGTCATTACCTAATGAAGGAATCAAAAAAATTCCAACATAACCAACAATACTAATTAAAATTATGCAACCAATTGATAATAACCAAAATTTTGGCGTAAATGGATTAAATATCTTTTTTACTATTGGCTCTGGCATGGTGTGAACATTTAACTGTATATCGTTCTGAACACCATTACTAGATGTGGATTGTTTAGTGTCAACCTCTGACGCCATACTATTAAGTTAATAAAGTTTATCAAGTTATAAAGTTAAGAAACTATGTAGTTGGTAGTTTTTTACTACTCACTATAAACTAAATCCTCGTATCTACTGTTTCGGCACCTCTACTGGTATCTGCCCAGGACCACCTAATAACTTTCCAGCACCTTTAGGATTATAACCACCAACTATTTCTGTTTTGTCATCAAAACCATCTTGATCAGTATCTTTTGAAAGCGGATTAGTCATATAAATTTTGACCTCTTCGTGGTCAAATAAACCATCGTTATCTGTGTCTGCCTTATTAGCATCTGTTCCGGCCTGAATCTCCTCAACGTCGCTCAACTTATCACTATCACTATCTATTACGACTACAACTGGTTCAACAATAGTCTCCGGGTTAACTATTGTGGTTGTTGCTATTGGCTGTTGAGGTGTTGGCGCAACTGGCGCTACAACAGAATCAGTTGTCGTTGCAGTAGTAACCTCTACATTATCAGACTTACCGAACATGTTAGGTTTAAACAAAGCTATATAAATTAATAATCCAACTATAACAATTAATAAAACACTACCAGCTATAATAATCGGCGCCTTACTGCGAATAGACGCGCTGGGAATATCTGAACTTGTAACTCCCATGATACTATTTTGCATAGGCTCTTTAGACGTCACTATATGATCTTTTTCGACTTCGTTAAAAATATCTTCTGGCTCTTTTTTGAACTCTTGTTTTTGGTCTTCCATAGTAAGTAATAAAAAAATTAAGAATTAAAAATCATTTCGCATTCGCTCCCGATCTGAAACAATATATCCTCGCGGAATGGCTTACCAATAATCTGCAATCCAACTGGCAAATTACTTCCATTACTACCTTTGGCATATCCGCACGGTACGGAAATTGCTGGCAACCCAGCCAAGTTTACAGCCACTGTAAAAATATCAGCTAAATACATAGTTAACGGGTCATCGACTTTTTCTCCCAACTTAAACGCTGGCGTAGGAGATGTTGGCGCAATCAAGCAATCAACTTCTTGAAAAGCATTATCAAAGTCTTGTTTAATCAAAGTTCTAACTTTTTGCGCTTTTAGATAATACGCGTCGTAATAACCCCCAGACAATACATATGTGCCCAACATAATCCTTCTTTTTACCTCATGCCCAAAACCACGTTCGCGAGACTGACGATATATATTTATAAAATCTAACTGTCTATTATCATCGCCTAATCTATAACTATATCCATACCTGACCCCATCATACCGCGCCAAGTTAGCGCTAATTTCAGCAGTAACAATAATATAATATGTCGCCAATGTATATTCTGTGTGTGGCAACGAAACCTCTTTAGTAGTATAACCTAATTTTTCTAATTCTTGAATAGTCTTTTTAATTTTTTCATCCACTTGCTTGTCAATACCACTTATAAAATATTCCGTTGGTATGCCGATTATTAAATCACGACCGGATCTGGCACTTTTTCTATTAATAGTTTTATAGTCAATATTTGTCGCGTCTAATGCATCCTTATTGGCAATAGCCTTAAAAATAGTCTCGGCATCTTCCACTGTTTTAGCTATAGGACCGATTTGATCTAAAGAAGATGCCATAGCTAATAATCCTGATCTAGATATTGATCCGTATGTTGGCTTAAGACCAACAACTCCGCAAAATGACGCTGGTTGTCTAATTGAGCCTCCTGTGTCAGAACCAAGCGCGTAAACACACATATTATCCGCCACAGCTGCGGCAGAACCGCCAGATGAACCTCCTGGCACACAAGATATATCATGTGGATTCCTCGTTATACGAAAACTAGAATTTTCAGTAGAGCCACCCATGGCAAACTCATCCATGTTTGTTTTACCTAAAAACACCGCGTTTTTTTCTTTTAAATTACTAATTACATGCGCGTCGTAACTAGATATATAATTTTCTAACATTTTTGAAGCAGCTGTTGTCTTTATGCCATTGATCATTATATTATCTTTAATAGCAACTGGTATACCTGCTAATAAATCAATATCTTCTCCGCTTGCAATTTTTTTATCTACCAGTTTAGCAGATTCTAATGCTGCTTCTTTTGTTAAGGAAATAAAGGCGTTAATCTGACCATCTTTGTCGCTAATATTTTTAAAATATATTTCTGCCAATTCTTCCGCAGAAAATTCTTTAGTAATCAACCCTTTATGTGCTTGAGTGATTGTAAGATTACCAGAAAGCATGATATAAAGATTAAGAATTAATGATTAAGGATTAAGGATTATTGTTCGAATTCATTAGCTCGCTGGGTACACTTGCTTCCCACTATCGTCGTAAATATAAATTGCCATGGTTGGACAAGCTTCAGCAGCTTCCATAATAACATTCGCATCCTTTTCACTAATATCCACATAATCAGTCAAATCACTTGTAACTGTTCCATCGTTTTTTATAATGACTGATTTACCTTCTTCGTCTAATTTAAAAACAGAAGAAGCAACAGCAACGCAGTTGGCCGCGCCAATACATAGATTTCTATCAACTTTTAATTTCATATTTTTTTCTTTCGTTTAGCAATCTTTAAATGCAATAATGCCTTTTGCAAAGAAGCCTGCGCTTCTGCGAATTCCACATCCAGCAACTGTTCGGATAACAATTTTTGTGCCTTGTCTTTAGCTTCTTGCGCCTTTAGTTCGTCAATCTCGTCAGACCTATCAGCACTGTCTGCCAGAATAACAACTTTATTTTGAGCTATCTCAACAAAACCGCCTGTAATACCAAAATCTACACTGACTTGACTATTAATATCGCCATATCCAATATCTATGCTTTGAATATCTTTTATTTTTAGTTCTCCGTGCGCCAACATGCATATTAAAGGCTCGTGATTATCAAGCACTGATATTTCCCCAAGACTGGTTGGCACAATAATAATCTGGGCATGCCCACTCCAAACAATCGCTTCTTGCGTAATAAGATTAATAAGCATAACAAAATAAAACTATCAAACTTTTTCAATACTGTCTAATACAAAATTAAGCATAGCGTAGGAAGAAAAAATAATAATTAAACCAATTGTTGCCCATTTAAGCGTATCTGCACCTTTCTGCACTTTCTCTTTCTCTCCACCAGCAGTCATCCAAACAAAACCTCCCCATATATACATCACAAATGCGATAGAACCAACAAGCCCCAAAGCACCATTAATAATCTTACCTATTAGTGTTTGAATACTGGTTTTTTCGCCAAGAGGGTTTGTTAATTTGTGTGTGTCTGTCTTTATAATTGTCCCTGTTGGGTCAGGAGGAAGTATTGTCCCTTTTGGGTCAGGAGGAAGTATTGTCACTTGTTCAGCGCCAAAAACATCTTGCACACCAACCGGAAAACTAAACATTATCACAAACAAAATAGATAATATAATCAATGCATTTTTCATATTAAACAGTGGATCTTTCTGATTTTAAAAATTTTCTTACTGTTATAATAATACCACAAACAAAAATTATCAGCAAACTTATTACTTGCGGCAACCTCATGCCAAAAACAATTAATGTATCATCTATTCTAATAAATTCTATAAAAAATCTACCCACTGAATACAATATCAAATAAATCAAAAATACTGACCCAGGACTCTTGAAGCGCCGCCAAAAAAGTACAATAATCAATACAAGCACATTCCAAAGCGCCTCATATAAAAATGCTGGGTGAAAATGTGTCGCGCTTTTATACAACTCGGGCCGATTAACTATATCAATCGGTATTCCAAAGAACCAACTGGTTGGCTTTCCAAAAAGCTCTTGATTGAAATAGTTGCCAAATCTTCCAAAAATCTGTGTGACAACAATGCCAGGAGCAACCAAGTCAGCCAAATCCCAAAATGTTTTAATCTGTTTTTTACTGTGCTCGACAGGAATTGTTCTCCCTGCCAAACGGACCAACCCTACATCCACAGACTGATGCATACAATACCTGGCGTAAAGCAAAAGCGTCAGTATCCCAAAAATGATAGCGCCATGCAGACTCATGCCACCTTGCCAAACTTTAACGATATCTATCAAATTATTCTTGTAATAATCCCAATCTAAAACAACACTATACAAACGCGCGCCAATTAACCCAAACAACGTTAAATATAATGTTAAACTTGACAATTGATGATCGTTCAACAAGGTTTGATCTTTTTTATTTAAACAACTAACCAAAGAATACGCCGAAATGATCCCAATGCTTATCAAAAATCCATACCAATAAAAATTAATTTCATTAATGCTGAATATGATAGGCTGGGGATAAATTGACAATCCGTGCCATTCAAAATCTATTCCCTGAAAAGTATACGCGGATGGTTGTAAAATTGTGAGCATAAAATAATCTTAAATCTATAGAACTCTTCATAAGACAGATGGGCGGAATATAAAAGTTTTTTATTTGTCATTCCCGACCTGATCGGGAATCTGGGCGACCATCGCGTGATGGCTGGATTCCCGTTTTCACGGGAATGACAGGACAGCTACATTAACCCAAGCTCTTTCAAACCATTTTTGAATAATTTAATCATATATTTTGCGCTGTCTTGGGTCAAATGGTAATCGGTTTCATGCACCAGTTTATTTCTTGTGATATGCGCCTGCCAAACAGTATTGATATTTGGATATCGAGAGCAAATAACTTTTAATCTCTGCCCGAAATCATTGCCAGGAATCATCATAGATTTTAAAACATTATCAAATAATTTATCAGCTTCAATAATCGCAATCGTGTAAGAACTAGAATCATCACTATTTAATAACGTTTCAATTTTTACCCATCGCCTCTGCGTTTCATCCTTATCAACAACTATGTCTCTGTTCCTTAATTCCCGCTGAATCTTTCTCGCAATAACAAATACGATAACGAGTATAAGTATAACACCAACAAACAATAAAAACATCTTTATCGTGGATATATCTATCTCTATCATAATTTAGCTGGTAGCTTATTAGCTTATTAGCTTCTTAGTAAACTACCTACAAGCTAAGAAGCTACCAGCTAAAAAGCTAATTAGAGCAAAACGCGAACGGTGGCACTGGACCGACTAGGAAATCATCTATATAAAAATCTGTTCCATTTAGACCTGTATCATTATAGCCAATTGCTAAACCAACTTCATTTATCTTATTGCCACTACCGTTCACATGAGAGTCCATCTCTTTATCCCAGACAATATCATGAGAATATAACTGCCAATCTGAATACGCACCTTTGGAAATATTTGGTGCAGGAGGTTTACTAACGTCATAACATTTTTTTTGAACCGGAGCATAAGCGCAACAATAACCGGGTTGATCTGGACACTCTGCGCCAACATCTTTGCATGCACTATATATTCCCTCTTTTGGTGTGCAAAAACTACTCCAGCCTAGAGCTGCCGATACCGAAACATTGGCAGGAGCAGCCAGCGTGCCTTTATAATAAAATTGGATACGATATTTTTTACCAACCTTAAAATCTAAATTAGCTATACTGTAAGCCAATCTAGTCCACATAATCCGGTTCATGTTTCCCCAACATAATTGCTCACCTACTTTATATATAGCAGGGCCTACTAAATGACAATTATCTGCCGCGTCAAATTTACACTCCTTTCCAATATCGCCGGGTTCCCATTTACAACCTGGCAAATTTGTACATACCGATTCTGTACAAGTACCCGGCCATGGGTGATTAGGATCTTGATGTATTTTTACGCTTTTCGTTCCCGATTTGGCTGTAGTATTTGATATTCCTACTGTAGAATTTTGCTGATGACTCTCGCTCCACCCTATAGGCACCGCTCCAATAGCACCACTTTCAAAATCCACATTTGTCAACACATTTTCAATGCATGAATTTTGAGCAATCCAATCAGTAGAGTCTGGAATCATGCCAGCTAATAAAGTCTTCCCGTCTGGATCAGATTTATAGAAATAAATATTTGAAGATGGTGGCACATCAACGCTAGTTTTGCCTATGTCTCCAGAAAACTTTTTAGCAACCTCGTTCCAACAGGTAATCTTATTATATCCTTCGCAAGATATGGCTGTAGAAGTAGCATTCCAGCACACACTAGTTGACGGTTGTACACACTGACCAAGCTTATTAATAGGATCAATCGGCAATCCTGCGACGCCTAATTCTTGCGCCAAAGCTCCTTGCCAAGACGGCCAAGTGCTGATACTTAATCCTTTTATATAACTACCTGCTTTAAGAAGTGGATAAGTGCCAACTCTACTTTTATAATTTTCTAAAAGTGATTTAAAGTCTGCCATATCAGCCAATCTGATAACATCGGCAATTATTTTTTGCTTAGCTGTCAAATCAGTAATATTGGTATTAAACCTCCACCTAATCAACATTCGCTCAAAAACTTTAATCGTGTCTGGATCAGCGTTTTCATTATAGGATATCAAATATATATTAGTATGAATTTTTTTATCCTCAACATTACCAGCATTAACATAAACAGTTCTGCCATCCTTTATGGCCGGATAACCATCAATAATAATCCCTTGCGGACTACCTTTTTTAAACCCTTGCTGTGCGTACCATCTTGCCACTGAATAATTATTTGGATTATTTAAGACCCTTAGTCCAATAACGTCTTGTTTCATTCCCTTTCTTGACATAAACCATTCCTGTAGAAGGACTGCCTCTGCGGCATGAACTAAAACAGGACTTATCAAAAAAATAGATAGACAAAAAACAATAATATAATTTCTAATAATACAATACATATAAATTAATTTAAACAATCTGCTGTGCCATCGCCAGTTAATTCACTCGCTGGGCAAGTAGCATTCTCTATGCCTCCTAGGCATGAATTATTAACAGAGCCAAAAATTGGTAATGGATTCTCCGGCTCTTCAGCCCTATCCCTGCAATAGTATGTTTCAAAATTATATGTTGTGCTTCTCAATAAAGCACCTTTGTCCTGACATAAAAACACTTTAACCTCAACAGTGCCGGTTGCTTTGCCAACTTCTGGACTGGCTGGATCGCTTGCTTCAGCAGATACAAACGCAGTTGCGTCTTGTTTGTCAGCAGCTATCTCAATTGTGCTTGTAGAACTTGACACTGTTGCGCTAGAAACTGAAGGCAATACACAATTTAATGGATCTGTGCATTGCTTCCAATTATATTTCGCTTGTAACTCACTACCAGTTGAATCAAGCGCTTGGGCTGTATACAAATGCTGCTCCTTATCTTTAACCTTATCAATATCATTAACGCATTGTGTATTAGGCCATGTACAATTAAATTCGTCGTATATTGTCTCCTGAGTACTATTATTAATACTCATTTTAACTTTGTCTATTACACAAACTTCATGACCAGTTGTGAAAGAAGCCTTTGGTGGCACAGGGGCTAACGTGGACATAGAAACACCTACTTGATTTTTAACGCCTTCATTTTTATTATCTACCAAATTTGTGTCTCCTATTACCAATATTTTATAATCACGACTTTTTTCTAAATACTTAGTTGGTGTGAGTTTTACCTGCGTTTTGCTGATATTAGAGTCGGTTATGGTTGTGAATGATGTTTTAAAATCAGACGCGCACGCAGTGTCATCGCCAGTAACAGTCTTTGTACCAGTAGGACATGTTAATTCACCGTCATATTTTTTAAATCTTAATTTAACATTATTGTCGAAACTCTTCTGATCCATCACCTGATTAAATGTTATAACAGGAATTCCGTTAATACAAGCGCTGGTTTTTACTTCATCTATAACTGGTCGCACCCAACAACAAGTGTCGCTACCAACTGCGACCTTCGCAGGACCGTTCGTACATTGTTGATCTGTCGTATAACCACACTGGACTATTAAAGCGCCAACCCCTTGCTTCTCGGTTGTGATAGCAGAAATCGCTGTTGCGCCTTCGCCAGCAGTTGTAGCCTCGTTACGAAATGTCGTAATATCAATCGGCATAGTTGCTACGCTAGTTGTTGCCGAACTCCACCCCCAAGTATAACTATCAGGCTTTAACATTTGACCGCTGGCATTACAACTATCAGGTGAAGAAAATGGCGCCGCATTGTATTTTTGCATCGTAGGAATAACATTTAGAATAGTATAATCTGGCAACACGTCAACCCTACTAATAGCACATAATGTATTGTCGTCCTTGGTTTTGAATAGCCAAGAGAACGACTCTCTGCCAATATCTGCGTTAGTAAAATCATAATTGCCATCTATTAATTTTTTACTATCAACACTTTTAACGCCATCATTACCACCAACGATTATTACTTTATAGCTAGTATTGACTGCCAAAGACTTGCCATCAAATAAAGAGAATATAACCTGATGCGTATCCGCGCCATTATCCACAACTTGATCTATCTTTATAATCTGCGCGGTTGCGGCGCTTATTGCGCAAGTGGCATCTTTGCACTTATATAATTTTATATTATTAGACGTAAGTGTACTCGCATCCATGGTCGTGTCAAATTTAACACCTATGACGGCATTAACGCAGGCAGATTGACAATTTGGCCAATAATCCTTGATACGCGGGTCAGCAAATTTAATGGTTAAGTCCCCAACATCTTCTTTGTTTTCAGATTCAATTCTTGCTTTTATCTGTACCGGAGTATTAACATCTGTTTCCTGAAGAGGTGTCGCCTGCGTCGCTGGCCCAGTCATGCTTGTTGACACGCTTGCCCTACTAACATCCCCTGAAGACCATGTCCATACGTAAGCATTTGGATTTATCAAGACGCATTGATCGCCAGCAGACCTTGCACTGCCGCTATAATCAATTGCTGGATTTTTATGCTTGGCAAGATAGGTTTCCGGCGTAACCTCAACGCTTCCAACTTTGCAAAACTCAATACTGTCGCGCGTTTTAAACTGCCACTTATATGGCGACACCAAAGAAGCGCCTTTTGGAGTGGTCACACCTAAAGTAATCTCTCCTGAATACCAAGTGTTTTGAACCCAAGGATCTACTGGAATAAATGCAAATCCATTCTGGGTAGCATTTTGCACAAAAGATTGTATAACGCCAGGCGTAATTGTCGCACATTTTGTATCATCAAATTTCTGGTCAGTATTACACTTTTTAATAATAATATTTTTGGCCATTAAGGTTGTCGTGGCAACCAACGGAGTAAATCTAACCGCTACGATCGCATTGACACAAACCTTATCTCCATCAGGTCTACTATCCCAAGGAGATGGGCTTGGCAATGTCGTACTGTTGCATTCTTCAATCACGCGCGGAACTGAATCTCCCGTGCTAAAACTCCACGAATACTTTCCAGCCCCGGGCAATGCCGCGCACGACCCGGCAACCCTGCAAGAATTATCACTACAACACTCAAAACCACTTGAGCATTGATCGTTAGAAGCGCAAGCGCCAATCTTAAAATTAATCGGATTGCTAAGAGAACCATTTTTGTCAATAATTTTTACTGGACCGGTTTGAGAGGATATAGGCACCTTCACATTAAAGATAGTTGTATCTGTCCAATCTTTCTTGGCAGGAGTAACTTTTATAGAATTATAAAATTTTACCTCTGTCTTTCCACTGACAAACTCTTGAAACCTTTCTCCGTAAAGATTCACAGATAAACCAATCGGGCCATTATCCGGATCTATACGACAAATAGCAGGCCTCAAAGTAGCATTATTAACAGTAAAATCAACAGCGTTAGTTTCAAATCCTGTCTTAGGTTGTAATATTACTTTAGCGCTCGCACCTTCTGACAGATTATAAGCAGCCGGAACTTTTACTATAACATAATCATCATGCCAAAAATTTGTTCCGCACTGCTTGGGAAAATCAATATCAGCTAGAATTCTTACTCCAGACGGATATTGAAAATACACAGTACCAACGGTTGTCCCGAAATTAGATCCCGTAATGGTAACATATTCACCTTTTGGTCCGGCAACAGGATCAATAAAATCTATTTTTGGAAGCGTAAGTGATGGAATAACTGCGAAACTAACACCATTACTTTTTTCACCATTTACCACAGCATATACTACTATACCACTTGGCTGCAGGTTAGGAACAGTTGTGCTAATATTAGTATCTGACCAAGACTTAACAGGGCTGGTAACGTTTCCAAAAACTATTGTACTACTAGCATTACTAGTGCCAAGCTGAATTCCATTTATGGCAGCAATTGTAAAACTTTCACCTCTCGCCGGAGCTATGGCGCACAGACCAGGTCTTTTAATATCATTAATAATAAAATCGCTGATCAATGGACCGCTAGTGTCGTTCGTGATGTCTGTCAAAGCAGTAGAAACATTTTTAACCTCTATAGGCCCATCTTTGGCTCCGATCGGAACAGCCACAACAATTTGCTTATCACTCCAACCATTATTACAAATAACTGGAACAGATGCTGTTTTGTCATCAGCGCTACCTGTCTCACCCAAGAATGTTACCACCCCTGGAGCTACTCCAAAACCGCTTCCAAAAATAGTAATAAAATTATTAGGAGTACCATTGTCAGGACTTACTCCCGAGATTACAGGCTTAGTAACACACTGATTGACAAGACACTCACCGCCCGCACATTCATTGTCCTTAGTACAAGAAGTACCATCACACAATCTACAATCACCACCAACAACACCGCAATCAATGCCTGTCTCGTCAAAATTCTTCACCGTATCAAAACAATGCGCAGCAAGAATCTGTGCATTGTTAATATTTGACTCCTTACTATGATCATCTAAATCATAAGCCATTGCCTTAATTTTGTGCCATGACTTTAACAATAAACCAGTAGTGTCCCAAGTACTTTTCGCCTCAAAAGTTTTTGAACTGGTCGCAACTGGAATAACAGATTCTTCCGTAGCTGTACCGTTAATTAAAAAATCAATATAACTAATACCACTATCGTCAGTTGCTTGCGCTTTTAAGTTTACAAATTCATTTACAGAAACAGCTTGACCATCAGATGGCGCAACCATTGTTATCTTTGGATCTTCTGTATCTATTAATTCTCCGGTTGTAAATTGGGAAATGCAAGGCCATTTAAAAGAACATGTTAGTTCTTTTCCGCTAGCATCTTTTACGCCAGAAGAGCCTTGAGTGACGCTAATCTTAAATGCAGTATTTTTTTCAAAACACTTCAAAGTTTCATTTGGGGCAGGACAAGCTGTATTAGGATTAATTTCGATTTTATTTCCATCTTTAACAGTAATATTAGTAGGTACCTGTGCTGAGGACTCAACAGTGGCTACGGAAACATTGCCAGCAACTGTTGACGCGTCTATAGGATAATTAAATATAACTCTCACTTTTACATTACGAATTACGTCACTAGCATTATTAACCGGGCTCATGCCATCAATATAAAAAGTAGCGCCAATACTGCCACCGCCAGGACCACCGCTTGGGCCAGTGCTTGGACCAGTGCTAGAATCCGTCGCCTCCAACAACTTACTAATCACAAAGAATACAATAGTATAAGCAAGCAGGATAATAACTAATCCAATAAGAGCTGCAGTTAAGACATTTTTGGCTTTTTCAATTTGTTCTTCGTTGCCAGCGGCAGTCATCCATAAGAATCCTCCATAGACAACTAAACATACAGCTATTAATCCTAGAAGTCCTAAAACAACATTAATGATATTACTAACAACAGTAATTAAAGGAGTTCTGCCAAGATCAACATTAATCTTATCAAGTCCTGGATCTAATGGAGCAGCCATTGCTAAGGATGGAACTAGTAGGATTAGGATTGTTAGGAGAATGAAGAGTTTGGACATAGAGATGAAGATATTATAACATAATAGAGTGTGGAGGAAAAGGAATCTGTGCGAAGTCCGACTTCAAACAATTCCAGTATAATCTGATTGAGAAATTTTACGAGCCTCTTACAAAATCATAAGATGCTCTCATGTGAGACTATTGTTCTCGCTTACCTGGGGATGAGAGTACCGGAGCTCTTACTTTCTTAGAGCTTCTATTTGAACACGAAAACTATTTAATTCATTTTGATATTTATCGAGTTGTTTTTGCTGGTCTTTGACTGCTTCTACAAGAACTGGAATAATACCATTATACTCAACAGATTTCAGGCCAGTTGTAGCATCGGTCGTCACCAATTCTGGGAACACTGGTTCGATTTCTTGAGCTAAAAAGCCAATGCCAGGATCATTGGATTCCTTCCAATTAAAGATCACTCCTTTTAGTTGTTGAATTTTTATTAGACTGTCTGAAATTGACTGAATATTAGTTTTTAAACTAGCGTCTGATGTCTGTTGCACACTATTCGCTCTAATGTCACCATTAACATGCAATGTAGCTTGTGGATCATTCGTCCCAATACCGACCTTGCCAGCCTTTCCTTCCCACATGCTTGATGGAATTAAACCTGCATAGGCCCTAGCATCTTCAGGATGAATAAAGAAAAGTTCAGAGAGACCAAAATAAGTAGTGTTATTTAGGGTGTCGTAAAAAGTAAATCTCAGTTGAGTAAACTGACCACCTGGATAAGGAACTTTCTTCATATATTCATTTTGTCTATAATCTAATTCTTCAGCGAGCGTTACCCAACTATTAGAAGACTGATACACATTGTATCCTTCAATCTTAAAATGTCGAGATACCGTTGTATATCGTGAAGTCCACCCTACCCAGGCTCCATTTTGAGTATGATTTCCCGGTGGCAAATTAGAGATAGTAACAATATAAGGGCTAGTAAGATCAGGA
>Ga0213870_1000673_pt1 | contig 15849 bp, 8 predicted proteins | sample WICALVC2017_Meta_FD_160119 | JGI IMG/M metagenome (GOLD analysis project Ga0213870, IMG submission 160119) | Freshwater microbial communities from subterranean cave lake in Wind Cave National Park, South Dakota, United States - WICALVC2017 | ecosystem: Environmental > Aquatic > Deep subsurface >... | reverse complement strand
GGCCCAACCGGATCAACAGGAGCAACTGGAGGAGTAGGTCCAACCGGATCAACAGGAGCCACAGGATCAGCTGGTCCAACGGGTAGTACCGGATCAACCGGTAGTACCGGAGGAGCTGGACCCACCGGTAGTACAGGAACAACTGGTGGAGTTGGGCCTACGGGATCAACTGGGACAACAGGCGGAATAGGTCCTACAGGATCAACTGGTTCAACTGGCTCAACTGGCGCTGTAGGTCCAACAGGGAGTACGGGAACTACAGGAGGTGGTGGACCAACGGGAACAACTGGAAGTACCGGATCTGTTGGACCTACTGGAAGTACTGGTTCAACCGGATCAACTGGATCTGCTGGACCTACAGGATCGACCGGAACCACAGGTGGTGCTGGTCCCACCGGTAGCACCGGAACAACAGGAGACTTAGGTCCAACCGGTTCAACCGGGGCTACTGGCTCAACGGGATCGGCAGGGCCTACAGGATCAACCGGAGCTACCGGTGGAGGTGGACCTACAGGTTCGACTGGCGCAACAGGCGGAGCTGGACCTACTGGTACTACAGGAGCAACAGGAACAACCGGATCAGGCGGTCCTACCGGATCAACCGGGGCTACAGGCCCGGCAGGTCCCAATGGGGAAACTTTCTGGTATGACGGAGGGGATTATCTTTATCCCAACTCTACTTATGCAACTGATTTAAATGTTGATGATTTAGTACTTGGATTTGGTGGTGATGCTGGAGCTTCTATTACTACTCAAGATACTAATGAAGATTTAACCATAGATCCAAATGGAACGGGCAATATCATTTTGCAAAACAATGTTGGTATACTAACTAACCCACCAACCGGCAGGTTGGAAATAACCGCCTCATCTGCATCAAACACTACCGCACTAATACTAAATACTCAAGATGTAGATCAACTTGGTATGCAAATCACTGCCTCCGAAACCACCGCCAATGTCTTTAACATAGTTGCCAATTCCCTTACAACAGCTGATGCCCTAGATATAGCTATTAATGCCTTAACTACAGGTCGAGGCCTAGATATCAACTCAACTTCAACTGCCTTGACCTCAGGAAATCTACTCAGAATTGACTGGAGTCCGGGTACTAGTACTACCTCGACTGCTGATCTTTTGCTTATAAATATAGGCTCCAGTGGCAATGCTAGCAATCTCTTAAAAATCACTGACGCCACTTCATCCTTATTTAGGGTCTCCGAAGTTCAGATCGAATCAGCTATCCCCCATGCCTTTACCGCTGCTGGAGATGTCTCTCTTGCCTATGATCTAATTTTCACCAATCAAACCGCCAGCGCCCTTAAAACCTACGGTCCCCTCTATATCGAAGCCGGAGAAACTTTTGAAAGCAATAATATCACTTTAAGAACATTTAACAACGGAAAAATCATTTTTGACGGGGCTATTTCGGTTGATGCCCAGCAAACCCTGCCAGCCAACGATACCACACCGGATGTTGCCGGACACTCTCACTGGACAACAGCCAATACTACAAATCCTACTTTGATCAGCAACTTTGATGGAGCTGTAAGCGGTCAAATAATTTTTATTGAATTTGGTGATTCGGTGACTGACCTTGATTGTTCAGCATCAAATCTTAATTGTGGCGGTACAGATATCACCACTATCGCATCAGGTGATGTCGCCTACTTCATTTTTGATGGTACGAACTGGAATTTGATTGAATATCTCGATGTAACTACCAATAGCCAAGCTGGTGGAGCAGATTTGGCTGAATATTACATCAGTGATGAAAATCTTGAGCCTGGTGATGTGGTCAGTCTGGTTGCCAATCAGCCTTTAAAAGTGGCTAAAGGCATTCAATCCGACGGAACCAAAATTATTGGAATTGTTTCGACTCAAGCAGACAGAATAATGGGAGCGTCAGAAGTTGAAGGACAACCAGCTTTTCCAATTGCCCTGGTTGGCCGGGTGCCTGTTAAGATAAGCCAAAATTCTGGGGCAATATCAATTGGCGATAATATTTCGCCAAGTTCAGATTCAGGTAAAGCTAGCAAAGCTACCCAGAATGGTCGGGTCCTTGGTATTGCCCTGGAAAATTGGACACCAGAGTCAGGACAAGATAAGATCAAAATCTATATAAACATATCTCTCTATGGACCAACAAACTCAACATATCTAACATCAAGTGACACTTCAACAGAAGCTACATTAGACCTTTCTAAAATCGAAAACAGCAATCAACCAAGCGAAACGGACCGAGTTGATGCTCTGTCCATAAATTTCAGCCAAGGGCAAACTGGTGCACCTAAAACCAATTCAGGATTAAATATTGATGTCACTAGTGGCCAAGCCCAAGGTGATCAATTATATGGAATTAAAATTGGAGATCTTCTTGAGGAAGGAACTAACACGACTGAATATGCTTTAAGTGTTGGATCGAGCTGGGACAGAGGTATATCAGTTGCTTCCCGCTCTAGAATTGGCGATGAAGAAAGTGGAAGTTCAATTTATGCTGGAAATGCCAGACCCGGCAAAAAAATTGTTCTCTCCCCCGAGTATGCAGGCGCTGTCCTGACGGCCTCGGGTTCAGCTACCACTCTTGGATCATTAATCGCCGACGCCTCCCCTTCTGCCAATTGGCGGGGTTACTATGAATGGGATAGCTCCCAAAATTCTTTACAAGACTTTACTGTGGCTGTTCGCTTAACTCTACCTGAAGATTTCGATAACTTCTCCGATGTTGATCCAGTCATGCAAATTCACTTCAACACCGAATCGATCAATCCTGAACTTAACAAAGTCGATGTTACTCTTTACAGTGCTTATGATAATCCCCAAAACCCGATTACTCAAAAACTTGACAATGTCTCATCCGCAGAAAAAACCTGGACGACAGTTGATATTAATCGCCAAGATCTTAGCGATGGTATAAATCCTGATTGGAATAGCAACAATAAAACAGCCGTCATCTATCTCAAACTCTATAGCAAAGAGGAAAACTATACTCAAATCGGCGATATCGTCATTAACTATTTAGCCAAGTTCTAGCAAAGTATGCAGAAAAGGTATATCAAAATGATTAAATATATAACTTATTACATCACAATAGCCTCTATTTTGACAATCAACTTATTACCCATAAGTGATGTTATGGCCATCGAATTATCAGCAACTCCTTCTGTTTTGCCATCCCCAACTCCCCAATCCATATCAGCTACTCCAGAAGTAAATATTGTGCCCTTTCTAGTCTCTCCCACCACCCCTGCCTCAACCCAATCAGCCCAATTAAACTTAGAACAACTTTTACCAGCCACAGCTTCGGCCGCTCCATCTTCAATCACTCCTACCCTGGTCCCAGAATTATTAAATTTGGAAAATTCCCAAAGTTTACAAAACCGGTCAGCTTTCATTAGACGTCCGCCTCAATTATTGCCCCTTATAAAAAAACACTATCGTCAAAATGAAAAAATCCAAGCTCGGCTCTTAAATGCCCCTAAAGCCGATATTCAAATCTCTTTAAAATACAATGGTCAACTCATCCCTGTTCCCATTGAGAGAAAGGCCATCGATGGGGATTTATTAATCACATTAAGTCCTCCAAGAATATATCAACCGGGAAAATTCCGATTAGAAGTAAGCGATAGCAGCCAAATCATTAGTAGTGAGGAATTTCACTGGGGTGTTTTGTCCATCAACACTGATAAATCAACCTATCTGCCGCAAGATACTGCCCAAATATCATTTACTGTTGCCGATGACCAAGGAACCCCCATTTGCGATGCCCATCTCAGTTTAAAAATTCAAATACCCAAATCAGAAAGCTCCGCTAGTTTTGAAACAGTAACACTTAAAACTGAAGATAATTCAATTACTGTCAATCCCGCCTGTCAAAAACGTCAAAAGAGCCAGCAAGCCGACTATCAAACAAGTATCAAGTTGGTAAATGAAGGCACTTACCAACTGAATCTTGTTGCCAAAATCAAAAACGGTCATTACCAAATAGAAGAAAAGCTCGAAGTCCGTAACAATCTTCCTTTCGAAATAGAACGCCAAATGCCAATAAGAATTTACACCCCGGAAAAATATCCCGTTTTATTAAAAATACAAGCTCATCAGGATTTTGTCGGCCAAATCATCGAAACAGTCCCTGAAGATTTGGCAATCATTCTACCAGAACAAGGCCAAAAATTTGATCAAGTTAAAATTCTAGCTCAAGATGAAGATGAAAATATACCATCAACAAGCGCTGTATTAAATTTTAGTAATCCCTATACAGGCTCTTTCCGCCAAACTCTTGCCTTTGGCCAAAATGTCACTGATACTTATCTTAAGCGACAATATCTTTTATTCGGCCTGATCGGTCACGATGGTGTTGACTTTGCCTTGCCAGTTGGTACTCCGGTAATCGCTAGTGATGATGGGTTAGTAATCCATTCCGGCTGGGCTCCTTACGGAAATACTGTCATCATCAAACATCCTTGGGGTCAGACCTACTACGGCCATCTATCACGGCTCATTGCACAACCGAATCAATACGTATCAAAAGGTGAATTAATAGGACTCTCTGGTCAAACCGGATTAGCCACCGGTCCCCACCTCCACTTCTCTATCAGATTCAATAATTATGACCTTAGCAATGGCTATTATGGCAAGGTTGATCCTTTGCTTTATCTAAATACAGATACAATTGTCTCCAATTCATCCATCAAACAAATCATCTGGAATGTCGATCTTAAATCCGGGCAATCAACAGAACTTGGCTATATCTTCAATGCTCCCGATATTTCTCCCCGGCTTTATCTTCTCGGCCCCTTAAACTTTGCCACGTCCGATTCTTCCGAAAACTCCTCTTTACAATCGATCTTTGCCGAAAATCGGGAGTGGCAACTGTTAGCTGATACCCTGCCTATCAAACTTATGGATATAACAACTGGTACAATTGAAGACGCCACATCTGCGTCCCTCACCCAAGTATCCACCAATTCGAAAGTGATCGCTGCCTATAATCAACTCTACTTAGCAGCAATCGCCACTTCCCCTCATAAATCAGTTGATCAAGTAGCAGGTCTTGGTTTAATTTGGCATCGTATTACTTCACAATGCAGCAGTAATAATTCAAAGAATCTATCTCTATTCTGGGCCCTTGGCTCCCCAACTGATGATAGCCACGTTACGGCGAGGCTCAATAACCAAACTCCCTATCCGGGAGCAGCTGCAATCAGCGTCTATCGCTATAGCGGTGCTGATCCCAAAGAGCCAATTGGTCATTATGTATCAGCCAATACCTCAGGTACAGGATCTCAAAGAGCACTCTGCCACAACCAACAACAGGAATCTGACAAATTCTCACTTGACTTATTTTCTACCAGTCAAGAAAATTCACTGGTATTTGTAGCCCAAGCCGTAAATCAAGAAAATCTTGCTCCCGGCCAATTTTATTCTCTAAAAAATCAACTAAGAAGCGGTAATGGTAACAATTCAGTCGGCCTGGCCGTCCAAGATCAATCATTATCCAAAATAGAAAAAAATTTACCAATTGAAGGAAGTTTGAATTCCCCAGCCGATTGGAGCCTAGTAGCCGTTGAAATTATTGCCGACCAGAATAAACCGAAAAATATCATGCGCCATGGCAAATGGTTTAGAAGCGATGGGGTAAAACAACCGTTTACTTTTTAATAATATAACCTAAATTACTTAAGCTAATTAAGCGACCTTTTATGTTTCGCAATATCAAAAAATTCTTTCTAAAGCAGGAAAAGATTGTTCAAAATGGAGTCGACAACACCTCTCTCTATATTTATTGGGGAATTGACTTAGTCAACGACCAACTCCCCTCCCAATCAGAAAAACAAAAAAGAGCCCGTCTATCAATCTTTTTTCACCAATCCAAAAAACTGGCCAAAAGACTGCTAACTCTGATTTTATCATTTACTCTTATCTTCACCTTTATTAAGATCTATTCTTCGTTAATCAAACCAGCCCATGCCGCCTGGTATGACGACAACTATCACTATCGTCAATTAATATCATTTGTCCACAATGCAGATATTACCACCGATAGAAGAGTTACCATTACAATTGATACTGCCACTTTAATCACCGCCGGCAAAATGCAAAGCGACTGTGACGATACTAGATTTACTGATATCAATGGCCGGCTCTTTAGATACCAGTTAACCGGCACCTGTAATAATGCCTCTACCACCTATGACGTTGTTTATCCGGCCATCTATAATACGGAAAATAATTCATATATTTATTACGGCAACCCTACTGCCATATCAGCCAGCGAGAATGTCTCATCGGTAACTTCTCTAACACCATCTGGAGCCATCACCGTCGATACCGAAGAAAAAGGCCCCCAGCCCCAGCTTTATCTCAAATTCGATGAAGGTTATGGCACATCAACCAATGACGAATCCCCCAACAACAACGACGGCTCGATATCCGGCGCTTCCTGGCAAACCGAGGATCTCTGCCTTACCGAAAAATGCTTAAGATTCGATGGCACCGATGATGTAGTTACAGTAACCAACGCCTCCTCAATTGACCTTGATGCCCAACTTGCCGGCGCCTTCACTTTTCAAGCTTGGATTAAACCCAATGGAGCCGGGGAGGGATCAGCCGGCCAAATATTTTTCAAGGGTACAAACACTTGGCTCCGCGTTGATACCTTATCCGGTGGCAAATTGGATATTGAAGCCTCCCTTGACTTAGCCACCACCGATGCTACACTAAATGTTTCGGCTGCTGTTGATGATAATAAATGGAATTTGGTTGCCTTAAGCTATACTGATGATGCTGATGATGAAATAACCATCTGGGTCAACGGCAGAAGTGTCGGTTCATCAACTAACGGAGTTGGGGCTCCGGCAACAGATACCAACAATTTATTGATCTCAGGAACTACCACTGCCAACTTCCAAGGCTTTATTGACGAAGTCAAAGTTTATAAAACCGAACGTTCAGCCGCCGAAATAAGAAGCGACATTATCCGTCTCTCCGCCCCCCACGGCGCCGCGGCTTCCTTCGGCGAAAGAGATTTAAGTTTCCTCAATAACAGCCTGGCCGGCTACTGGAAAATGAACGAAACTGCCCTTAACTCCTGTGCCGGGGGCGTTAACGATATTTGCGACTCCTCAGGAAACGGATATGACGGAGCCTTCGAGACCAGTATGACTGCTAGCAATTTCGTCACTGGCAGGTTTGGAAACGGAGTCGACTTTGACGGAACTGATGACTTCGTCAGTGCCGGAGATATCAATGCCATTGACGGCGTCTCTGCTTTAACTATTTCTGCCTGGGTAAATAGCGACACTCTGGTTGACTATCCAGCTATAGTTTCCAAACGGACTTCCCAATCCAACAAGACTCATCTAGCTTTTAGCGGCGTTTCCGAGGGGGGAAGTAACGACGTCGAGGTAGTCATCTCCAATGGCTCTGTCGCATTCGGATACACCACAGGTAACATAATTTCAACAGGAGTTTGGAACCATTGGGTCTTGATCTTTGACGGCAGTCTGTCTGGTGATTCCAATCGGCTTAAATTCTTCTTCAACGGTGTGCAACAAAACTTAACTTTCAGTGGCACGATTCCTGCCACTACTGCCGATACGGCTGCTTCTGTGCGTTTGGGAAATGAAGACACTACATCCATATACCATAACGGCCGTATTGACGACGTCCGCGTCTACAAACACGCCTTAACCCCGAGCGAAGTGGCCTCGCTCTACAACTGGGCGCCTGGCCCGGTCGGCTTTTGGAAACTCGACGATAACAGCGGCACTTCGGCCAATGATTCTTCCGGAAATGACAATACCCTGACCTTATCAACTACCTCTTGGTCAGCAGGCAGGTTTGGCCCGGGCTGGGACGGAACTGGAGCCAATTGGCTATCACGAACTGACGATGCCGACTTTGATTTTGCCGCTGCCAACGACTTCGCAATAAGCCTGTGGTTTAAATCAGATTCGGCCACCAATCCCGGAGCCAATGAGTATCTCATCGATAAAGAGACTGGCACTGGTTATGCTATCTACATAACAACCGGTGGGCTGGTCACCTTCGGCATTGACAGCGACAGCATTTGGACACCGGCTGATACTGCGGCCAGTTCCGCGGATGTCTATGACGGAACCTGGCACCATGTCGAGGCGGTAAAAACAGGCACTACAAGAATTGATATTTATGTTGACGGAGTTTTAGTCGGTTCTGATACTTCTTTACTTGCTACCGGTGATTTATCAAATGCCGACTCTTTAACCGTCGGCGACCAGGACGCCATAGACGACGGAGACGAATTTTTCGGCAACATTGATGATGTGCGCATATATAATTATGCCAGGACTCCCGCCCAAATCGTTGCTGACATGAATGCCGGACACCCCGCCCCCGGCTCGCCCGTCGGTTCGCCGGTTGGTTACTGGAATTTAGATGAAGGCGATACCACCGATGTCGATGATTTAAGTATCAATAATAACGATCTAACAATGTCTGCTACTTCCTGGACAGCCAACGGCAAGTTCAATAAAGCCTTTAATGGAACAGGAGCTGTTTGGCTTACCCGAGCCGACGATGCTGATTTTGATTTTGCCGCAAGCCAAGACTTCTCCGTAAGTCTCTGGGTCAAATCGGACTCGGCCACAAATCCGTCGACTGATGAGTATTTAGTCAGTAAAGAGGCAGCCAGCGCAGGATACGCCATCTGGTTTACCGCCACCAACGGTGAAATCGTGTGTGGTATTGACGATGACGCTACAACTTTTCCCGAAGACTCGGCGGGCGATACAGCCTCGAATACCGATTGGTATGATAACGCCTGGCACAACGTCGTGTGTGTTAGAAATACTACTACCGGTCGGCTTGAACTTTACATTGACGGAAAGCTTTTTGATAGCGATTCCACACTTTCAGCCACAGGCTCTTTGGAAAATACCGATTCTTTAACAGTTGGAGATCGAAACGCCACAGACGACACCAACGACTTTAATGGCGACATTGATGAGGTCAAAATATATCGGCTGGCTTTATCTGAAACCAGCGTCAAAACAGAGTTTAACTGGGCTTCATCTGCCGTTTGGGGAAGTACCGGCACCAATACTTCCGGAGCCGGCGACTGGTCAGCCAGCCGTTCATATTGTCCGCCCGGTGATACTAGCTCAACATGTGCGCCGGTTGGTGAATACTTGATGGATGAAGGCAGCGGCACTTCCGCTACAATAGATACAGCAGCCAATGACAATACCGCTCTAATGACCACTATGGAAGCAACTGATTGGGTGGTGGGAAAATCCGGTTATGCCTTGAATTTTAATAATGGGGATAGCAATGATTCTTTAAATGCCGGCAGTGCCTCGTCCATCGATGTCTTTACCAATTTTACCGTCAGCGCTTGGATAAAGCTGCAGAACGTTTCTGGAACCTCTTTGCACGGTATAGTCGGGAAACGCGGGAGTAGTACCGGCTGGGCAATGAATATTATCGGCACTTTAACAGGATCCTGTAGTGAAGTTGATGGCACGCCGGTTATTAGAGATGATGACGCCAGCCCTTTTTCTCTTTGCGCCACGACTGTCTTTAGCCAATACACCTGGTATCATCTGGCTTTTACTAATGATGGGACGACAACCATAATTTATGTCAATGGCGCAGAAGATAACAGAGGTTCACAATCCTTTACTGACTCCAGTGCTCAAAATTTACTTATTGGACTAACAAGCGGTGCCGCCACTAACGCCGTTATCGATCAGGTGCGGGTTTATAACTATGTGTTGACCCCTGCCCAAATTGATTGGGATTACAACCGCGGCGCTCCCATCGCCCACTACAAGTTTGACGAGTGCCAAGGAACCACAGCTTATAACTCCGCCGTCAACGCCAACGGCGCGGCCGCAGGCATGGACGGCACGATAACTCCGGCCAGTTTAGGCAATACCGCTACCGGCTCTTGCCTCTCTGGTACCTCAACTCACATGTGGTATAACGGCCGAAACGGCAAAAGAAACGCCTCTTTGGATTTTGATGGATCTGATGATTATGTAGAAGTTGCTGACAATGTTAATCTTGATTTTGATGATAATGCCGATCTAACTATTTCCGGCTGGTTTAATCGGGATACGTTTACAGCAGATCACGTCATCGTTGCCAAAAGAAATGGCATTACCGCTGCTGACACCGGCTATATTGCCTATATTGACGATGCCACCGATCAGCTAATTTTTGAGGTTTCAGACGCTGTCGATGAATACACCTTAACCTCCACAAGCACTTTCACCGCCACAGGTTGGAACCATTTTGTCATCGTCTGGGACCAGGACTCGGCAGCCAATTCAGAAATCTATATTAATGGACGTGATGATGATGCTACCGATACCGGAACTATCGGCAACATTGGCACGCTGGCTAATGCCCTGACTTTAAGAATAGGCAGTGAATCAGACGGAGCCAATTACTTTGACGGCCTACTTGATGACATCCGCCTCTACCGCTTTGGCCTGACCGCCCAGCAGATAAGAGATATTTATAACGCCGGTGCTGTCAATTTCGCGCCGATAACGGGAACACCATGAAAAATAACAATAAACAATATACAATAAACAAACAAATCACAATGAACAAAAATTCGAATACCAAACCACAAAAAACAAACAATTTACAAGTTCCAAAATACAAATCTAATTTAGAAGAAAGAACTCTTGAGTTTTCTAAACGATTAATTAAATTTTGTCAAGAATTACCAGTGAATAGAATTAACTTCAATCTTATCGATCAATTAATTCGTTCAGCAACTTCAATTGGTGCCAATTATCGTGAAGCAAACGATAGTCTTGGAAAGAAAGATTTTATAAACAAGTTAAGAATTGCTAGAAAAGAAGCTAAGGAAACTTCATACTGGTTAGAACTTATTCAATATTCAAATAAAAGTGAGAATATTAATTGGTTAATCCAGGAAACCAAAGAGCTAAGAAATATTCTCTCATCAATAATTTTAAAATTAACTAAATAATTTGTGATTTGTTTGGAACTTGTGATTTGTAATTTGTAATTTATAATGTATGGGCATGTCTCTTGCCGACTACGACTTTAAAAAAATCTTCTTATTCATATTGTATACATTAATAATAGTAGCTGGACTTTCCGGTAGTGCAGCAGGAATCTATTACTACAATAAATATCAAATTACCGAAAAACGCTTCCGTGAGGCTGCTGTGGTTAACCAGCAGGACGTCCAGGCTCTAGTCGAGAAAGTCGGTAAACTGATAAAGCTTCCAGATGATGAATTACCTACTGTCGCCACCGTCACCGACCTCGAGCGCCTTAAATCCCAGCCCTTCTTCGCCAAAGCTAAAATCGGCGACAAAGTTCTCCTCTATCCCCAGGCCAAAAAGGCCATTCTCTATGACCCAATTGCGAATCTTATTCTTGAAGTCGGCCCTTTGATTATCCCCACTATTACTCCAATTGAAGCCTCCTCAACCCAGTCAGGCACAGTTGTCTTGGGTAGCGAAGAAAGGGTTAGCGGTATAGATACAACAGGCACCATTAACCAACCGCTAAAAATCGCCATTTACAATGGCACCACAACCGCCAGTCTTCTAAATGATTTCGGGAATGAATTAACGGGAAAAATCAAAAATGCTATAGTCACTATCAAATCCAATTCCCAAAAAAGAGATTACGCTAAAACAGTGGTTATTGATCTGACTGGGAAAAATAAATTAGCTACCGAAAATATCGCTAAAACACTAAATTTAGAAGTCGCCGCCCTCCCCTCCGACGAAACAGCCCCAGAAGGAATTGATATCCTCATCATCCTCGGCCTCGACCGGCTCTAACTCTTATTATGTCAAGGTTGATCCTTAACAACTCACTAAATATTATCATCAGGGATTGGTTATTCTTGACCCTCACTTAATTTTAATTTTTAATTTTTAATTTTTAATTCTTTATAACACCTCGAAGAACTTATGGCTCACCAACTACTATAAATAACTAAAATTTCATCTTAACGCTTTACGCTTATTTTCCTATCATTTCGTACTCCCCAATCTGCTCTATTCTTCTCTTATGTCTTGGCTCGTTGCTAAATTTAGTATTTAACCATACTTTGAGAATTCCTTTGACTTCATCTTCTGTCGACCAGTCGCCAGATAAAGCAATTACATTAGCATCGTTGTGTTCCCGACTATGTTTAGCTCCTTTAGTATCGTATACAGCAACTGCCCGGACATTTTTCACTTTATTTGCAGCAATCACAACTCCTGCTGCTGAACGACAGGTGAGTATTCCTTTTGAATTATTTACACTTGCGACTTTTTCTGCAACAGCAAAAGCAAACCGGGGATAATCATCTTCAGGATCCAAGCTATGCGCCCCTAAGTCTTGATATTCAAATTTCCATTCTTTTAGCCACTGCCTTATTTTCTCTTTTAATTGAAATCCTCCATGGTCTGAACCTAAATATATCATAGTAAATAACCTCCGCTTGCCCCGTAGTCGCGACACCACGACGCGTGGACATAAACCACGGGAGTGGCGAGCGTACTACTGGGGTGATCTGCACCTAAGTAAATCATAGTACATATAACATATAACATTTAACAAAATAACTTCTAAGAAGTTACCTTTCTTCTCTCTGTTTTATGTTTTATGTTATTTGTTATTTGTTATTTGTTATTTTAACTTCATGTCCTCCAAATTCTTTTCTCAATGCCGCCACTACCTTACCAGAAAAAGTTGGCTTAACAAGAGATTTTTTCCTTGCTTTCAATGCACTTTCCAAGAGTTCCACATCAACTCCTAACTCTTTGGCAACTGCGGCCATCCACTCCCCTGTCTTTCCACCGCCTACTACTCCTAGAGTATTGCCTAAGTTTGGATCTGATATCAATGCTCTTTCAAGAAGCTGCAACAGCCATCCTCTCACCACACTGCCTTTGTTCCAATTGTCTGCTACCTGGAGTAGATCTAATTTATAAGGACCTTTAGCTAAAATCTCAAAGCCTTCCCCAATTGCTTGTAACATACCATATTCTATTCCATTGTGTACCATTTTCACGAAATGACCTGCGCCGGACGGACCGAAGTACCCGACACCACCGGCTTGTCCCATCGCTTCGAAATAGGGTCGGACCCTGTTAAAGATTGTCTCATCGCCCCCCACCATCAGACAGGCTCCGTTGCGCGCTCCTTCCAATCCACCACTTGTACCAACATCCAGAAAATTTACTTGCTTTTCTAATAAGTAATCATATCTTCTGATACTATCTCTATAAAAAGAATTCCCACCATCTATTAATATATCATCTTTTGTGACTCCGGAAGCTAAAAGCTTCTCAATCATCTCATCAACCGGAGCTCCCTGTGGAACCATCAACCAAATGACTCTTGGTTTTTCTAATTTTTTAACTAATTCTTCAATCGTAATGGCAGCAATTAATTTTCCTATATTTATTTCCTCAATTTTGATTTTTGCATTTTGATTTTTGATTTCAGAACTCAGCAGTTCGAGTTTTTGCTGAGTTCTATTGTATGCCACCACATCAACTCCTTCCTCCAGAAGGTGCAACACCATTGCTTTGCCCATACGACCGAGACCAACAAAGCCTAATTGCATATTAAATATAAAATTTAAGATATAAGATATACATATAAAATATTAGATATCTTTTTTGCCCTTTAGGGTTATTAAGCTTGAAGTAAAGATCCTCGCGTATTGATCTAATTCCGAAAGCAACCAATTTGCATCATTTACTTTAAGTCGTTTAGTATCACGAAGTATAGCTACCCAAACCTTACTCTCATTTGTTGATTTTAATGCGTGATGAAAATAATTTATATAATCTTTTTTTGACGATGCTGAGAGTCCTTCTATGTATGTACCTAATATACTTGTTCCGCTTCGAATTAACTGATTGCCAATTAATCGTGAGACAGAATCCTTTGGCAGCTCATCTATACATTCTATTAATCGCAATACAAAATTATATAACCTTTTCTTAAACTCTTTGGTTTTTTCATTTTTTATATTTAATATATATATTTTATTTCTCATATTTGATATTTTATATTCCTAGTGTGCCAGCCAGTGCCTTCCATCTCGTTCAATCAGATCTTGTGCTTCTTTCGGTCCCCAACTGCCGGCAGCATAATTGGGAAATTTTGGAGTTGATAATTTCTCCCAACCGCGAATTATTTTGGTAATAAATTCCCATGTTGCTTTAAAGCCAGCACTGGTCGCAAATAAGGTCTGATCACCTTCGATTGAATCAATTAAAAGTTTTTCATAAGAATCAACTATTTCTTTTTTAAAAGAACTTGAGTAGGAAAAGTCCATATCCACAGGCTCCAGTTTAAGTGTCAAACTTGGGCTTTTGGCAAATAATCGAAGTGAGATGCCTTCTCTGGGCTGAACATTTATGCTCAATACGTTATCATGAACATCGCCTGTAAATTTTAGATCTTTAAATAGTGTCGACTGGCTACTTTTGAATTGTATATTAATTCGCACCAGCGAGTTCTTAAGTCTTTTTCCTGTGCGAAGATAAAAAGGTACTCCCTTCCAGCGGGGATTATTAATAAAAAGCTTAAAGGCAACAAATGTTTCTGTCATTGAGTTGCCCGCAACATCTTTTTCCTGTCTGTAACCCAAAATTTGATCTCCATCAACTTTCGAGGGTCCATATTGACCCCGGACAACCATTTTCTTTACCTGATCTGGTTCGATAGGTTTTATATTAGAAAGTACTAATCGCCTTTGTGCTCTTATATCTGAGGCCGAGAAGCTTGCCGGCTCCTCCATAGTAGTATAAGCAAGCATAGCCATGAGGTGATTTTGGGCAACATCGCGGATTGCTCCCACAGCATCATAAAATTTTCCCCTGTTTCCTACACCTCCTGATTCTGCCAGAGTAATTTGTACATGATCGATGTGCTGGTAGTTCCAGACAGGTTCCAAGGGTCGATTGGCAAAGCGAAAAACCAATATATTTTGAATAGTTTCTTTGGCCAGATAATGATCTATCCTATAAATTTGTCTCTCTTCAAAGGTGTCATTGAGTTGACCTTCAAGTTTTTTAGCAGTTTCGAGATCTTTTCCAAAAGGCTTTTCAATAAGAATTCTTGTCCATTTGCTGCTACCCTGGCCACAACCTTCGCTTAGTTTGGTTCTTGCAAGCATAGATAAAATTGTGGAGTAATTATCGGGAGGAGTAGCTAGATAAAAAAAGCGCGTGATACAAGCTCCAATCTCTTTATCAAATGTTTCCAGAAGCTTTATTAGTTTTTTATAAGGCTCTCTATCTTCAAAAAACCCCTGTTGATAATAGAGGTTTGCTATTAGTCTCTTGGCTATTGCAAAATCAATATGTTGGTGACGAGAATGCTTCACTACCGCTTCTCTCATCATTTGCTTAAACTGGTCTTTGGAAAGGTCTCTTCTTGCAAATCCAACCACATAAAATCGCTTGGGCAAAATTCCGTCACTAAGTAGATGATAAAGAGCAGGCATTAGCTTTCTAGTAGTCAGGTCTCCTGTTGCTCCAAATATTACCATGACAAAGGGAGAGTCCTTCTCTTTCATCACCCACACTATATCAGAAAATAATCCAAGTGGAAAGGAGAAAAGAAGCTGGATTTATTCAGAACAGGAATCAGTATGAGAATTTTACTTTCCCGATAATTCTGTAGTAATATTCCAAGACAAACCGGTATTTATCCGCCAGTAAGACAATTCCAAAAGCGATTAAAAATATACCGGCTAAAACTGATAATCTATGAAATGCAACGCGGTGATCTTGCAGTGCTCTGACAACTCTGGGAAATGACAGGCTGGCAAGTAGAAATGGTGTTGTTAATCCTAAGGAG
>Ga0213870_1000672_pt1 | contig 15853 bp, 14 predicted proteins | sample WICALVC2017_Meta_FD_160119 | JGI IMG/M metagenome (GOLD analysis project Ga0213870, IMG submission 160119) | Freshwater microbial communities from subterranean cave lake in Wind Cave National Park, South Dakota, United States - WICALVC2017 | ecosystem: Environmental > Aquatic > Deep subsurface >... | reverse complement strand
TCCTGCCCCCTTAGCATCGCTGACGAAGAAAAACGAAGCAGATGAGGCATATTTTCAAAGCCCGAAGGGAAGTCCAAAAATGAGTGATTTCTTCAGATTTTTTCGTCGGCTTATACTCTGTATAAACCTATGAGACAGCCTTGCCTTCGGCGAGAGCTGAACTCCCGACCTCAAAAATCTTGTGAACTCATCTCATTTTTGGACTTCTCAAGGTGATGAGGAGTTCGTATCCTGCCCCCTTTGCCTGTTAAAATAAAAAAATAACGTAAAATATAGCCTTTTAACCTTTGTTATGGTTAAAAAAAGGTTCTTCTGGAATACGTCAACCGGTTGGCCTATTCATCCTCGCAAGAGAGATTTTACGGTAGGGGATGGTCCAATATGGAAATAAAAAACCTTCTTTTTGAAAATAAGGGGCTGAGAAAAACAATTGCCAAAAACACTTTTTGGCTATTTTCGGCTGAAATAATTGCCCGGCTGCTAAGTTTGGTTTTGGTGATTTACATCGCCAGAATTTTGGGAGTTTTGGAATATGGTAGATTCAGTTTTGCCCTTTCTTTTGCCTTATTTATGTCAATCTTGGCCGATTTGGGAGTTACCGATATCTCTACCAGAGAGTTTTCCCGAGATGAGAAAAATGAAAAGAAATTCGCCGGGATATTTACATTAGAAGCTGTTTTGTGCTTCGTCACCCTTATTATAACTATCGTTGGCTCTTTTTTTATTACTCATGATTATTCTGTTAGAAAAATGATTTGGATACTGATTCTTTTTGTTTTAAGCAGTAGTTTGTTGGGCATACTTTTCTCATTTTTAAGAGCCCGACAAAAAATGGAATATGAGGCTATAGTTAAAATTTCCCAAGCTCTGATTAATATCTTTTTGGTATTTTTTGTCCTTTTTTATTTTCCGACCGCCGTTAATGTGAGTTATGGCTATCTTTTTTCAACCCTTCTGTCCTTATTGATTTTCGCATTATTTTTTGGATTTTATTTTCAGCCTATAAAGTTGGAATTTAAAAAAGGTATTTTTGAGATTTTAAAAATATCATGGCCATTAAGCCTTGGTTTTATGCCCGGCTGGCTTTATATGTCCGTCAATTCAATCATGCTTGGTTATTTTGATTTAATTAATGAAAATGGCTGGTACAGCGCCGCTTCAAGAATCGCCATCGCGACAATGATAATTGCCAATTTGGTTATGAGGAGCTTTTATCCGGCCCTAAGCAAACTTTTTTTCCAGACAGGAGAAAAAATAAAAGATACTTGGAATTATCTTGCCGAATCAATGGTATTTTTAGTCGTGCCTATTGCCGTCGGAGGCGTTGCCTTGGCCCCCAAAATAATAGATTCATTTTACGGCTCCGATTTTAACCCTTCAGTTTTCGCTCTTCAACTTTTGATGTTGGTGGCCGTCATCAGTTTTATTAATTATCCCTATACTATTATGCTGATCATAGCAAATCACCAGAAGGAAAACTTTGTTTTGATTGTAGCGGGAGCCGTTATCAACATCTTTTTAAATTTTGTTTTTATTCCCCGATACGGTTTTTACAGCGTCATCTTAGCCACCATAATCGCTTCGTTCTTGGTTTTTTTCGCTACGGTACTTTTGTCCCAAAAAAATAAAATTTTTATTCCCTTTAATAACAGGTTTTTTAAGACTGTTTTTGTTTCGTTGTTATCCGGGCTTATAATGTACACCATTATAAATTACCGGCTGGTTTATAATTTTAATATTTTTCTTACCTGCCTTGTTGGCGGATTAATTTATCTTTCGGTCTTCTTTTTATTTAATAAGATTGTTTTTGGTCGGAAGCTGATAATTTTTTAAAAAATGGCAAGTCCTTTAGTTTCAGTAATTTTACCTACTTTAAACGGTTCCCTTTATATAAAAAGGGCGATAGAGAGTGTTTTAAGCCAGACATACAAAAATATGGAGATTGTCGTAGTCAACGACGGCTCAAATGACGATACTTTAAGTATTATTGCCGAGCTGGCTAAAGTTTATGACAGTATTCGTATAATTAATAACGGTCATAATATTGGCTTTGTAAAGTCTCTTGTTAAAGCCGCAAGAGAAGTTTCAGGCCAATACATTGCTAGGATTGATGACGATGATGTTTGGATTGATAAAAAAAAGATCGCCAAGCAAGTTAATTTTTTAGAGTCGCAAAACGATTATGTGTTGGTTGGAGGGGGAGTAGTTATAAAAAAAGAAAACGGCAAAGAAGTGGTAAGGTATCTGTTCCCCAAAGAAGATAGCCAAATAAGGAAATCTCTTTTAATATACAACTTATTTTTACACAGCTCGGTGGTTTTTTCAAAAAAAGCCTATGACAGGGTGGGAGGATATAATGAAAAATTTGGATTTTTTGCCGATGCCGACCTTTGGTTAAAATTAGGCACCGTTGGCAGATTATACAACTTTCCGGAATATTTTGTCGTCTATTTAGATAAAGAAGACGGAACAAACAAGTATGATAAACGGGATACTGAAATAAGGCGGCGCTTGTTTTTGAGAATTGTAATGAAATGGCAGTACCGGAAGAAATACCCAGGTTTTCTAAAAGCCTTGCTTTTTTGCATCGGAAGCTGTATCTATTCTTTTTTGCCTTTTAGAGAAAAGATAAAACCATTTTTATTCCAAGCCAGCACTAAGTTATTCGGAACTCCATATAAATATCAAAATTATAATTAACATGAGGCATAAATCCATTACCGATACAGAAATTGTCCAAGATATTAAAGAGAAGGCGATTTCTTCAGTGAGATGGTCTTTTATGACGGAAATGTTTGCCAAGTCGATATATCCTTTAGCCAATCTTGTGTTAGCAAGAATTTTAGTGCCGGAAGATTTTGGATTATTCGCCATGGCGGCAGCAGTTACCGGTCTTGGCCAGTTGTTTGGAGATTTTGGCCTTGGGAGGGCTCTTATTCAGACAGAAGCTGACGGAAAACGTTCTGCTAACATTGTTTTTTGGGCCAATACTATTTTCAGTATAGGGCTATATGTTATTATTTTTTTTATTGCTCCCTTTGCCGCGAGTTTTTTTCGTGAGGTAGCCATTGTCCCATTAATAAGAGTTTTATCGTTCCAGATTATACTGACAGCGTTAGGTTCGGCTCAGTTTTCTTTTTTGCAGAGGGAGTTTAAATTCAAGAGTATTTTCTTTTGCGGCTTGGGACTTGCTTTTTTTTCTGCAACTATTTCCATTTGGCTTGCTTTTTTAGGATATGGTGTTTTTGCCCTAGTCATAGGGACTTTATCTGGAAGCATGGCCCAAACAATTCTTTTATGGAAAGTTATTAGTTGGCATCCCGATTTTTCTTTTGACATTGCTTTGGCTAAAAAATTGTTCTATTTTGGGGGGTGGTTAATGATCGAATCGCTCTTAGTTTGGATTATGGTAAGGGGGGAAATTATTGTTATAGGGCGGTTTTTGGGGTTAAGAGACACAGGAATATATTCTTTCGCCGCAACCTTAACGGCATTGATATTTGGCACAATCTTCAACCCAATGCTGTCTATTTTATATAGCTCTTTTTCCCGTCTTAAATCACAGGTCTACGAATTGCCCTCGTCATTTTTAAAGATATCCAAAATAACTTCTTATATGGCTTTGCCCATAGCTGTAGGACTAGCGTTGACGGCAAGTCCGTTTACAGCGGTTATCCTTGGTCCAAAATGGCAGGGCATAGAAAAAATTATTTTTCTATTGAGTTTTGCCTATGGTGTCAGTTGGATGGTTGGCATTAATAACGGATTGTATCGGGCAATGGGTAAACCGGAAGTCAATTCTAAAATCATGGTTTTATCTCTTTTAATATATCTGCCGGTATACGTCTTTGCCGCCGCCAAGGGAATTATTGTATTTTGCGCCGCAAAAATTCTACTGGAAATAATTCACGCAGTCATCCAGTCTTTTTGGGTCCATAACTTGCTGAAAATTAACTTATTTTACCTTTTGGACAGAGCTAAAATAGCTTTTTTGTCCGTTGTCATAATGGGCGGCATTGTGTATTATGCAATTGGGCTGATAGGCCCCTTCCAAGGTTACTTTGGCTTGCTAAAATTATTAATTCTGATTCTTTTGGGGGTAATTTCTTATGGTTTCGGATTGTATCTATTAGATCGAATTTTCTTAAAACAGTTTTTAAGACTAATCAAAAAGTCATTAGGAGGCAGGATACGAACTCCTCATCACCTTGAGAAGTCCAAAAATGAGATGAGTTCACAAGATTTTTGAGGAGGTTTATACAGAGTATAAGCCGACGAAAAAATCTGAAGAAATCACTCATTTTTAGGCTTCCCTTCGGGCTTTGAAAATATGCCTCATCTGCTTCGTTTTTCTTCGTCAGCGATGCCTGTGGCATCGCTTCCTCATAAGAAGCCTCGCATCTGAGGCATATTTTCAAAAGCTCAAGGGATGAAAGTTCGTATCCTGCCCCCTTTAACAAAAATGAATAGGCTCAATGGAGGACCTCCATTGAGCCGTTAGTTGAGTCGTTAAAAAGGACTTGTTTTATAGGATATAGAAAACCCCATATTATCAAATCTCAATCAGACTGTCCCAATGACGCCGTAAAGCGAGGAAAGAACGGACATAGCCAAGAAGGTTATCATAATTCCTAAAAGTATTATGACAACCGGTTCTAAAAGGACTGAAAATAAATCAATCGTTCTTTTAATTTCTTTTTGATAAAAACTTACTACTTCTGTCAAGGCTTTGTCCAACTTGCCTGTTTCTTCGCCGACTTTGACCATCTGGATGACAAAAGGAGAAAAATAATCCTGATGTTTAGCCATAACGGCGCTTATCTTTTCGCCTTCAGAAACTTTTTGTTCTATTTCAGAAACAATTTTCCTGTAAACGTTGTTATTAACCGTTTCCTCGGTTATTAAAAGAGCCTTATTAATTGAAACCCCGGCAATCAAAAGAGCAGAAATATTCCCGCAAAACCGAGCCAGAAACACTTTTTTTAAAAATTCTTTTGCAACAGGTATTTTTAGAGAGATTTGGTCATAATTTCTCCTGCCTTGCCCTGTTTTAAAATAATAAATCGCCAGAGCCACAAAAACCAGCGATAATATTGCAAAAATCCACCAATAAATTCCTAAAAATTTATAAAAATTCAGCATAGCAAGAGTGAAAAGCGGCGGTCTAACGCCGGTTTCTTTAATCAGATCGGCGATTTTAGGAATGAGAAAGGTTGTGATAACGACAATGGTGACGAAAAGAAATGATATCACGAAAACCGGATAAACCATCGCTTGTCTCACCTGGGCTATAATATCGCTTTCTCTTTCCAGATGTTCTGAAATATTATAAAGGGCTTCGGAAATCTTGCCCGAGGCCTCGCCGGATTTGATTAAATTTATATAAAAATTATTAAAAATTTTAGGATAAGCGGCAAAAGCCTCTGAGAGAGGAAGGCCTTCTTCTATTAAGCCGGCGATCTTTGCTATCGCTTCTTTAAAACTAATTTTGCCAGTTTGAGCAGCCAAGCTGGAGAGGCTTTGAATCACAGGGACTCTTGATCCCATCATAATTGATAACTGCCTGAAAAATATTGCTAGTTCTTTTTTTGAAATCTTTCTGCCCAACTCTATTTTTTTAAAGAAAAATTCTTTAGTTCTCTCTTCCTCCAAAAAAGTGACGAAGATATTATATTTTTGCAAAAGTTCGGCCGCGGCTTCTTTAGAATAAGCTTCAACCATCCCCGATTCCATTTTGCCTTCTTGATTTCGGGCCTGATAAGTGTATTTCATAAATTGACTAACTCTAAGACCTTGAATTACGAAATGGCTTTTGAGGTATTTGTTGTTAATTTTGAGCGAGGCGAAGCGAAAAAAGTGCAGGGTCGCGAGAAATTCCTGCGTAGCAGGATTTCCCGACCTAGCCATACACAGAGTGTTCTAGCGAACCTTTTTTCGCAAAGCCGCATGTGCCTTAATTCTGATGTATTAATCTTCGATACAATCGTATTAAGGCAGATTAACAACAAAGAGCCAAATATGCATTTCGTAATTCAAGGTCTAATAAGTCTTAAGCTCAAGAGGATTTAAAGAATAATCAATAGCATTCTGCAAAGATATCTTTCCTTCTTTAACTAAATCAGACAAAGACCGGTTTAAAGAAATCATGCCTTCCCGCAAGGAAGTTTCAATCACGGCCGGTATCTCGTGGATTTTGTTTTCCCTTATTAAATTGGACACGGCGTTATTGGCCATCATCACTTCGCAGGCAGGAACAAACTCTCCTTTAATACGAGGGACCAACCTCTGGGAAACCACTCCAAGAAGAGAACCGGCCAACTGAGACCTGATTTGACTCTGCTGTTCAGCTAAAAAAACATCAATAATTCTGTGGATAGATTGGGAGGCGGAATTGGTATGGAGGGTGGCAAAAACCAGATGACCTGTTTCGGCCGCCGTTATGGCAGTAGACATTGTTTCCAAATCTCTCATTTCCCCGACCATAATCACATCGGGGTTTTGCCGGAAAGAAGACCTTAGGGCATTGGCAAAGCTATTGGTATCAACAGAGACCTCTCTTTGTTCAATGACGGCCCGGTCTGACTTAAAAACATATTCTATAGGATCTTCAATGGTAATGATATGAACGAATCTTGTATGGTTTATTTCGTCTATTAAAGAGGCTAAAGTGGTTGATTTGCCTTGTCCTGAAGCCCCGGTGACCAAGACCAGCCCATGAGACTTTTTGGTAAACTCGTGCAAGCTTGGCGGAAGAAATAATTCTTCAATAGTCTTAATGCGAGAAGGAATCAGACGCATGGCTATGCTAAGATAGCCTTTTTGAAAAAAAATGTTGACCCGGAATCTCGCCTGGCCGTCTAAATCATAAGAAAAATCAATCTCTTTATCTGCCAAGAGCTGCTGTTTTTTTGACTCGTCAATTAAACTAAAGGCAAGGCCTATGGCATCTTCCTTGTTGATTTCCTCCTCCTTGGCTAATGGAACTAATTTTCCTGTAATCCTTAAGACCGGCGGATGATGAACGGAAATCAGCAAATCCGAGGCGTTTTTCTTAATGGCCATATCCAGAATTTTTTTTAAACGTTGCAAATAATCCATAGCAAAAATTAAAATTTTAATTTAGTATTTCTTCCACGCTATTAACTATATCTTCGGGAACGGTTTCCATTTTTAAAAAATATTTTATTACTCCCAAACCAGAGATGTTTTCCGGGTAGTCTTCTTGCCTAAAATTAGATATAACAATAACTTTTAAATTTTTTGTTTTTAGATCCTGTCGGACTATTTTTAAAAGCTGGCAGCCGTTAATTTTAGGCAGGTTAATGTCCAATATTAATAAATCTGGATAATTATTTTTTATCTTTTCTAAAGCCATCTGGCCATCTCTGGCAATATCAACTTTATAACCCCTTTGTTTAAGCCGACTTAAATATATGTCTGTTATAAAAGGATCATCTTCGGCTAATAAAATCGTCTTCATAATTATATCTAAAAACTTAAGCTAATAAAGGAAAATAGCCTATGCCCCGCAAACTTATCTTTCTTCTGTTGTCGCTCTTTCTATCTCATTAATTGTTGTTTGGCCGACCAAAACCTTAAGAACACCTTCCTGAGCCATTGTCAGCATGCCCTGTTTCTGGGCTGTTTTTAAAATTAAACTTTCCACCGGATTTCTTAAAATAACATCGGCTATTTGTTCGCTCATAGAGAGAACTTCAAAAAGACCGGTTCTCCCCCTATATCCTTTGAAGTTACACGATTCGCACCCATTAGCTTCGTAAATATAAGACAGGGACTGAGGGATTTTAAGCTCTCTTTTTGTCTCGGCAGACATAGTCTTTAAAACTTTCATCATATATTCTTTCACCTTTTCACCAATCTTTACCTTCTTTTTGCAACGTTCGCAGAGCATCCGGATCAATCTTTGGGAAATGGCAATCCGTAACGTAGAAGGAATCAAGAATGGCCTGACTCCCATATCAATTAACCGAGGAATAACGCCGACCGCCGAATTAGTATGGAGAGTAGATAAAACAATGTGGCCAGTCAGAGCCGAGTGAATAACCAAACTGGCCGTCTCTTCGTCTCTCACCTCCCCGACCATAATAATATTAGGATCCTGTCTTAAAATCTGCCTTAACCCGTTGGCAAAAGTGTAGCCGATTTCCGGCTTGACTTGAGACTGGTTAACTCCCCCAATAGAATACTCAATCGGATCTTCAATGGTGACAATATTAACGCTTTCTTTGTTGAGAACGCCTAAAAAGGCGTATAGAGTTGTTGTTTTACCGGAGCCGGTTGGACCAGAAGAAATAATCAGTCCATAGGGCTTTTTTATGGCTTTCTGGATAAGTTCAAGGTTTCTGCCCCCCAATCCCATTTTATCAAACGGTTTTAACCCTTCGGCCGGATCTAAAATCCTGATTTCCACTTTTTCGCCGTACAATGTCGGGAAGGTAGCCACCCGAAAGTCAATGTCCCGATTGTTGATTTTAGCTGAAAACCGGCCGTCTTGAGGAATTCTGTTTTCATCAATCTTTAAATTAGCGAGAATTTTAATGCGGGAAACGACGGCCAAATGAACATTCAGGGGAAGAAAAAGACTCAGATGCAAAATACCGTCTTGACGAAATCTTACGTTAAGTTTTTCTTTAGTGGGTTCAACATGAATATCGGAAGCATTGCCTTCAATAGCATGACGCAAAATAACTAGAACCATTTTAACAATGGGAGCGTCCTCAGTCATTTTCTCGGGAACCGATCCTTGGGTCAAGGCGATTAAAATTTCGCTTTTTTCTTTGCTCAACTGCTCCAGAGCTTTTTTGGTTTCTCTTTTTAAGGTGCTGTGCTGTTTTAAAATATTGTCTAAATCGGAAAAGGTTATTAAGTAAATTTCGTAACTAAAATTTTCTTTGCGGCTCAAAAATCTTAAAGCGTTTTGGGCTAAAATATTTTCCGGGTAAACCATTCCCACCCCAATAACATTGTTTTTCTTGAAAAGAGGGGTCATCTTGTAATTCATTGCCGCTTCCTCGGGTATTAATTCTAAAACATCCAAAGGAATTTCTTGGGTGGCCGGTTTTAAGAAAGGGATTTTGACCAGTCGGCTTTTAGCCTTAAAGATAGATTCTTCGTCAATTATTTTATTTCTCAATATAATTTCTTCTTCTGTTTCTTTGGTCCTTTCCACTTCAGCCTCTAATTCATTTTTCCGCGCTTCATTTATTGTCCCCTCTTTATATAACTCTTGGATTATTTTCATTAGATCAGCAGACTTTGTCGGGTTGCGCCTGAATTTATTTTTTTTATATTTTGGCGTAACCAATTTTGAGCCGCTTTTTTATAAATTAAAGATTAACGGGCAACCTTAGATTGTCTGTTAGATTATTTTAATTGGTAATAAGGGGAAAAAGGGTTATTTTTCCCTGTTGTCGCCTTTTCTAACTTTAAAACTTGAAAGCCGGTTTTCTCTAAAAGATTCTTTGCTTCAAGGATGGTCAAAGCGGAGACACTCCCTTGAACTTGCTTGCCATCTTTTCCTTTGACCGTGTAGACAAACTCCGGCTCTATATCTCCAAATGGTTCTAAATTTTTAACCATATTTGAACCTACAATATTCAAAGACACTCCAATCTTTGACTGGGGGGTCTCTTGAGACAAGAGCTTTTGGAATTCATCATTAAGTCCCGGAGGGAAAACAACCAAAGTAACAATAAATAAAATAAAAACCAGCAAGACGGTTACGCCCCAAAAAAACATTTTCTGTTTCTTTTGACGAGGTTCAAAGACAATAACCATAATCGCTTTTTTTATTAAATTTGAATTTAATAGGTATGAGTTTTGATTTCTAATTTAAAATCATAATTATCTAAATTAGGCAGTAAACCCTTTGATAAAGATTGTATTGGAGTAAAAGAAATAGCATTAACTTCAAATAAACGGTCGGACTTTTCCAGAGAAGTAAGGAAATTTTTTAATCCTTGGTAACGACCGGACAGGTTAATTGTTAAAATAATGCTTCTCAACTCTTTGTCCGACTCACCCGGCAAGGCCTGTTTTAAAGATATCCCGGAAAGCGGCTTAGAGAACGATATTGATTTGACAATTAGCTCCTTTTCGACCGCATTTTTTTGTAAAAAATAAATCAAGCTGCCCAAAGAAAGATCGGCGGGCAGGGCTTTTTCAACCTTTTTTAAAACATCTTTTCTTGACTCGATGCTTTGGAGAATGTCTGATACTTTTCCGTAGTAATTGGATTGGTCTTGGTGAACTGTCTGTTTTTCAAATAACTCCTTTTCTAAATCAAGAGACTCCTGATACTTAGGGACAAGAAAGAAAAATATTACGACTGCGTTAATGATAAAAATAATGATAGCGGCAACTGGTTTATTTATCCCCATTTATTTTATTTATTTCTGAATAAATTTTTAAATGATCCCGCTCAGGGAAATAACTGCGGAACGGTAAAAATTTTAGAGTCCAAATCAAAATTTAAAACAAATTTAACTTTCCCGGAAGACTGAACCTCTGAATTTAAAATGCTGATATCTTTGACATAATCGCCTTTTTCAAAAACCTCAATCTGACGACTTAACGTCTCCATATTTTCTGCTTCTCCCGACAGCTTAACATCATTGGCCGACTGGGACATACTAAAGCTGGCAAACCAAATATTAGAAAGGGTCTTCTCTTCTATAAAACGCAATAAATTGGAAGAAATCTTATGGTTGCCAAAAACTAATTCGTAGTCACTGATTTTTCTTTTATAATCTAAAAGTTTTTGTTCCTCCATTTTATTCTTCTCTGAACCCAAAACAGATATTTTCTGGTCTACCTCATTTATTGTTTGACTCTGGAGGTACGCCTTAAAAGAAAAAAGGGCGTAGGAAAAAACAAGAGCCATTAGCAAAGCCCAGGCAACATAAAACAGAAGCGGCGTCCATAAAAATTCTTTGCCTGTTGGTTTAGATAAAGAGTTTAAAAACATAAAATCATGGTTTGATACTGTCTATTGTACAATTATACGATAAAATAAACCAATTAAAAAATTAAATGTCTAATCCATCCAAAGCTACGCCGACGGCCGCCGAAAAACCCGGCCCAATCTCCAAAAGAGATTCTCTCAAAGCCGGCGGGTATAAAATTCCTGAAAAGCAATCGGGCACAGAAACATTTTTATTTAACGTTTTTGCAATATGCTCTTTGAGACCAGGCAAGTTAGCCCCTCCTCCAGTCAAATAAATTTCCTCAACTTGTTTTTGCTCCGACTGAAAAAAATCAGCGGAGATACTTTTTATTTCTTCCAGCAAGGACTCGGCCAGAAAAGTGAAAGAAACATTTTCTGATAATTGACTGCTGGGAAAGTTAAAACTATAACTCCTTTTCAACAGGTTTTTATCAATAATGTTTAAAGTTGAACTTTGGGCCCCTACATCAACGAGGCATATTGTTTTCTTGTTGTCTTTAACTAATGCCCGGCTTATACCGAAAACTTCCCCTTCTAAAGCATACAATTCAAGCCCGGCCGCTCCGGCAATAGTTTTATATTCCTGCACCACTTGGTTGGAAACAGCAACCAAAAACACTTTTAAAGGCGACTTGCCGTCAGCTCCGGCATCTGATATGACCCGCCAATCTAAAGTAACCTCTGACACCGGCACAGCTATATGTCTGGAAGCGTTGTAAAAAATAGCTCCGGGGATTTCTTTTTCGGTCATAGGAGGAAGGTCAAATGAAGTGCAAAAAGTGGAAAAATCAGGCACGGAAAAAATTGCTGTTTTTGTCCTTATCTTTGCCTCGTCCAACATTTTTTTTATTACCGCGGCAGCCAGGTCGCCGGCAAGAACAGTCTCCCTCCGCCTTGTATTCGGAGAAAGTTCTTTTAGAACAGAGGATAATTTCACATAAGCATAATTTTCCAATGTAGTAGTTTTGCCCCATTGGGAAAGCTCCGTAATTTTAACGGCAAAAGAACCGATATCAATACCGACGATCCTCCGCGGCAAAAGTTTCTTTAAAAAATCAAACATCATTTAAGACTTATAATTTATCTAATTATACCTTATTTGCTAAAAATATTGTATTGTGGATAAATGCGAAAAATGCTTAGAAAATTTTTCCTTGATTTATTTTTTCCTTCCTTTTGCTTAGGGTGCAATAAAGAGGGAAGTTTTATATGCTATGACTGCCGGTCAACGATGGAAATTTCCGAGCACAACTACTGCCTTTGCCGCCAAAAGCCCATTCGTCTTCCGCCGGGCAGCCAAAATGGCCGATGTTACCGTTGCCGCGACAAGAGGCTTTCCGGCCTTTTCTCTGCCCTCCCATATAAAGAAAAGTTTTTAACAAGAAAGTTAATATATCAGCTCAAATATCCGCCTTATATAAAGGCTTTGGCCAAGGCATCAGCCGAAATCATAACGGAACACCTGATATCAACTAAAAATAATACGGAAAAAGTCTGGCAAAACAGTCTTTTGGCGCCAGTCCCTATGGAAAAGAGCAAGATGAAAGGCCGAGGCTACAATCAAGCCGCCGAATTGGCTAAAGAGCTTTCAGAAATAATAAAAGTCCCGGTTATTTTAGACAATTTAATTAAAAACAAGAAAACCCTGCCCCAAATGGAGCTTGACGCAAAAAAAAGGGCGGAAAATATAAAAGGGGCTTTTTTGGTCAAAAACTCATCTGAAATCAGGGGCAAAAAAATATTTTTAGTTGACGATGTCTATACCACCGGCGCCACTATGGAAGAATGCGCTAAAATTCTTAAGGAAGCTGACGCCAGATCCGTCTGGGGAATAGTCATCGCCCGCGAAGGATAAATCATAGGCGATATGAGCCATTTTAGGTCTATTTTTAATGGCTAAAATAGCTATTTTAGCCATTAAAACCGGCTGTTTTAGCCATTTATAACACCACTAAAAATTTAAAAGAAGCCGGCGATTAGATTTTTTCCACCGTTCTCCAGTCCCCTCCAATCCACAAAAGGATAACCTCGACGGCAAAGCCGAATGACTCAATAGTTTTTCGAGCTTCTTTCAGATGTTTTATCTGTTCTGCTTTTTTGGCAGGATTGCCGGCACAGCCAAAATGTCCGGCAATGGCCACAACTTTTGCCCTATGATGCTTTATAGAAATCTCAATTCTTTTTTTGATGTTTTCAATTATGGCCCCACTTGAATTTTCAGCCAGTATTTTATTCGGACCCGGTTCTGTTATCATATCTATAAAATCTACTCTATACTTGTCTTTCATATAGTTTTTTACCGCATCCTGAACTCTGCCATCGATACAGTTAACGGCGCAGGCAAATATATTTTTTGCTTCCATATTATCTTCAATAACTAAGTACCAGCGATGAAACCAAAATATAAAGGATAAAAACCTATAAACAAGGTTGCCAATTCCCCCAAAACAAACCAATAGTTTTTTTGCTTTTTCTTAATTATTTCCGTAATAAATTTGGGGAAAAATATCCTCAAAATTCTTTTTAATAAAATAATCCAGCCCAATATGGTTATAATAATCCGCCAATCGTTCGCCCAAATTGGATGGCTTACAATTATTAACGGGCCCATAGCCAAGATAGTAAAACCGGGAAGATATATTAATAAGAAATTTTTAGAAATTTCTTTTTCAATCCCCAAAAATCTTTTGTAATTTATTAATAATAGAAAATGTGATTATCGCTAAAAAAATCAATGACTCTTGCTAAAAAAATTGATGCATCCATGAATATTATTAAACTAAAGCGGAGGAGGTGGGACTCGAACCCACGAACCCTGTAAAGGGTCACAGTTTTCAAGACTGTTTCAATAGCCGCTATGAGACTCCTCCAAGATTGCTTTTATCATAAAATTTAATTTATTTCAAATTGACTTAAGTAAATTTTTAAATTATAATGAAAATGAATTTAGGAGGAGTAGCATCAATGGTTAATGCGAGAGATTGCTAATCTCTGCCCCTTCGGGGGCCTGTGGGTTCGAGTCCCACCTCCTCCGCATAATGATATTTTGATGGATCCACCGGTTATCCCATTACCAATAAATTAGACTTTTTTTGGTTTTAAAAGCTCTTTTCCAATTAAACACCGAAAGGAGAGGTAAATGGTTAAAAACGAACGGACAGGTCATTTGTCTCTTCTTTGGGAAGAGTATAAAAAGACCGGCAGAGATGATCTGCGCAACAAGTTAGTGGAAGAGTATTGGTATCTTGTAAAAAAGGAAGCTAAAATAATGAAGTCAAAACTCCCTATGTTGGTTGAGTTGGATGATTTAGTGTCGGCTGGCACTCTTGGACTTATCAGGACGATTAAGGCATTTGACCCATCTCGTGGTATAAAATTTGAGACTTATTGTGTTAATCGTATAAAGGGAGCAATGCTCGATGAACTGAAAAAGACGACTTGGGTTCCTTATAATGTCCGTCAAAGAACGAAGCAGTACAATAAGGCAGTTTATACCCTATCTTCAAAAACGATGGGACAAAAGCCTACCTTGCAAGAGGTAGCAAATTATCTTGGTGTTTCTATAGAAGATGCTGAACGCATTGAAAAAGAAAATACCAAGGGGCACGTTTTACAGGAAAATAAAAGGTATCGTGGCGACGGAGAGAATTTTAGGAATAATGAATTCATTCTTGACCAGATACCCGACAAAAAATCATTAAGTCCGCCAGACGAAGCAGGGAAAGAAGATGGTTTTTACGAACTGACCGCCTGTTTAACTACGGTGGATAAAAAAATCCTTAACCTTTACTACCTTAAAGGTTTGGTAATGAATGACATTGCTGTACTTGTTGGTAAGTCAAAAAGCAGAATCTCTCAAAGACACAAAGAAGCAATCAAAAGAATAAAAGAAGTTCTTTCTTATAACTGCTGATGGGCAACTATTAGCAGTTTTTTATTGCCGATATGGAAAAATAATGAAAATAATGATATAAAAATGGCATAGTTAATCACCCGGACGATTGGATTTTTTACTTAAAACAGACTCTAACAATTTCCAATCCCCTCCGCTTCTATATTGAACCGATATAATCTTATGGCAAAGAAGGTTAAAAAACCAACTGAAAATATTGTCTTAAAACCTCCGGTGGTGGTTGTTTTGGGCCACGTTGACCATGGGAAAAGCTCTCTTTTGGAGGCGATTAAAGATTTCAAAATTACCGAAAAAGAAGCCGGCGGCATCACCCAACACATCGGCGCTTACGAAGTGGAACACAATGACAGAAAAATAACTTTTATTGACACGCCCGGCCACGAGGCCTTTTCGGCTATGCGTTTGAGAGGGGCTGGTATGGCCAGTATTGCCCTCTTGGTTATAGATACTGCCCAAAGTGTCCAATCCCAGACCAAGGAAGCCATAACGACCATAAAAAAATCCGACGTCCCATTAGTTGTGGTTTTAAATAAAATTGATCTGCCGACAGCCGATCCGGAAAGAGTTAAGAGGGAGCTAACCAAAGCTGATGTTTTAGTTGAGTCAATGGGCGGGAAGGTCCCTTCGGTTGAAGTTTCAGCAAAAGACAAAAAGGGCATTGACGATCTTCTGGAAATGATTTTACTGGTGGCTGATCTTCATCCATTGCCATCTGACACTAAAAGCCCGGCCGAAGGCATTATCGTAGAATCCTACATAGACAGCTTGAAAGGACCGGTGGCAACCGTCATTGTGGAAAAGGGCATTTTGCGAAAGAAAGATGTTATCGCCGCCGGCTCAGCGACAGCCAAGATAAAATCTCTTGAAAATTTCCGGCAAAAGCCCATTGAAGAGGCCTATCCGGGACAGCCGGTTGTTGTTTTGGGCTTTCAAACACCTCCGGGGATTGGAGAAAAATTTAGGCAGTATATTTC
>Ga0213870_1000671_pt1 | contig 15859 bp, 16 predicted proteins | sample WICALVC2017_Meta_FD_160119 | JGI IMG/M metagenome (GOLD analysis project Ga0213870, IMG submission 160119) | Freshwater microbial communities from subterranean cave lake in Wind Cave National Park, South Dakota, United States - WICALVC2017 | ecosystem: Environmental > Aquatic > Deep subsurface >... | reverse complement strand
GAGTTTATACGGATGAATAAAAACTTATTATCAATATTGGACTTATCTAAAGATGAAATTTTTGACCTTATTAGAATAACTAAAAAATTAAAAAAACAGAAGTTTAGTAACAAATTAGAAAATAAAAATATAGTTTTATTATTCCAAAAACCTTCTACGAGAACAAGGGTTTCTTTTGAAGTTGGAATAAATCAATTGGGAGGAAATTCTATAGTATTAAATTGGAATGAATTACAGTTAGATAGAGGAGAGACTATTGAAGATACAGCAAGAGTTCTTGAAGGATACTCTAACATGGTCATCGCTAGGGTTTATTCCCATGATGACTTAGTAAAGATGAGTAAAGTTGTTAACGTTCCCATTGTGAATGCGCTATCTAACTTAGAACACCCTTGCCAAGTAATCTCCGATTTGTTCACTATAAATGAATCCTTTAGAGAATTAAAGGACCTTAAACTTGCCTATATTGGAGATGGGAATAATGTCTGTAATTCTTTAATCTTGGGTTGCGTTAGCGTTGGTATGAGTGTTTCTGTTGCTACGCCTAAGGGATATGAACCGGATAAGGAGATAATTAAAAAAGCTAAAGCTACCGCTAAAAGCGAAATTAATATTGTTAATGATCCAAATATTGTAGTCAAGAATGCTGATGTACTCTATACTGATGTATGGGTATCGATGGGACAGGAAAAAGAGAAGAGAAAAAGATTAAAGATGTTTAGACAATATCAGATAAACAAAAAACTATTACAAATGGCTAATAAAGATGCTATAGTAATGCATTGTCTTCCAGCCCATAGGGGGTTAGAGATTACTAGTGAGGTAATGGATGGCTCGCAGAGTGTAATATTTACACAATCTGAAAATAAACTACATGCGCAAAAAGCTCTGTTGTTGAAGCTCTTGAAATGAAAAAAAGAGTTTCCATCTTAAAACCATATCAAGTAAATAAAAAATTATTTTCATTAAATAACAGAATGTTATTCATGCATTGCTTGCCTGCCAAGAGAGGATTTTGAAGTGACAGACGGTGTGATTGATAACAAGAGATCAATAGCATATTTACAGGCAGAAAATGGGCTTTGGATTCAAATAGCCATTTTACTAAAATTATTAAAACAATGATAAAAAAAGTAATAAAAAAGAGTGGCAAAAAACAGAAATTTAGTCAAAAAAAATTGGAGAGATCCATAAAACTTGCAGCAAAACAAGCAAGACTTTCTCTGCAAACACAAAAAGTCATTTTGGAAAAAACTCTTAATAAGGCTCTTTCATATCTTGATTCATTTGATGAAGTTACTACAGCACAAATTAGAGACCTTGTTTTACAACAACTAAACTCGATGAACAAAGCGGTCGTAAAGGCATGGCTATCCTATGAAATAAAAAAAATATCCAAGAAAAAGTTTTAAAAAATGCAGGGCATGATAGCCCCGCTGATTCTAGAACTACCTTCGTCTTGTAGTTCTTCGAGATGATCTTTTTCTACTAGCGCTTCTAGTAGCCTTTCGACCAACTCTTGAAGTTCTTCGCTTCATTTTTCCTCCTTACTGATTCAAGAATGACCCGAATGCAATCAACTCTAAGAAAATTTCTTAGAAAATTTCTTTCAAATCATTTTGAAATTATTTTATTTTGTAGCTTATGAAAACTACAAAGAGTATATTATATTACACTATTTGTAATATATAAATGTTTTGTTTTTGTATTTTGAGCAAATTTATTTTTCAAAACAAAATAAAAAATTATTTTATTTAATATAATAATCAACCAATGCATCAATTGCTTTTACTGCTTCCTCTGGAAAACTAAAAGTAATTACATTATTTTTTGCTAAAGCTAATCTTAAAACTTCTGTAAATTCTCCACCTGTACTTACAACTACAACAGGTTTCTTTTTGTACTCATTATATTCTGCTATAATGTCAACTATATCCGTAGACAATAATGGGGTTTGATATAAAACAATAAGCAAGATTATATCCACATTTTTATCATCCATACAAGCGTCTAATGAAATTCTATATCTCCGTATTGTTGCATCTCCAACTAAATCCATTGGGTTACCAACAGTCACAATATCTGAGAATTTTAATCTTAAATACTTTATAGTTTCCTTGTCTAATTCTGCTAATACTAAGTTTTTACTTAAACCAATTGCATCGGCACTTAAGATTCCATAACCACCACCATTAGTTATAATTTGAACCCCGTTGCCCTTAGGTTTTATACTTCTTTCAAATATTGATGCGAAATTTAACATCTCCTCAAGACTCTCTGCCCTGATTATACCAACTTGTTTAAAAACACCAAAATAAACATCAGGATTTCCAGCTAGACTCCCTGTATGACTTAAAGTAGCTTTACTACCAACATCTGTTATTCCACCTTTTATAGCTATAATTGGTTTCTTCTTTGAGACTTCCTTCATTACTTTTATGAATTTATTGCCATCTTTTACAGCCTCAATATAAAGGCATATTACCTTTGTATGTTTATCCTTTCCTAAATATGCTACAATATCGCTCTCATCCAAAACAGTCCCATTACCATAACTTATGAATTTAGCAAACCGATGCCATTTATTTGTTGCTATATCTAAAATAGCACTTCCAACTGCGCCACTTTGTGTTACAAAACTAATCCCACCCGGCTCTGGTCTTTGTAATCTATATCTTGGAAGGAAAATTGAATCTAACTTAGAATATGCATCAAATAAACCCAAGCAATTTGGACCTAGCATTCTCATCTTATTTTCTATTAAATAATCTCTCAATGAATTTTCAAGCCCAATATCACCAACTTCACCAAAACCAGAACTTATCACTATCAAGTCCCTCACATTTTTTTTATTACATTCTTTAACAACATCCAGCACATATTTGGCAGGTAAAGAAATAATTACCAAATCTATTTTCTCATTAATATTTAATACAGATTTGTAGCATTTTTTTCCTAATATAGAATTGGCATTTTTATTAACAATAAATATTTTTCCAGTATAACCGCATTCAAGTAGGTTTCTATATAAAACATGACCAACTTTCCGTGGATTACGTGAAACACCAATAACCGCAATGCTTTTCGGTACGAAAAATTTATCAAGATTGATCATAGCGTCCTCTTTTTTATGCGAATGCTTTTATGTTACAAATTCAACATTTTCCAGGTTTTTAAATTCTCTGTCCCCGGTTACAAACACGAGATTTCTATTTTTTGCCATACTATAACCTAAGCAATCAATGAAACTGAACTTTTTTTTCATATGTTTTATTCTGAATTTAGACGCCGACTTTATATCCCGTATATCGGATTCAATAATAATACTTTTTAGTTTATCTATGATCTGATCTGCTTTTTCTTCATCGAATTCTTTGAGAATACGATAATGTAATTCTAAAAGATTCATGAATCCGGTGAAATTCGAGGTATCTTTAAATCTTTCAAAGTTTTTGTTATTTTTTATTATTTCGATAAGGGCATACGTATCAAGAAAATAAATACCTAATCACCCCATTTACGTTTTTCAGCTAATCGTTCTTCCTTTCTAAACTCGTTCTTTACTTTTTGTGTATTTATGTTCCAATCTTTTAAAGTTCCAAATAATTCTTTTAAAGGCTTTTCCTTTTTAATATCTACTAAAACCACAGTATCTGTAGTAATATTACTTTTTTTTGCTAGTTCCTTGGGAATTATTATCCCCAAAGAGTTCCCCCATTCCTTCGGTTTGGTTTCAAATCTCATATAACGTATAACGTATAACTTATTTATAAATCTTAGTATATTTAGTAATTATTAATAAGTAGTTACAGATAGAAAGATTGATAAAGTTATCTAAATTTATGGTAGACTATAAAGAAAGATTAAGCCAAGCTCATGAAAATTTAGTTAATACTTATTTGGAACAAATAAGAAAAACATATCTAGCTTTGCCTATAGAAAGAAGGACAATTCTTCTGCAAGGATTAGAAGATTTATTGAATAATGCAGAAGAACAAAGCCCAATAAATCCGGAAGGAGAGAGAACTGTTAATCCAAGAAGAGCAAGAGAGATAAGAATTCAAGAAGGATTAACACAAGAAACATTAGCAGTAAAAGTTGGAATAAGTCAAGGTACGATTAGCAAATATGAAAGAGGCAAAACAGAAATAGGCAAAGCATTAAGAAAATATATTGATTGGCTTAATGAAAGAGGATGCGAAGAATAAATTTAGTTTAAAAATATTTTTCAACAATTTCGTTAAAATTTTGTTAGAAGATGCTGCGATAGTAATATCTTGATTTCTCGTTTTTGTGAATTTTAACGAAGGCAACAACCTAGAGAATTTTTGGTGGCAACCTCGAAGAGGCAACGATAAGAAAAGTTGCTGAATGGTATAAGTAAATCTTTTCTTTTTCAATTTTCTTTATCCCCTTCTTTCTTAATCCTTTCTGGATGTTCTAAGTACTCTTGTAATGTTACCAGAAATCGTGCGGCTTCAGCGCCATCTAAAATTCGATGATCAAAAGTTAAACTTAAAGGAAGTATTTTCCTATTTTCAAATTTGTTATTAATCAAAACAGCACAGTCAAACACCTTGCCAACACCAAGAATAGCAGTCTCAGGAGGATTAATAATCGGCGTTCCATAATTTCCACCTATGCTTCCGTAATTCGTAATTGTAAAACTTCCACCTTTTAAATCCATAAGATCGGCTTTCCTTTCCCTTACTTTACCTGCTAATTCAACGATTTCTTTAGCTATTTCATACAAGCTTTTTGTTTCTGCCCTTTTAATAACAGGAACGATCAAACCATATTCTGTATCCACAGCGACTCCAATATTATAATATTTCTTAAGAATAATCTCATCATCTTGCAATTCTGAATTCAAATATGGATGTTTTTTTAATCCCTCAATTACTGCCTTAATTATATAAGAAAATAACGTTAACTTAATATTCTGTTTTTCAGCTAAAACTTTTTCTTTTTCCCTTAATTTCCATAATTCTGTAGCATCCACATCAATCATAGATGTAACTGGAGCAACACCATGAAATGACCTCATCATATTATCTGCTATAGTTTTCCTAATACCTTTTAATTGAACCCTCTCAAGATAACCCCACATATCATATTTCTTCTTTACTTTTGGCCTTTCTTTTATTTCTACTTTAGAAATTTCTGTAATTTTTCTAGATGCATTTATAACATCATCCTCTAAAATTATACCGTTTTCCCCAGTTCCTTTAATTTTCATTATATCGACCCCTAATTTCTGTGCTAATCTCCTAACCCTAGGTAAAGCTTTTATATCTGTTCTTATTTGAGAAACAATTTCTGGTTTTTTTTCATATACCTCCTTGTCTGTTGCTTCCTCTAGTTCTCCAACTACAGAAACTGATTTTTTAGATTGTTCTTTTTTTGTAGAAATCTTTTCTCCTTTCTCTCCTATAGTAACCAATGTCTCACCTACCTTAACAGTCTCACCTTCATTAAAATGTATTTTTAAAATAACTCCGCTTTTTGGGCTCGGAATATCAACAATGGCCTTATCAGTTTCAATCTGAACCATATTATCATTCTCATTAACTTTGTCACCTTCTTTTACTAGCCATCTAACTATTTCTCCTTCTGTAATCCCTTCACCTACATCGGGAAACTTAAATTCAAATACCATCTCGCTCTCTTATCTGATCTAATGTTGTCTCGATAATATCATCATAACCAAAATATTTCTGCACTTTATTAATAACTAATCTTTTTACTTCATCGATATCAATATTTTCTCCAATTTCATGCTCCATTGAAGTCACATCAAGTTGATCTTTTGTATACCCGCATACAAGTATTTTATCAAAACCTTTGATACCTTCTTTATTAACAAAAATACTAAAGCCATGATGAGCTATATTATCACTAAAATGGATTCCTTTTGAACCTATTTTGTAAAACCTATTCTTTTTTTCAATCCAAATATCTTTTCTATCTCTCCTATCCTCGTCAGGTAAAATATCCGTAACCTTAAATGCCTTGGCTCCAATATTATAATACTCATGCAAAACATCCAACATTATATTATCGATTACTGTTTTATATTCAGAAATCCCTAAACTATCTTTAAGCTTTAAGATTTTTTTATAATCCACCACAGGATAAACAACTAATTGTCCAGGTCCAATATATGTTGAACCTCCGCCCCTTGTTGCACCATTAAAACCAGATCCAGCATCATAAAACTGAATCCCTTGTTGTTTAAGATATTCTATCACATTACTCAAATCATCATTCCCAAACCTATTTCTCACTTCTTCTAAAAACTGCTGTGAAAATCCATTATGTTTTTTAGCAGCCCCAAAAGAAATCACAGGGTTATGTTGAACACAAAAAATAATATCGCATATCTTATTTTCCTTCCTCAATTTAGCAAACCTAACCTGCAAATCAAATGCATATGAATAATCCATAATGCCTAAATCTACACAATAAGCAAAGCCAATTTTATTTTCCAATTCGCTAAAACCCCTCATTTAAATTCTAATACTTTTTTAATTCCATAAATTATTCTTTCTACACTAGGGCTATAGTATTCTTCTAATTTAGGCAATGGCACCACACAATCAAATCCTGTAATCCTCTCAACAGGCGCTTCTAAATCAAGCAAGGCATGGTCATTAATCAAAGCTATAATCTCAGATGCCAATCCTAATGTTCTCTGTGCTTCCTGTACAACAACAACCCTCCCAGTTTTTTTAACAGAACCAATAATGGTCTTCACGTCTAATGGCTTCAAAGTTCTTAAATCTATTAACTCGGCATCAACATTAATTTTTTCCAATGCTTTTTCACATTCCCTAACCATCGCCCCCCAAGAAATAATAGTTAATTGACCGCCCTCTCTTCTGATATCTGCCTTTCCAATTTCAATTAAATATTCATTTTCTGGAACTTCTCCTTTTATTGCCCTATAAATTCTTTTAGGCTCAAAAAAAACCACAGGATCCTCATCCCTAATTGCTGCAACAATTAATCCTTTTGCATCATAAGGCCTAGATGGAATAACTACCTTTAATCCTGGTGTATGAACAAAATATGTTTCTGGACTGTCTGAATGATGCTCCAAGGCCCTGACCATGCCACCGAAAGGACTTCTTATTACTAATGGACAAGTAAATCTTCCCCTACTTCTATTTCTTATTCTTGTTGCATGATTTATAACCTGATCTAAAGCAGGCATAAAAAACCCTTCAAATTGGATCTCAGCAACAGGCTTTAAGCCATAAATAGCCATTCCAATTGACATTCCAACAATACCAGATTCAGCTAATGGTGTATCTATAACCCTTTTGCTACCAAATTTTTTTAATAAACCATCCGTTACTCTAAAAACACCACCATCAACACCGACATCTTCTCCTAATACAACTACATTATCATCTTTTTGCATCTCTTGCATCAATCCCAAATTAATTGCCTCTACTAAATTTAATTTAAGCATTTTTTAATTTCCGCCTCAATTCTAATTCTTTCATCTGCTCTTGTAAATTTTGAGTCAGGGTTCCATAAACATATTTTAAAATATCATTAGGATCACTTGAAGCCACATTTTCATATTTTTTAACCTCCTCATCCACCTTATCCTCGGCTTTTTGTTTAACCTTTACTAAGTAATCTAAATTAACTATTTTTTTCTTTAGCATATATTTTGCAAGCCTCTCAATAGGATCTTTTTTCTCCCACTCTTGAACCTCTTTTTTTCTTCTATAACGTGAGGCATCATCAGCAGTAGTATGATCCCCCCTTCTATAAGTAAAGCATTCAATCAACCTCGGACCGTAACCTTTTCTTGCTCTATCAAGCGCATCATGTACACTTTTATAAACTACAAAAATATCATTACCATCCACTTTTATTCCATCAAACCCATAACCAATTGCTTTTTGCGCCAATGTTTCAGAAGCCGTTTGTTTACTTACTGGAACTGAAATAGCATATTGGTTATTTTGACAAACAAAAACAATTGGCAACTTAAAAACACCAGCAAAGTTCATTGCTTCATGAAAATCGCCCTCAGAAGTTCCTCCATCACCAAAATAAGTTATTATTGCTATATTTTTTTTCTTTAGTTTGGCTCCATAAGCAATACCACAAGCATGCAGCATTTGGGTTCCAACCGTGATCTCAAATGGTATAATATTAACATTTTCTGCACATCTATAACCACGTTCATCTCCACCATAAACCTGCAAGATATTTGAAATTGGAACACCCTTAGCAATCAAAACACCTTCGCATCTGAAACTAGGTACTATCCAATCAGAATCTTTTATAGCTAATGCGCTACCTATATGTATTGCCTCTTGTCCTAACAAAGATGCAAATGTTCCTAATCTCCCTTGGCGTTGTAATTTTAATGCCCTATCATCATAAGCCCTGCTTAACACCATCCCTTCATATAACCTTTTAATTTCATTTGGTCTTAATTTTGGTCTTAACCTCTCATCACATTTTCCATTCTCATCCAGAATCTGCATGTACTTTATTTCAAAATTTTTAATTGTTTTTATCGGCATTTAACAAATCACCTTCAAATAAGTCATTTTCCTAACGCCCACCTTTTCAATGTTTCATAAGGAACAGCACCACAAATTACTTTTTTTGTATTTTCATTAAAGAAAAAAGGCACACCACCACAATTTATGGTATCTTTTTCTTCTAAAAGTTTGGCATTTTTTGCATTATGCCATACCTCTATTTTCCTTATCATACTTCCTGTCTCTTTTTCTAATTTATCAACCAAGGGCATCATTCTGTGACAATGAACACATTCAGTACCATAAAACATCAATAAATCTCCCATTTTACCTCTTTTACCATAATTTTAATTGAATTTAATATTTATAAAGTTTACTTTTATCTACTTAATTTGGGTAAAAATCTTATTTTATAAACAAAGTTTAATCATGAGAAATTACAATAGGAGAGAATATTTATCGCTATGAGACCATGCTTAGAAACTTGACTTACAACAACAGCCCTGATGCTGTATTGTAACGTTAACGGGACTTACTAGCTATTTTAATAGGTTCTAGCCATTTATTTTTTCCTAGGTTTAATTCAGTAGTCAACTCATAAGGATATTTGTTAATTACTTGATGTTTACGACAGAAATTATAGTATATTTCATAACCTTTCATTATTGCCTTAGCAATTTCTAATTCGCCAAAGCCTCTAAAAATCTTAGTTTTAAGGATTAAATCTTCTTGATTATATAAAAGAGCTCATTATAAAATCTTACTATATCATATTTATAATTTAAACTGTTTAAAATTTTTTCAAACCCTCTTCTTCTAGGTTTATTCATTCTTCTTCCTGAAACAGTTCTTGTAGGCACACTCACCACAAACCATTTTGTTTCCATATTTTTAATAATATCATTTAACTCATTTTTTTTTATACAATCCGTAACCTTAAATGCTAAAATAAGATCAACATTTTTTATATTTTTTAATAATTTATCCCTAATATCTAAATTAAATACCTCCCCCTTTATTTTATTTTTTCTGAAATAATTTTTTACTTTTTTTAATACTTTCTTATTTATATCAATAGCTACATAATATATATCTTTAAATGGAAAATAAATCGGATTTAAACCACAACCCAAGTCTAAGATTTTTTTTGGTTTTCCTGTAATAGAAAAAATTTTTTTGTAAAGTTCCTTATTAAATTCAATTCTTTCCTTTACAGCATGTTTCTCAAGCATATTTTATCTTCTTATTATATAATTTAAACAACCACCAGAAACCAAGCCTATTAATATGTCCTGTTTAATTTCAATAAAAACAAATAACAATGGGAAAAAGAAGAATAACAATATTAAGACATACTCTTTCTTAATCCTACGTAACATACTACCATAGGGCAACCCATACAAAAAAACCAAACTTGATATTATTATAAAGACCTTGCTTTCATTTAAAAATCCGAATAGCATCGCCAAACTTAGAGAGAAATACTCGCTTAAAAAAATACTAAGAATAAAACCAATAATAAAAAATGATAAAACCAAAGCAATATTTTCAATGAAATACGTCACAATTATAATTAGAAGAATTAAAATAATTCTCTTCATCCAAACAAAATATCTTGCGCCAAATTTACCAAATTTTATCTCTTCCTTTGCTATTTTATTTAAAATGATTCCGACTATGATTCCAAGAAAACTAATTAACGAAATTAAAAATAAATAAATTTTGTTCATTTTAAGGTATCCTTATTGTAATATCTACATTAGGAAGTGTTAAAAGGTCCTTATCCAGCTTTACTATTGGGATTAATCGTAATTTTGCAGTCTGGGATAATACTTCTGTACGCACAATTTTAGTTTCATATGGATTAACTTCATCATTTATATTTAAAGTGCCTATATTTTTATCATTTCCGTCATATTCGACTGAAATAAAGCCATAGATCTTATAGTTCTCATTATTAATAATTGTAATTTTTATTGTTTTATTACCTCCTCCGACCCTTTCGCCTTCTTCAACATTTAAAACTTCAAAACTAAAACCTTCCAATGTTAACAATTGTTGTTGTTGTTCTGCAAACCTAGTAGTGCTTTCCTTAAGATTTAAAGCCCACGAGGTAATACCAGCTATAAGCGCCACAGTTAGCCCTACTAACAAAACAGTGGCTAAAATCGGGCTTATACCTTTTTTCATTAATAAAGTGAAAAAAATAAGCATTATATAATTTTTGGTAATGTAAAGTAAACCTTTATAATAATTATAAAAGACAAAATATTAATTTTCCCGCATTACAGATCGAAAACAGTTATTCTATTAATAGTACAGGAATCGAATATGATGAAGTTATACCATTTAGTACAACATTAAATTCACCATATGCTTGCGTTAAAAATAGCACATTTGATGGGTATCCTCTTTGTGGTGCAATGATATTGCCTTTTCTTTGGAATGGGGGGTATTTCTTATGTGGAGATTGCCTTTTTGACATTATATGCATAAATTCATCTGGGCCCTCTATGGCGCCACCGCAACACTTGGCTCCAAGAATTTGCAGAGATTGCGAGTAGAATAAAAAAGCATTATAAATATTGTTAGTGATACATGCAATCTTGTCCTTACTTTCAATGATTTACTGGTTCGTTCAACAGATAGTTTTTTAAAATAAGTATCTATTTCTAAAATCTAACTCTAGAGATACTAATGAAAATCAGATTATGTTAGTACCTAGTTGAATTAATAAAGATACTAACTTGATTCACAATTTCATTAAATGATAATGATTGATTTTCCCAAATGTTTAGTACTTTAAATAAAGAAGGGATATTTGTAAATGATTCTCCCAAGGCAATATAGTTGAATGCCCACGTCTGATTTCCTAAGATAGTCGCTTTATCAAACTTTCCTAGGAAGTGTTGCCCACTTGTGTTTACAAGATAAATTTGTTGATTTGACGTTATAGGATTGTTTGGAAGAGAATTATTAATTCCAATTTCAATAGCCCTGTTTCCTTCTGAAGAATTAATTTCATAGATAATAATTAATTTTGGTCTTCTAGTTGTATTTGTATTATCCCTAGCGGATATGGTAATTGTTTTTGTACTTACATCAGTATTGATTCCTGTGCTAAACGTGTTGTTTACAAGAGAATTTTGAATATTTAAAATGCCCTGAGAATTAAAGCTAAGGTTCAGATAGAAATTTGTTCCTGATAATGTATTATTATCTGAATAAAGAGTTCCATTGCCCATGTCATTATAGAAATTACAATTTCCTTGGCAATTATCGTAATTATCAGGATAGGTTGAACTATTGCCTTCCATATGAGTGATGTTAACGAAATTAGAGCTTGTCGTTGTTTCAACGAAAACTGATAATGTAGCGTTCATAATGCTCGAATTATCTAAGATTGGTGTTAAATCCCAGTCTATATCGCCTTTTCCTACATCTTTATCAGAGATTTTTCCTAATGAAATGCTTGATGGATTATTTGTTCTTGTGTAACATGGTGCTATAGTACATGTTCCTATTGTGCTTTTCAAAACTCTACCATTCCATGAAATGTAAGAATCATTTAGTTCAAGTGTAGGATCAATAACAACAGGATATGTTGTATTTGGATTATTTAAGAATGAAATAGGAACATGAATAATTATTTGATTTTCATTGATTGTGTGATTAATATTCTCACAATAAGTGCTCGCATCACAGATTATAGAATCTAGTATAATAAAGTTTGCATTTCCTGATTTTGTAAATATGATACTGAAGTTCTGTTGAATTGGAATTCTTTGTTTGATTATTATTTCTTTTTTCAATTTTTTTGGAAGGTATTGATAACGTACATTCACATAGCCCGGGATTATATTTTCATAAGTGATCACACTCCCATTTACATTTGGATTAAAGGATAAATTGTAATTAAGAAACGTATAAAGCCTTTGAATTAATAGATTATTGTTAAGAAAAGCTGAAACTAAACCTGTAGAATCAGCAGTAACATTAAAATGATAATCCTTTGTGCAGAATCTTATATTTTGTCCTTGCGAGCAATCATAAAAGTTTTCATCGATTTCTTCCCATACATTATTTCTGAAGAAATATTTTTCGTAGGAATAAATTGTTGTTTGACAAATATTATTTTGACATGTGGTTTCCCATCTTGGACCTTTTGAGGTTTGTTGTGCATAAGCGAAATTTATTAATATACCCGTGATTAACAAAATTGTTACCAAAAATAACTTTTTATTTATCATTTTCATATAGTTATATTTATTTGTTCTGAATCCATGTAACTTCCGCTATGGACTATTGCATTTACACTATAGTTTCCAGTATTGATATAATTATAGGCAACATAAATGTAGGCTGTTTCACTTGTGTTTAATAAAATATTGTTAGTGTTTCTTATGGTGTTCTCACCGGTATTCAATTCCCAATTAAAATCTGATGTTAGTCCTGGAACATTTTTTATTATGAACCTAAAAACTCGTAGAGTGACATTTTGATAAATTTCAGTTAAATTAGATAAAAGGTCAGATCGTATAATGTAGAACAGTTGTAAATCAGACATATTCAATCTCCCCCTCGTATTGGAACTGAATCTTAATGATATTTCACAAGATCCGCTCATACAATTCTTATCCATATAGCCTTGTAAAGCATCTGAAAATTCAACTTCTCTGAGGTCATAGTTTATGTCTAAAGAATTAATAGTAAAATTAACATTATAATCATGTGCCGCTATATTAATCGGTACTTGACAGTGCCCATTTATATCTGCCGTACATTTTTCTAAAAACTGTGATATTTCTCTTGATATAGCTACTTCGTCATACACAAAATTGAGGTTATTCCATACTGACACATTGTTTATAATAAGAGAAACATCTCCAGGGGGCTTTACACTGATTCTTATCATATCTGTATCGTTATTAGCTCTATCAGAAGCAGAAACATTAATATCTGAAAAACCTATCTTATTCTGGCTCGGAGCACCACATTTAATATACCTATTGATATCGACGAAACAGTCTATTAAGGTTGTATTGGTCTCATTTACGATAGTAAATATAGCTTGACTAGCATTATTATCAGGATCAATAAAACATTCCCACAAATCAACAGAAATATCTGAGCCGTCGCTGTTCATTAATGTAACTCCGTCTTTACAACCTACTAAAGTCGGAGGATAACCAACAGTATAAGTAACATTAAGAAAGGCGCCGGCACTAAATCTTATACTCCTAGTTGTAGATAAACTTTCTGTGCGAAATTTAATAATAAAAGAGGATTCATTGGCTCCATTTTCATAATCTTGATTAAAACCGTCTATACCATTTCCTAGAACGTTCCACTCTACTGGAATATTCTCTAAATTGCGCAAGCATTTTCTATCTAGTTGAGAACCGCTTACGCTAAGGTCACTCCATCTTTGGGGAGGAACCTGGCTGTCATTATTCTCCCAATAAACATCAGTATCATCACCACTAGCACAATTATTTGAAACATCAATAGAAGTTCCTGTTAATCTAAGTTTGGCTTCATTAATTGTTTGATATCCCGGTAATGAAGAAAGTGAAAATTGCACAGATGCTCTTTTATTTTCTGTGACAAAGGACCTTATTTCTATTACGTTGTTAAAACAGGAATCATCATCGTCGCATGAACCATATACAGCTACATTTATATCAATAGTAGGATCTACTATTAATGGGTAAGTAGCTTTTTCTAGTAAATCAACTGGAACTAAAATAGAGATTATTGTCCTATCTTGGTTTTTATTTAATTTGTATTTCAATGACCATCTATTCTCTGGTGCATCATATGCAAAAGGTTTAGAAAAAGATAATTCTGTGTCATCATTTTTAAATAATATTTTATCATCAGTCTCTATAGTTCCGCTAGTAAACAGGTTATTATCGACATAAATATCAAAATTGGAATTAACTTTGAAATTGAATTCTAAATATAGTATATTTTCATCAACAGAAATTGGTTCTTTAATAATGAAATTTTCTTTTAATTTGTTATATTCATATATGTATTCTAGATCGATGTTTTCAAAAACATCCTCATAAATAATTTTATTATTATTAATCTGTGCTGTAGCTTCATTTATATTATTATAATTTGAGTTAATAAGATCTAAGATAAGGTAACTGTTATCTATTTTTACTTCTAAATTACGTTCTGATATTGAATTCTCTGTAAAGAATGTCTTATATATGCCCTTGGTCACTTCATACCCTCCTCTCGATGATGGTACAATGTTAGTATCGATCGGCTTATATTCACTACCATCAAGGTAATTTATAGGAATGTTATAAATTATTCTAGAATACTTTCCATCATCATCTTTGTACCCATACGAAAACATGTCTCTCTTTAAAAGTTTCCTTTCAAATTCTAATCTCATCTCTTCAAAACTATATTCAGACAAAGTTTGTACTTCCTTTTCTCCGACACTAATAAAGGCTTCGGTTAAAACTGCATTCTTTGGTAAGTCTACATATCTAACGGTGGAGCTATTAATGCCTATTCCAATGGTTTCATTCTTCTTACTGTTATTAAAAGTTTTTATAGTAACTGTTTTATCATGCATTATTCCGCTTATAGTTATATCTGAAATACTATCATTACCAATATCAACAGAAATATCTTCTGGGAAATTAATTTTCTGATCAAATTTAACTTCACTTTCATATATCTTTTGCGATGCCCACTCTCCTATGTATCTATAATACCATCTTACATTGCTCGTATTTATATAATCACTAATATTCTGTACTCGTAAAATAAAATTGGTTTCATTAACTGTACCTAATGGGCTATTACCTTCTTCATATATATCAAAGTAGAAATCTTTACTAGATCTGTTAAATGGTAAAATACTATTAGTTATAATTTCATATGCGCCGGTGTTATAATTGTATATCCCAAATCTTCCAAATCCTCCGCCAAATACACCTAGTTTAAGATGAAAGACAATATGCGCTGGATTAGAGGGAACATTAAGGTCTCCTATTTCTACTATAGCACCTGTAGCAGACCCTGCAGAATAAAATGTATTAAAATTCCTATCTATAAGATTGCTTGAATTAGAATTGTTAAATTCATTAATTTCTATTATTCTTGGCGTAGGTTCTTGAAAACTATTATTTATAATATCTATAGTGTGCCCACTTAAATCAAAAGCCGCTCTATTAATAGATGCGTTACTAACTGTTAAGTCAAGTTCCTAAGTATACAGTTCATATGGATAAGCATTCACGCCTCTATGAAACCTCTTCTCATTATACCACCTCTGATAGTGCTTGATCTTTCCATCTAACCATCCAGGAAACTTCTTA